>WNGL01003213.1_pt1 | contig 27130 bp, 25 predicted proteins | sample 5400591 | NCBI WGS metagenome assembly WNGL01 (sample SAMN13153377, study PRJNA577476) | soil metagenome | isolation source: 80 cm soil or saprolite under Garry oak tree replicate 1 | place: USA:California | collected 2016-06-15 | reverse complement strand
GCTTCGAAGAAATAGCGCGGGCTTGCAAGATGCCATTCGACCGAGCGCGTCTCGTAGGTCATCGAGTTGCCATCAAAGCCGGATTCTTGCAACACTTGCCGGCATTCTTCTCTCTCCCCGTACAAGTAATGCGGCGGCCCCTCGGGCAATCCGACATCCAGGTTCGCATGTGCTTCAATCGCATCATTGACGATTTTGGCTCCGGGATTCTGCTCTGGCCCCGCCCAGACGGTAAAACCAAGTCTGCCGCCCGATTTTAAAACGCGGCACGCTTCGGCACATGCCTTTTCGGGATGCGAGAGATGCAGCAAGCCGAAGTTGATTAGAACACGGTCAAAACTGCGATCTTCAAATGGTAGCTCCTGAGCATCGCCTTGCCGAAAGGGGGTATCAGGGAACATTTCTTTTGCGATCGCGATCATCTTTTCGGAGAAATCAATTCCTATTGGAATAGCGCCCAACTCTTTCGCCGTGGCCGACAGATAACCGGGTCCACAGGCCACATCTAACACTGACATGCCGGCCGTAACCTTCGCGTCATCGATTAGATGAGGAATAAACTGCCGCGTTAGCGACGACCACACAGAATCGTACTTGTCAGCCACGCGTTCCCAGCCGGCGTGTTCAAATTGGGTAAATTCGTCTTTGGTCGTCGTCATGCTGACGCGTAATTGTCGCGCTGTCGCGGAAATCAAGATACGCTTCGCACCCGCCTTCGCGACGCTACGGTGCGGCAGGCAGCGAAGCGGCTACAATTATTCCAGCGGAAATTCGATTGGCTCTTCTTCCTCGCGCGGGACGAGATTGTTTCGCGCGATGATCCGCGCGCAGGTATTCCATCGCAGGATCGCATCGTCGTGACCGGGCGGGCGAATCGGCTCAGCTTTTTCGAACCAACTCATTGCCTCGCGCAAAAGATCGTACGCTTGAAACCGGCAATCCGGAGTGTTCTGCCGCAGTTTCATCTTCGCGCGGCGCTCGGCCACGATTCCAGAATAATACGCGCGGTCGTATTCCGATTTCAGCCGCGTCAGTAATTCTTTTGTTTGCGAATCGCTAACGCCGTAACCTTTTTCGAAGCGGTCTGTCAACGCGAGCAAGAGCGTGACGATAGCCTGCTGATTTTCTGGATCGACGTGGAGAATATCGAGGCAAATGCTCTCGGCTTCGCCCGGTTCGTTGAGCAAACGGTAGCGCTCGGCTTTTTCCAGCGCCGCGGGAATGGCGTCTTTGTGGAGTGATTTAAGTTCACTCATGTTTTCATCGAAAGTTAAAAAGTTAAAAGAGTTACATCCTTACAACCGAGCAAAGAGCTGGCATCAGTTTGTAACATTGTAACTCCTTTAACGATTTAACAATTTCTTGAGTCTTTTCCACACCCAGCCAAACGGATCGTAAAAGTCGTCCACTACACGTTCTTTCAGCGGAATAATTCCGTTATCGGTGATCTGGATGCTTTCGGGGCAGACTTTCGTGCAACACTTCGTGATGTTGCAGTAGCCGATCCCCTGCGCGTTTCGCAATTCTTCAATGCGGTCTTCGGTGTCGAGCGGATGCATCTCTAGCGCGGCGACGTGAATGAGGAAACGCGGCCCGATGAATTTTTCGTGCAGCTGATGGTCGCGCAGCACGTGGCAGACATCCTGGCAAAGAAAACATTCGATACATTTTCGGAATTCCTGCACACGATCGATGTCCTCCTGCTGCATCCGCCACGTGCCATCCGGCGCATCAGGTGGACGTGGCTTGAACGGTTTGATTTTTTTCTTTACTCGAAAATTCCAGGAGAGGTCCGTGACCAAATCCTTGATGACCGGGAACGCCTTCATCGGCTCGATGGTGATGGGTTTTTCCAATGGGAGCTCGCTCAGCCGCGTCATGCACATGAGCCTCGGCATCCCGTTGACTTCTGCCGAGCACGAACCGCACTTACCGGCCTTGCAGTTCCACCGACACGCCAGATCGCCCGCCTGCATCGCTTGGACCTGATTCACCGCGTCGAGCACAACCATGCCTTCGGCGACATCGGTCGGGTACTCATGAAATTCGCCGCCTTTGGCGTCGCCTCGCCAGATTTTGAACGTGGCCGTTTTCATCCATTCTCCTCCATAACCTGCTTCAAATAATCCGGCATTGCTGGGAGCGGTTCGAGCCGCACCAGCATTGAGCCGTCCGACGCTTTCGAAATAATCGTGTTCACTTTGCCAAAGGCGTCGACTTTATAGGGATAATCCTCGCGAAATTGTGCGCCACGACTTTCTTGTCTTTCCAGGGCAGCGCGTGTGATCGCTTCCGAGACTGTGAGCAGATTCTTTAAATCGAGCGCAGTATGCCAGCCGGGATTGTATTCACGATTGCCCGTGATTGCGGCCTTTTCAGCGCGCGTTTTGAAATTGCCGATCCTTTCCAAGGCTTCATGCATTTCGCCTTCGTTGCGCACGATTCCAACCAGATTCTGCATCGCTTCCTGCAGATCTTTCTGAATGGCATAAGGGTTTTCGCCGTCATTTCGTTCAAAAGGTTCGAGCGCTTCTCGTGCGACGATGTCCACCTGATCTTTCCGGATCTTGCCTAGCGAATTTTCCTTGGCGAATTTTGCTGCGAATTCTCCGGCCCGCTTTCCAAAGACCAAAAGATCAGAGAGCGAATTTCCCCCTAACCGGTTTGCGCCGTTGATTCCCGCCGCGCACTCACCCGCGGCGAACAATCCGGGCAGGCGCGTCATTTGTGTATCGGGATCAACACGCACTCCCCCCATGATGTAATGCGTTGTCGGCCCAACTTCCATCGCCTGCTCTGTAATATCGATGTCGGCCAGTTGCTTAAACTGATGATACATGCTCGGCAGTTTTCGCTTAATGTATTCGGCAGCGTTCGGCATTTTTTGTTTGATCCACGAAATATCGAGAAACACGCCGCCGTGCGGACTACCTCGTCCTTCTTTGATTTCGCGCACGATGCAACGCGAGACGTGATCACGTGTTAACAGCTCGGGTGGACGTCGCGCGTCTTTGTCACCTTGGCAGTAACGCCAGCCTTCTTCTTCGTTGTCGGCGGTCTGCGCGCGATAATTTTCCGGGATCGCATCGAACATGAAACGTTTGCCCTCTTTGTTGGTCAGTATCCCGCCATCGCCTCGCACGCCTTCTGTCACCAAAATTCCCATCACCCCGGGCGGCCAGACCATACCAGTGGGATGAAATTGAACGAACTCCATGTCGATGAGTTCTGTGCCTGCGTCGTAGGCGAGTGCGTGTCCATCGCCGGTGTATTCCCAACTGTTACTGGTGATTTTGTAAGCGCGCCCGATCCCGCCCGTCGCCAGCACGACTGCTCTAGCGCGGAAAATTTTGAAGCGCCCGCGCTCGCGCTCGTATCCAAAAGCGCCAATCACACGATCGCCATCTTTTAACAGGCAAAGAATCGTGTGCTCCATATACACATCGATTCCCTGATGGACACCGTAGTCCTGAAGTGTGCGAATCATTTCCAGTCCGGTGCGATCGCCGACATGGGCGAGTCGCGGATATTTGTGCCCGCCAAAATGTCGCTGCAGAATCCTTCCATCTTTCGTACGATCGAAAACGGCGCCCCACGCTTCAAGCTCGCGGACGCGGTCCGGCGCTTCCTTCGCGTGCAGCTCAGCCATGCGCCATTGGTTCACATATTGACCGCCGCGCATGGTATCGGCGAAGTGGACCTTCCAATTGTCGCGCTCATCGACATTAGCGAGCGCCGCCGCAATTCCGCCCTCAGCCATCACCGTGTGCGCCTTGCCCAGAAGAGATTTGCAAACAAGCCCAACGCGAACACCAGCCGCCGAAGCTTCAATCGCCGCCCGCAACCCTGCGCCGCCCGCGCCGATGACAAGAACATCGTGTTCGAAGGTTTCGTAATCCGGCATGGTGAATTGTGAATTTGTGAATCGTGATCCGTGAGCTGTTACATCGTTGGCACGCGCGGGTCAGCCGAAACTCGATTCACGATTCTCGAATCTCGATTGCCGTCGTTCAAACGATCCGAAGATCGTGCCATATGCCCATCGAACAAAGCCGCACGTAGAGATCAGCAAATCCAACCCAGAACAAACTCAGCCATGCCCAGAGCATGTGGCGACGATTGAAACAGGTCACGCAGGCGTAAGCGCGATAGCAGGGTCTTGATTTTGAAAATTGATCGAGAAATCCCCCGGCCAAATGCCGAAGGGAATGGCAACCAAAGGTGTAACCGGCAAGCAACACGACGTTGACCGCGAGAATGGCGGTGCCCATACCGATGCCGAACGAACTTTTTCCGGTGGTGGGATCGACAAACCAAAGGGCTTCCCAGACATCGTAGGTCAGAACCCAAAGGAAGAAGAGAGCAAGATAGAGAAAATAACGGTGCACATTTTGCATGACGAGCGGGAACGAACATTCACCCCAATAACTCTTGCGCGGCTCACCGACGGTGCACGCGGGCGGATCGGCCCAGAACGCTTTGTAGTACGCTCCGCGGTAGTAATAGCAGGTGACCCGAAAGCCAGCCGGCGCCCAGAGAACCAATAACGCTGGCGAAAAAATCAGCCAGCTCGGCCACCACGCGGGCTTGGGCCCAAACCAGCTGTGCGGTGAATCGCCGAAAATTTCCGGCGAATAGAACGGCGAGATGTAGTTACCAAAAAAATAATTTCTTCCCTGAAATGCCGCCCAGGTAGAATACACGATGAAGATCGACAATCCTACAAAGACAAGCAGCGGCTGCGTCCACCAGATATCTGGGCGCATCGTCTGGCCAAACGAACGGCGTGGCAGCGCTGTCGCTTCATTCATTTGCCGTCGGCTCCTTCAACCGGCAGCTTCGCTTTTTTCCACGCTTCCCAACTGCCAGGAACATTCCAAAGCTCCTTGAATCCTTCCGGTTTCAAAATGCTCGTGGCGATGCTCGCGCGATAACCACTTCCGCAATAAACCGCTGTCAGTTTGTTGCGATCGAGTTCATTCATGCGGTTACGCAATTCCGGCACGAAAATATGGCGGGCGCCAGGAACGTGTCCCCGTTTCCATTCGCCGGGCGACCGCACATCGACAACTTGCAATGCGGATTTTCGCTCATTTAGCTCATGCACACTCATCTGTCCGATTCTCTCGAGCAGAAATCCCGCCGCGTCCCACGCTCTCATCCCGCCGGTCAAATAACCGGCGAATTTTGTGTAACCGGTGCGCACAAACAAACGCACGATGCGCTCGAGATCGTCGTCGCTTTCCAGCACGAGAAGAATCGGCTTTTCCGGATTGAGCATCCAACCTGCCCAGATGGAGAGAATCGGCGAGCCACCAATGTTGAGAGCGCCAGGAATATGGCCGCCCCCAAATGCAAGCATCATCCGCGTATCGACGAGCACGCTCGCGTTGTTCTCAATCGCATCCTTGAATGCTTTTGGCGGAAGCGTCGGCACGCGCGGCAGATTTCCGAGCACTTCCGGTCCCTTCGCGTTAATTTTTTTCATCAACGGATAATACCGCGGCACCGGCGAGATGGTGCTAAGCGCAAAGTCGGTGAACTTGGTGATTTCATCGAACTGGAGAAACTTATTGAACTTTCGCTCGTACCCGATCGTGCTACTCACTCGCGCGCCGATATCCGCGCCGCACGGCGAGCCAGCACCGTGATTGGGATAGATCATGACGTGATCAGGCAGCTTCAGATAAAAATCGCGCAGCGTGTGAAATTGTTTTTCCGAGAGTTCTTTCGACCGTCCTTCGCCGAGCAAATCGGGCCGGCCCGCAGACGCAACAAAAAGCGAATCGCCAGTGATCACACCCCAGGGCGTATCCGGATGATCGGCTTCGGCGAGTAAATAGGACATGTGCTCCGGCGTGTGACCAGGAGTGTGTCGCGCGGTTACCACTACTTCGCCGAACGTGAAACGGTCGCCATCCTTCACCGGTTCGTGTGCGAATCCGTATTCCGCGCCGCCTTCATGGCTCGCGTAAATTCTTGCTGATTTGACTCGGGCGCACAGCTCGCGCGAGCCACTTACCAAGTCGGCGTGAATATGCGTTTCAAAAATGTGCGTGATAGCGACTCCGGTTTCCCTGGCAATGTCCACGTAAACATCGACGTCAGCTCTCGGATCGAAAATCGTTCCCACCCCTTCGTCATCGTCGCCCAATAAGTAAGAAAGTTCGGCGATGCCTTCGGTCTGAATAGTTTTAAAAACGAGCGACATGACGAGAGTTTACGGCAAAGCGAAGCCCGAGTTCAACTTTAGTTGTAGCCCTGTAGCCGCCTCGCTCCGTCGAGGCGTCTCCTTTCCTGTGACAACGGCGACAGAGTGCCGCTGCTGCAACAGCGTTTCAGATTGAACAGCCAATCGCTTTCTTGACAAAATCGTTCAATGGCTGGCAAGCAAAAACATCGTTACCCGCGTCGGCCACCTCGTCTTGAACGGCTCTTTGCAAATGCTCGTCCATTTTATTTTGTAACGTTTAATACCTATGCTCGTTTGCCGTTGTTAGCGCGCCAGGAGGTGCACGAGACTTTTTGTTCCTTCTGCCTTCGTGCGCAAGAGCATGCTATTGCAGTTGGCCGTTATGTTCTTATGCCCGACCACGTGCATCTATTTGTCGCTTTTCCGCCAGATGGACCAACTCTCGCCAGATGGGTCCACACCTTACGCACGATAATCGGAAAGAAATTGCTAGACCTCGGCGTAACCAAACCGCATTGGCAGGAGGGATTCTTTGATCACCTCCTTCGAAGCGGCGAAAGCTATTCGCAGAAGTGGGAGTACGTTCGAATGAATCCAGTCCGCGCTGGCTTGAGTGAAACCCCAGAAAACTGGCCGTATCAGGGTGAAATAATGTCTTTGCGCTTTGATTAATCTTGAAGCACGGCGTCCTGTAGTCGTCCTGCTCTGTCGGGGCAGGCACGGCGACGGAGCCCCGTGGCTACAACGTCAGCGAATCTCAACCGTGATCGGCAATAGATGGTTGATCATGTAAGTGCCCCGATCCGGATCGCGTTCGACTGGTTGAGTGCGGCCCTGTGAATCGGCTGCTCGCGCGATGAGAATTTGTTTTCCCGGTTGCGACGGCGTGTGCCATTGATATTCCCAGCGACGCCACGCGTTTGGATTAGATTTGTCGATCAGGCTGGCCTCATTCCAAGTCGCGCCTCCGTCCGTGCTCACTTCCACTTTTGTGATTTCGCCATCGCAGGTCCACACCGCGCCGTGAATATGCACCTTGGAATTCGCAGGCACGATTTCATCCTCGGCAGGGCGCGCGATTTGGGCCTTGATTTGCATTTCGGTGAGCGGAGCGAGCTCGGCAATGTCGCCTCGCCTCTTCCAGTAGGCGTAATCAATCGTTTGATAGTATCCGGTGAACGGCTGGTTTGTGACGATGATGCGCTGTAGCCATTTAATCGACGCCATCGCATACCATCCCGGCACAACAGCACGGAGCGGAAAACCGTGTTGTGGCGGAAGCTCGCTCGCATTCATTTTGTAAGCGAGCAAAACGTCAGCGCGCGCTTTGGACAGCGGAATGCTCCGCGCAAACTTCATCGTGCCAGCAGGTCGCTTTGCTTCTTCAAGGTCTCCCCCATCGGCGCCTTCGAGAATCACGTCGCATGCTCCGGGTTTGACTCCAGCGCGATCGAGTACGATCGACAACGGAACCCCGGTCCATTCCGCTGTGCCGACTGCGCCCAGCCCCCATTGCACGCCTTTCACTTTCGGTTCGAGAAAATTGCGGTTGTTCCCCGCGCATTCCAGCGTCACGGGAATCGTCAGCGATTCTAATTTGAGCAGCTCCTCATAATTTATTGCGAACGGTTTTTCGACTTCGCCTTCCACACGCAACCACCACGCATCCTTATCGATCGCTGGAATCGGGAAATGCGTTCGAACGTAAAATGATTTTGTCGGCGTGATAAAGCTGTCGAGCTTTTCGAACGGCATCTCCAGATTGAGCGGGTCTTCGCCGCGAACAATCTTTCCATCGCGCAGTTGTGTTTGCTCTTGTTGCATCGATTACGCCCGGAGTTTCACTCGACGTTGCAATGTGCTGACCTATCTACCGGCTAATGTACGGGGTCAAGGAACGGTGTGTCTGGATCACCGACATTAAAGATCACCAGCCGCAATGGATCGGTGCTACTGCGGTTGTACCCGGTCATTTTCACGTTCGGCGGCATGATCATCGCCTGACCAGCTTTCACCGTGACTGGCTCGCGACCCTCCATATCCAACGTGAATGCGCCTTCCAAGACATAGACAGTCACCGAGAAACGGTGTGTATGGAATAAGGTCTTATCGCCCGGTTGGAAGCTCGCCATAAGGACACGCACCTCCTGCCTGTCGCCCTTGGGCATCCCTTGGACGATCTCGCTCAGGAGTAATTGGGGCTTTACGACACTCTGTTCTTGCGCCATCGCTGGCGACCTAACGAGCAAAACCGCGAACGCGAGACAGAAGCTCCTCCACTTATTCATCTCTACTTTTCTTCCTCACACGATACCATCTAACGAGATATCGATTGATTTTTTCGTCGTAATTATTTTACGAAATTATTCCCTCTGATCTCGCTCGTACGACTCGCGATCACACGATGAAACCGGAGTCATGGAAATTGGCTTTAGCGGAAACGTCCACCTGATGCGAGTAAAAACTTCCCACTCTTTGAAATCGCCAATGTACTCGTGCGTCTCAATCACGTTGCCCGCTTCATCGAGAACGCGAATCACAGCCTGATGCGAACGACTGTAGAACTTCGCGTAGCCGATTGCGTTGCTGATTGCGAAGTTGAGCAAACGGCACAGAAGTAGGAAGTAGAAGGCCAAAGGGGTCCCGCCTTCGCGCTAAGAACTATGGCGCAGCAAGCGGAAGTCGCTAATCGCCCTCGCCTGATTCGAACTTCGGCTTGCGGCTGGAGATTTTCTTGTACGTGCCTTCAGCGGTCACGTTATTGCCAAAGCCGCAGGTTCCGGTTTGCGTGACCACGAGTTTGCCGTTTGCGAATTTCATCGTGATCTGGCATTCGTCTTCGGCAGCGTCGGGTTTGAAGATGGCGGTGTCACCTTCGATCGAAGCAACACCGCGGCCTTCGCCAGTGTTGACATTCGGGCCTTCGGGCGATTTGTATTCGTAAGTGCCGGAGAATTCGACCTGCAGCATTTTCTGGCTCAGTGCCCAAATCTTGAACTCACCGCCCTTGGTTTTCTAGGTGCCGTTGACCTGCGCTGCCGTCACGACGGTCTCCCCCGATGCTCGCGACGCGACCAAGACCGCGCCGCAGCATAAAATCGCAGCCAAAACAAATTCTAATCATACTGAACGCTGCTACGTTCCAGCCTTCTGATTGCGGTCGCAAGGAATAATGTTATCCCACTCGTCGGCAGAGGAGCGGGCGACAAAGGCTACCACGGGTTTCGTGTCACTCATAGAAGACTTCGTGAGGCACATCGGGTTTTATGTAAATAAACTCTCCCGCGTGCTTGTGCGTTTCAATCACGTTTCCCGCATATTTGTCGGACGCCAGCGTATGAAGTATTGGGAAATAATCGCTGACAATCTGAGCAAACGCGGTTGGACTTGGTTGAAAGCTACTTCTGGTCGAGAAAAGTGACAGACCCCGTGTCGAGACTGTAATATGCGCCGATCACTTGTACCTCGCCGGAATCAACTTTCGGCTTGAGAATGGGCGTGGATGAACTCAGTGCTTGCACGACATCCTTCACGTTCGCTTTTACAGTCGCATCGAGATCTCCATTGATAGTAGCTTCGACCGCGGGCTGGATCGCTGTTATCAGGGATTGAATATGCGCAGCCGCTTTGGTTTTCGCTGCGATTGTTTCCTTTGCCGCTTTCACCGCGCCGCAACTCTGATGCCCAAGCACGACGATGAGGCGCACCGCCAAATGATCGACTGCATATTCGATGCTTCCTTGGCTGTGATCGTCGATCACGTTACCTGCCACGCGGACCACGAATAAGTCGCCGAGGCCCTGATCGAAAACGATCTCGGGCGGAACACGCGAATCGGAACAACTAACAATGATGGCAAACGGATGCTGACTCTTTGCCAGTTCCGCGCGTCGTTCCGTCGTCTGACCGGGATGTTGCAGGTTACCACTAGCATAGCGTCCATTACCTTCCTTGAGCTTGGAGATTGCCTCGGCTGGAGCTACGGCCGGCTGCGCCGGATGAGTCGGATCAGCGGCTCTTCCAAATTGGTTTGTGCCAAGCACGCTGACTGCGATGAAGCAAGCTGCGAGTTGTGCCTTTCTCATGGCGCGATCGTACGGTGCAGAATGGTCGTGCATTGTGTACAAAGTGCAATAGAGAGAAGGGCGCGGCTTGGAAAGAATTGTTCCCGAGCGGCGCCGAGGCGCGACGGGAAGTCGGGACAAGGCGCAGAAGATTCGCGTAAGCGGTTATGTCGTGAGACGATAAGACACAAGGTTGAAATACCACTTTGCCGGGTTGTAAAATTCATATCCCAACGGTCCCTATTCGGAGACGATGACTGACACCAGCACGCGGACTCAACCGACAGTCCTGCCTGAAGCACCGCCGCAGCCGTCGCTAGGGCCCGAAATCGGACCCCACTAATTCGACGTGGTACCGATGGATAGCGTAGCGAGGGAATAAGTACGGGCGCACGGGCGCGAGTGGAAAATCTTGCATCATCCATGTTTTTCTCGTGATGCTGCGTCTCGTTGGGTGCATGCTTGTCATTATCTTCCTTGCTTCTCGTAAAAGTAACCCATAAAACATATTCTTCTCTCATGAAGCGTGTAGATAATGGTCTTCTCTTTGGGATTAGTTTTTAATCCAGTGTAAGTCCATTGATTGAACAGCTTAAAACCATTTTGTTTCATTTTTGGCACGGTCAACTTCAACTCTGCGGTGGCGGGCGTGAAATACCACTTTGCTGGATTGTAAAATTCATATCCTCCTTTAAACACGGCCTTATGGTCCGGCAGGAAGCGTATTTCCATTGGCTTCTCGTCGCCACCCTTGTATCTCCATATGCCGGGCACTGAAACTGAGCTCTTAGACGGCCGATTAGAGTCGCGACCGGGCGCCGATTTTGAGCTAAAGACCAGACCAAAAAATAATATTAAAACAACCGTCACAGTTTTCATTCTGGCACCTGATGGCTGATTAGCTGCAAGCAGCGCTGCGTTACGAGAGTCATTGGAGCTGCGCAAAGATTTGCACCTCCGAGTCGGGATCGATCGCTTTAGATCCATCTTTATACGTCACCAATTGCGCCTTCAAGAGAACATATTGGTTTGGGTCTTCGATCTTGTTCAGCACCTCTTTTTGGGCGTCGGTCAAGTCCCATGCATAGCGAATTACGTAGTATCTTTTACCTGAATTAATGGCGAAGTTAGCTCCCGCGACATCGTGGTCCTCGCTGACACGCCCGATTAATTCCAGCGGTTCTTTTTTTACAATCGCAGGTCCAATCTTGGCAGCAGCATCCCGGTCTTCGGCTGGGCTGGATGGCAACACAATCAGTGGCTTGTCTAACACTGGCTTAAACGGCAGCTTCTCAAGCTGCTCTTGCAGATCAGAAATTCGATTCGTATAAGCCCGCTCCAAACAGTCCGCATTTTTACACAGGTTTCTCGGGTCTTTCACCCACTCGCGTTGCTGCTGCTTCGTGTCTTCCGGAACAGGGCTTTGTGCCAAGACCTTGTTGTAAAGAGCAGTCAACTTGTCGTCTAAACCTGACAGCTTGGGGTCACCGCAAACGAGTTTATCAACCTTTGTTTTAGCTTTTGCGCAATCAAAACTTGCGGAATGCACGTGTGGCATCCAAACCAAAGATATTGCGACTAGTGAGAAGGCGATTGTGGTTTTCATATTAGTCTTTGTCGTCGAAGATGATTTCGGGAGATGTCCGGGAGTCTGCGCTCCGGTCAGAGCCATTAAAAACTGAAACTAACACCGCCGCTAACCGCATTCGAGTTGTAACGATTTCGACCCAGCTGTCCCTGGTAAGACACATAGGTTGCGATCCTTGGCGTCCATTGAACCCCGACGCCAGCATTAATAATTGCACTATCGTGGCCTTCGCTCGGACCAAACGAAGTTTCGGTTTCCCCGCCAAAAACGGGAGCGCTAACAGTGATCGGTAGAGCGGAGTATTTGTATTCATGTTCCCAGGCAGCAGTCACGGACGGAATCAACAACACTCGTCCGAAGCGCCAGGTATAAGAGGCCCGCAGGCCTAAATCCGTTCTTAATGAATCCTCGGAATCGGAATGGACCTGCAAGGGGAGCAGCGAACCTTGCTCAGTAAAGCCATTGAGGCTGGCATAGGTGTATTGTAGCGACGCGACCGGGCCGATTTCAAAATTCCCCAAGTGGAAGTCGTAACCGGCTCCGATGAAGCTGCTGAATTCTGCACCGTCGCTGTTCCCGTTCGCAAAGCCAAGCGCCTGCCGGCTCGTATCATCGGCGTTGTATCCGCCATACACCATACCATTGAGGTAAAAGCCGCGATCGAAATAGGTACCATAGAGACCGGCTCGCCCAGTATCGACATCAATGCTCCCTGGTTGAAGATCGGTCCAAGTGTGAGCGTAACTGCCAAAGAAGCCTAGGGTCAGGTGATTAGTGAACCGGTAATCGATTCCCACGGTGACTCCTCCAGTGGTGAAGTCATACCCCTTCGGAAAATTGTCATCGCCGACGTTGACGAAATCACCCCAGCCGCTCACCCAGACACCCCAGCGGTTCTCCGGCGCAGGCTGCAGCGCCTGTTGTTTCTCGACGACAGATTTTCCAGACCCATCTGCGCTCATGTTACTCTTCTCTTGGTACGGCGCTGGCGGTGCGTAGATTTTAAGATTGGAAGCAAAACCCGTTGAGCCTCTCCTAATTTCTGCAAGGCGCTCCTCCAAGTTGAACCGTTGCATGTTTGCTCCCGAAAAGCTGATCTCGTATACCGAGGTCAACTGTTCAGTACCCGGATCGAGAAGCGAGATAGGCAAGGATAAAGGCGCGTTTGGCTCAACGACCGGAAGCAGATCAGGGGTAACAATTACGACTGGCTGTCTCGGCGTGGGCGCTGACAAGTAGAGCAGGGCCACTCCATTTGCCGCATAGAGGTCTATGCGCGTCAAGTTGGGATGGTTATTCAATGAATCATTAATCCGCGCAAATTCGCCGTTCCGTATCCCGTTCGTCAGGAGGAATTCGAATGCATCCCCATTTGAAGGCCGAAAACTACTCACCGAACTCAGCGCCAGCGTTCCGTTCAAGCTGGCATTACGTCCAACTTGCACACGATCGTAATCCTCGCCGTTGATTCCGGCGACCCCAAGCGCCAGCGTCCCGCCGGGGGCTTGCGTATAGTTGCCACCGACATTGATCACGAGCCTATCCATGCTTGGCGCCCGCAGGGTTCCCCCTTGCACAAAAACGGACCCCGTGCCCAGGGCGAAGGATATTTTTTGAGCGGCATCTAATGTACCAGCGACGAGAGTACCGTTCTCAATTAAAGTCCCGCCGGTGTAGGTCGAGGAGCCGTTGATGGTGAGCGTGCCAATGCCGTATTTTATGAGTGGACGGTCGCCGAATAGGATTGCCGGATCCGGATTGGAGTCATTGTCCGCGAGACCGAATTGTAGGACCTTTGCGCTCGCGAAGTTGCTGGTGACATCATAGAGCAGATATGCGCCACGCCCGACCGTGCCAACCGCAAGCGTGTCGGACTTCTCGTTGTAGGAAAGCGCGTAGATGGTGGTGTTCGGCAGGCCCGATCCGAAACGGCGCCAGCCGAAAAGATTGGCTTTGCTGTCGGCGACCACGAGCGGATTGCCAGCGTTATCAGCATTGTTCAGTCCTCCTACGAAGAGCGCGTCAACGCCGTTACTGTCGATGAAGGCGAGCGAAGTCGGGCGAATGAATTTTGCCGGGAGATTGGGCGTCAGCCTCTGGAAGCTCATGCCTTGGTTAAAACTGTCGAAAAGGTTTACGCTGTCGGCAACGAAGAAGCGTCGGTCGGACCGGAGATCGAACTTTACCGAGGTGGGGGCAAGCCCTGAATAGGTGGACAACTGCGTCAGCGAATCGGGAAGCGCGGTCCTGCTGAGGTAAAGAGTTCCCTTACCCTTCGAGGTTTCGGTCGCATCGCCGCCAGCAAGCAACGCGTTCTCGTTGTTACGCGTGCCGTAGTCGATCGCAGTGATTTGTGCATTCGTGTCGCCGACCTTGGTAACGTCGAGCTTCACAGTCGTCGCCGTGGGGCCGTTGCGTCCTGTTAGCGTGTCCTGCGTTACATACACGGTCCTACCAGGGGGCTTCGGTGGCGAGGGCGCCGGGCTCGGCGTCGGGGTCGCGCCTTCGGCGGGCTTCTTGTCAGTTGAGCCTGCAAGCGCGATGCGTGTTTTATCGATGTTGTTAAGAACAAAGGGGCTAAGGAAAGCGGCGTTTCTTGTCACCGGCAGGTCAAAGTTGATGCGGACACCACCCTCTCCGCCTGGGCTAATGATCCTACCCGTCTGGTCAACGATCAGCCGGAGGAGAACTCCTAGTTCCTGCTGAGAGACGTAAATCGCGCTGGCGCTCCCCAACGTGACGTCATTGACAACGGCATTGGTGCCGTCGCCTCCGGTGGCGGTCGGCTTGAACTGCGAACTGCCGGGTGCTGATTGAATACCGCTGGTGTTGTCTTGCATTGCCACGATGAGCCGTTTGCTATTCGAATCATAGGCCAGCGAATAAATCTCGCTGGTGGAGAGATTACCCAGCATATTCTTCCAGATGCCGGTTGAGTTCTGAGGATTTGTGCGCGCATACAGGCCGGTATCGGTGGTCGTCAAGAGCGTTCCGTTTACATCGAAGGCAAAGGCGCGCCCGTCCGGATGAACCCATGACCCGTTGGCCGTGTTACCCTTTCCGTTGTCGTCGGACATCTTGGCAAACGTATTCGTTGCTGCATTGACGCGGTAGATCGCCAGGGCAGCTTGTAGTTTGTCATTTTTAGCGGAGACGTTAGTACCCATGACATAAACCAAACTGCTATTGTACGGGTCTATCGCGAGTGCGAAATTAGTTCCCTGAGGAAACACGACCGGAGTGGCCTGCATGGGTAAGAGACGCCAATTCGCGCCTGCGTCTTTCGAATAGAAGAGCCCGAGCAACTGGTTATTTTTGGCATCGACCAGTCCTAGCGCCAGCGTTTGGTTCGGACCCACAGCGATCCTGACGAATGTGTTATTTTTGACCCCTTTGGGAATCAACTGAATCAACTCTTCATTCAATTTGTTATTGCGCATTTCCCAGGTGCCACCTGCATTTCTGCTGACCCATACGGAGGGGCCGCTATCGCCGGTTATCGCCGCATAAAAGACGTTTGGATTGCTCGGATCACTGACGAGCGAGCTCACGGGTCCTTTTGGAAGCCCCGAACCTGGCGCTCCCGATACCTTACGGAATGTCGCACCGGAATCGGTGCTACGATAAAGACCGCCTGTCGTGCCGCTGACCACTTCCGGTTCGAAGGTCGCTGCAAGGATTGTATTACCCAGCGCTGCGACACCAACAACGCTTTGTCTGCTCAGTGTTGTTTCGCCGAGCCGCGTCCAAGTGGCTCCACCGTCCCGGCTGTAGAGCAAACCGTTTCGCAGCCCACCAGACCCGACCGGCGCGGGTAATGATAATGAACCGAAGCCACCGTTCGAAGTGATGCCGATGCCTGCGATCAGCGTCTGATGTGTCGGGTCCATAGGGTCAAACGCAAGACTGGCGATTGATAGCGACGCCTTCTGGTCGGTCAGCGGCATCCAGTTCATGCCGTCGTTCGTCGTCTTCCAAATTCCGCCATTAACGGAGCCGACGTAGATGGTGCCCGGGTGTGACGGGTCGACCGCAATGGCTTCGATAGCTCCAGCGGTGGTCCCGTTCGGCGGTGCGTCGTTGCTTACGGCCAGTGCAGAGGGGCCGGTAAGCGGTGCTGGCCCCTCGGGATTGAACACTGAGCCGTTCTGAACCGGAACGTTGTTTTGAGTCTGAGCACCAGCCTCAGGGCAGGTACCAAGGAGCGCATGAAAGACGACAAGTGCCAGCGCAACGAGAAAACGGGTTGAAACAAGAGTTCGCCCTTTCAGCTTGGTCCCCAGATTATAGCTGGACGAAGTTGTGTCGATAGCTGCTGCAGAACTGTTTGCGGGAAAGGTCACCTTTTGAATTTCAGTCATTGCCGGGGTTGACGGAACTCATGAGCGATCCCGAACCCATCCCTTTTTCGGGTCCCAATGTTCCTTGTATAAAGTTGCCTTGTCGGGAATGTAGTAATCTCCGCTCTGTTTTACTTCTATGACCTTCCAATCCAAGCTGCGGTCGTGAAGCGTCAAACGCACCTTTAACACTGCATCCGAATAAGTGCTGTGAACGTCAACGACCGCGGTGTTGCCTTTGATTGTGCCTGTAATTGAAGGTGGGTCCTCGCCTTCGACCGGTCCGTCTGTTCGACTTCCATCCTTCGTTACGCCTGAATGGTAGCCGTTCAAACGGTTGCCATTTTGATGCAAGTGAATTCCAAAATCGAAACCCTTGTGCGAGCCCCATTCACCGTCGAATTGTTTCTCCGAGGGAATCGCATACAGACTCGTGACTGCACTTCCTAAACAGATAAACATTGTTAAACGAACAAATTCTTTTCTCATACCAAGCTCCTGATCCGACGATCTTTCACTTTTTAAATTTCACGGTCGATAACATTCTATTAAAAATTTCCTCTAGCGTTTTATCCGTCGGTTTGTGGTCATTGGGGCCGTACGATATCCGAAATATCGAGCTGTTATATTTCACGATAACCAAACGCTGATCTTCGGGCAGTTTAATGAAGTACGCCGGCATTCCATCGAGTTGGCCGGCTTCTTTTGAGATGGCGCTCGAATTCTGCGTCTCACCATCGACGTATTTCTCGAAATCAAAGTGCCGATTTGCCTTAACAGAATCCAGAGAGATTTGGAAAAGACCGCAGCGCTCCTTGTTTTCGTAACAGTCTTTAGGACCGTCGAAATTCACGTTGTCGCTTTCTTGAATAGATAATTCTCGCCCGGAATCAGGCGATGACATGACATAAGCTTCCCACGAGGCCGGGTAACTGATGCTCCATCCGTGAGTGTTATTGAGCCGCACCCATTTATCGGATGCCTGAAGCCAGCCCACTGCGAACAATGAAGAAATCAAAAATCCTGCGATGCAACGATTCATAAAATTTGGCATCTTCGTTGGCTAACGAGGATTCGGCCCAATAATTGCGTCTTACAGGCGTAATTTTTAGGTCCAAGCCGCTTGCCTCCCTCGCGATCGCCCGGTGAAAGCAGAATCATGGAAATTCGCTTTAGCGGGAAGTGCGACGTTATGCGAGTAAAAACCACTCTTTGAAATCACCCGGTGGCTCGTGTGTCAATCACATTGCCCGCTTCATCGTAGCGCGAATCAGAGCATCATCTGAACGGCTGAAGAACTTCGCGTAGCCCAATGCGTCCTCGACGTGATGGTTGCGATAGCCGATATTATGTAGGCGACGGGGCTAAGATGAACTCCTTCTTCCGTGAGTTAAAACAACGGAAGGTTTATCGCGTCGCGCTCGGCTATGCAGTGGTTGCATGGCTTGTCATTCAGATAAGCGCGACAGTCATGCCCGCCTACCGCGCGCCCGAGTGGATTTTGCCGATCTTCATCACCGCGGTCGCTCTTGGTTTTCCCGTAGCGCTTGTGCTCGCTTGGGCTTTTGAAGTGAAAGGAGGCGCAATTGAAAAGACGCCGGAGCCCGCCGGTGCTCTCTCGACCGCGAACAAGCGCCGCGTCTGGCTGCTCGCTGCCGTGGGTCTGATCATCAGCGCGCTTGCGGTTGGAGGTTATTGGATCTGGCATCCGTGGCGCAATGCATCGCCTACCAAATCGATGACTCCTTCGACCGCTTCTGAATCTTCCACCGTTGCAACGCTCGCTATCCCGGAAAAATCCGTCGCCGTTCTACCGTTCGATAATCTCAGCCGTGACCCAGACAACGCATATTTCGCCGAAGGCATACAGGAAGAGATCCTGACGCGCCTTGCCAGGATCGCGGACTTGAAAGTGATTTCGCGCACATCGACCCAGCGGTTCAAAAGTTCGCCGGACAATCTCCCGCAGATCGCGAAGCAGCTTGGGGTGGCGAACATCCTTGAAGGCAGTGTGCAGAGAGCGGCCGACCAGGTTCGTGTGAATGTGCAATTGATTAACGCCGCGAGCGACGCGCATCTATGGGCTGAGAGCTTTGATCGCAAACTCACTGATATTTTCGCGGTGGAAAGTGATATCGCGACGGCAATTGCCGAGACCTTGCGCGTGAGGCTCAGCGGGGCCGAACGACAGCAGCTGGCGAAGCGTCCGACGGAGAACATCAAAGCTTTCCAGTATTACATGCAGGGACAGGCGTATGCTCAACATCGCATCCGGGAGGACCTGCTCACGGCCATCCGCTATTACGAGAGGGCGCTGGAAGAAGATCGCAATTATGCGCTCGCCTACGCTGGCTTCGCTGACGCCTATGGAACTCTTGGAGTGTTCGGCTACATTGCGCCCATTGAAGGGCGGCGCAAACAGGAAGAGGGTGCGCGCAAAGCCCTCGCGCTCGATGAAAACCTGGCCGAAGCTCACTTCGCACTTGGTAATGCCTCCGCCCAGTTCGCCCCGTCCAATTTCCCACTGGGAGATCGTGAACTGCGGCGCGCCATCGAACTCAGCCCGAACTTAGCATTAGCCCATTTCTACTTGGGCGTTTCGCTCGTGCGGCAGGGACGTCTCGATGAAAGCTTAGAGGAACATCTGAAAGCTCGCGAACTCGACCCGCTCTCGTCAATCATCGCACGGCAAGTGGCCATGCCTTACTACCTCAAACGAGATTATGGGCGAGCACTTGAGTTACTACGGCAGGCTAATGAACTCGGCCCGGCTTTGAGTACCACTTGGGAAATAGGAGTGTACATTCAAAACAAGTCGTTCAACGAAGCGCTGGCGCAATTGGAGAAGGCGCAGCGAACGAGAAAGAATGATTCGATTTTGATTTATGACACGGGAATGATCTACGCGACGCAAGGAAAGCGAGCGGAAGCCCTCGGGATCATCAAAAAGCTGGAAGAGATCTCAGGCCCGAACTTGAGCCAGGCTCATTGGATTGCCAAAATCTACGCGACTTTGAACGAAAAGGAGTCGGCGTTTTCATGGCTGGAACGCGGCCTAGCAACGGGAGCGATCGGAGTCTTTTATAAGGACGAGCCGGTGTGGGACGCGATCCGCAGCGACCCGCGATTCGCCGACTTACTGCAGAGGATGGGCTTAAGCCATGAGCGGGAAACAGGAGAAATCCGCCGATAACTCCTTTGAATTCAAAGAACTTCTTCGCTGAGCTAAGGCGACGCAACGTTTACAAAGTGGCGATCGCTTACGCAGTCGTCGCATGGCTGCTGATGCAGATAGCGACGCAGGTTTTCCCGTTCCTTGAGATTCCAGACTGGGCTATCCGGCTGGTGATAATGCTGATTGCGATTGGTTTTCGCGGATCAATTGCCGACAAAATCGGCGCGTAGTCACGCGTGGATTTATGTTGTGATCGTAGCATGCGCAATGTCGGTTGGGATTTTTTTCCTCGGGCGTTACACAAGTTCAAAACAAAGTGAAGGCCCCGAGTTACTGGCGAAATCGATCGCGGTGCTACCATTTGACAATCAGAACCGTGATCCAGACACCGAGTACCTCTCTGACGGCATTCCTGAAAGCATCATTAACAGCCTCTCACAGTTGCCAAATCTCAAGGTGATGTCGCGCAACTCAGTATTCCATTACAAGGGAAAGAACATCGACGCACCGGCGGTAGCAAAAGAGTTGAAAGTACAGGCAGTGCTCACGGGCCGGATGACACAACGTGGTGATGGTCTTTCGATCAGCGTGGAGCTTATCAACGCGCAAGACAACAGCCAGATCTGGGGTCAGCAGTACAATCGCAAACTCGCCGATGTGTTCGCGGTCCAAGAAGAGATCGCGGAAGAAATTTCTGAGAAGCTGCGCTTAAAGCTGACCGGCGCCGAGCGACAGCAGCTTGCTAAGCGCCCCACGGAGAACCTCAAAGCTTTCCAGTATTACATGCAGGGACGAGCATATACCCAACGTCGCACTCGCGAAGATTTGCTTGAGGCCATTCGCTATTGCGAGAAGGCGATTGAAGAAGATCGCAATTATGCGCTCGCCTACGCGGGCTTGGCTGACGCTTATGGAAATCTTGGAGTTCGCGGCTACATTGCGCCCATTGAAGGTCGGCGCAAAATGGAAGAGGCCGCGCGCAAAGCCCTTTCGCTCGATGAAAACCTGGCCGAAGCGCACGCGGCACTTGGTCCATTCTACACCGATTTCGCGCCATACAATTCCTCGCTGGGTGATCGTGAACTGCGGCGCGCGATCGAGCTCAGCCCGAGCTTAGCATCAGCGCATCAATACTTGGGACTCTCGCTCGCGCGGCGGGGGCGTTTCGATGAAGCCTTAACCGAACTTCTGAAAGCTCGCGAACTTGATCCGCTCTCATCAATCATCGCACGCCAAATGGCCGCCCCCTACTACCTGAAACGAGATCATATCCGGGCGATTGAACTGCTGCGGGAGGCCAATGAACTAGGTCCCTCTTTTACTACTCACTGGGAAATCGGAGTCTATATTCAAAACAGGTTATACGACGAAGCGCTTGCGGAATTGGAGAAGGCAAAACGAGAGAGGAAGAATGACCCGCTTTTGATTTACGATACCGGAATAGTCTACGCGGCGCAGGGGAAGCGGGCCGAAGCACTCCAGATCATCAATGAGCTGGAAGCGATGTCAGGCCCGAGTCTGAGCGAGGCGCATTGGATCGCCAAAATCTATGCGGCATTGAACGAGAAGGAGCTGGCGCTGTCGTGGCTGGATCGTGGCTTGGCAGCGGGAGCGATCGGATCCTTTTTTAAAGACGAGCCGGTGTGGGATCCAATCCACAGCGATCCGCGGTTCACCGACCTGGAGCGACGGATGGGGCTGCAACCGTGAACCCGCGCAATTTCTTCGCCGAGCTGAAGCGGCGCAAAGTTTACAAGGTTGCGATTGCCTACGGTGTCGTGGCGTGGCTACTGATGCAGGTCGCGAGTCAGATTTTTCCATTCTTCGAAATTCCGAATTGGGCCGTGCGTCTTGTGGTGTTGCTGCTCGTTATCGGATTTCCCGTGGCGGTGATTCTGGCATGGGCATTCGAGCTTACGCCGGAAGGATTGAAGCGAACGGAGTTCGCGGACGAATTGCCGACAAGAGCACCGCGAAGTCGCGCTTGGATTTATGTCGTTATCGTAGCCGGCGCGATCTCGGTGAGTCTGTTTTTCTTCGGGCGCTACACCGCGACCAGCAGGCAAAGCGGATTAACTGAGTTGCCGGCGAAGTCGATCGCAGTGCTGCCGTTCGAAAACCTGAGCGGGAACCCCGAAAACGCATACTTTACTGATGGAATCCAGGAAGAGATCCTGATGCGTCTAGCCAAGGTTGCCGATCTGAAAGTGGTCTTGCGGACGGTAGCTTTCTTCTCTACGCGACATAGAAGCCGCGGCGGTTCCCGAGCCGGCAAGCTTGATTCTTCTGGGGACCGGCGCCATCTTGCTCACCGGCTGCCTCTGGCGAAACAAAATTCTCGGGAAGTGAACCGTGAAGACGGAATAGGTTTCTGAAGCATTATTGAAGCAGCCGGCTATTCGCGATTGAACAAGACCGCCCGACCATTCAGTGGGCGCACCGGTCGATTGTTGTTCGGGTAGCCGCCATAGTTCGGAAACATGCTCACAATGAGATGAAGTCGATCAACTGCCGCCTTTGATATCCCGACCGCTTGAGCCATGACGAACCAATGCACGCCTTCTGTACATGGCGGTGTCGTCAACGAACCCGTGTAGGTGTAGTAACTGCGACTCCTCGGCAACAGGTCTCTGGCGTTGATTTCCCCAGCCAGCTCGTGGTCACCGGGATTAAGTGGCGCGCCAAACATGATGGTGTCAAACAGCGGATTGGGGTGCGCATTATCGATCTGCAACAGAACACCGACCACAGCCAACTCGCCGAGGGCGTTCTGATGCACTAAATGCAACTCCGCGTCGGCCAATTTCCCCTTGATGGTGTGCTCGCTGGGCGCGTGAAAATGAAACTGCAGAAGCTTGTACTCATCGGGAAGGCCGGGGCCGATTCTAATTTCGCTGCCGTTTTCATACGGCACTTCCACGACATGCCCTGTGTTCTCCACTACGAACGGTGTATCGCGATAACGGAAAGCAATATCCTGGAGAACGGAAGTAATTGCGTTGGCGGGCAGAACGTCCACGGGAGTTTGCTTCTTGCCGACCTCCGTCAGCGACGTGCTTGCGCCCACGATCGATCCGCAAGTCGCAAAGGAGTTATAGTTGCCGCCCAGAAATCCCCAGCGGTTCGGTCCGATTGGCGAATTCGGATCATGGTTCCAAGACTGAGCCGCCGCCATCGCTGCCGTCAAACCAACCAGAACAACGAACAACAGACATTTCCTTGTAGTGTTCATCACTTATTCTCCTCCGTGTCAATGGGCGACTATACTGCAAATAACTGTGGATGCGACAGGAAACGCCAATTCGGGGCCCGCAACCGTCCAAGTCTATGACCCAAACGGCGTCTTGCTTACAACTCTATGTGCTGAGACTGTTGGCACGAGATTCCAGCTCTGATGGATCATGGGATTTGGTGCGTTCCATCCGCGCCCAAACCCCAACATCCTGAAAGCGCGGCGCGCCCAAGATGAACACGTGATCCCACCTACGGCCGATCCCGCTGTGCGATCACGTGTAACCCGTCTTGTCTTCCAGCAATTCGATCAGCTCGCCGTCCGGTCCACGAAAGAAGGCTACCCGAAGTGGCCAGGGTTTTTCCGTCACATCGTTCAAGAGATTCAACGGTCGGATCGGCGTCGTCGGCGGCACTACTCATCTTCGAAACGCCTGGGGACGCGCGATGAACTCAGGTATTTCTGACGTCATTGAAAGTTGGAGCCGTGGTTGCAATCGTGATCCTTGGGATAACGCTGGGCAAGCTTAGCGGAATTCATCCCGTACTCATTACGTCACCTGCTCAGGATAGCATCGGCGCAATTCTGATGGCCATTGTACCAGCCATGGCGGCTTACAACGGATTTCAAACGTTGGGACAACTCGGGGGGGAGATATCCAATCCAGGAAGGAACATTCCACGAGCGGCGATACTCGGATCACTGTTGGTGATCAGCCTTTATGTGCTCATTAACTGGACGTATTTTCACATACTAGGGTTCTCCCGAGTAGCACAGTCTCAGTACGTGGCTTCCGATGCAATGGTGTTACTCATCGGCAACAGTGGTGCCAAGTGGATCACAGTGGCCATGATTGTTTCTGCGTTCGGATCGCTGCACGCTAATTTCCTGACCGGCCCTAGGATTCCATTTGCAATGGCTCGCGATGGTCATTTCTTTGCCTTTGCGAAGCGAATCCATTCCGTCTTCCACACTCCGAGTGGTGCTGTGATCTTTCAGGGCTGTGTGGCGATCCTGCTCGTGTTAACCGGTACATACCAAGAATTGTATTCCTTCGTGATCTTCGCAATCTGGCTCTTTCTTGCATTAACCGCTGTCGCGCTCATTCGGCTGCGCACCAAGGAACCTGACTTGCCTCGCCCGTTCCGAGTTTGGGGATACTTCCAGATTGCGATGATGTGATCACCGCGCCCGCGATCGCTGTAGGAATATTCGACGTGTGCAACGCCCGCGGCGTCGGTCTGCACAGTCTGCGTTCCAGCCGCGTTGCCTTGGATGAGAATCTTGTCACTCCGTTGTTCCGCCAACGCCAGAGCGATTCCGGTCAACGCTAAAGCGATTACGATGAGTGCGCCCATGCTCAGCTCTTCAAACGTGGATTTTTGCGGCTAAGCCATTTGTGGATTTCCGGTATTATCCGCGCTTTGAAATCTGCGTTGAAACGGATCTCTTCCGCCGCTTTTCCGACCTCGCTCGTCGCGCCCCCTGGCATGTACTTTTGCGCGTAAGTCTCCAGCTCGGTAGCGCGCTGAGGGTCGGAGAACCCCCGCATCAGATACGGAACGAAGCGGACCGCGAGTACCGCACTCAACTTTGCATCCAGCTTTTCGCGATTTGCCTGCGCAAAGTCCCATGCCATCTCCGGTTGCTCGCCGGCTCTCGCTACCAACGCGATGAGGAATATCGCCCGCGAGGCAGGCAATTCATCCGTAAGCGACAGCGGAAGTGTCCGCTTTGCGAGCTCAGGGCTGAGCGCTGCTGCCATCGCGTGGTAAAAGTTCCCCTTTTCTTCGACGCTCTGAGTCTTTAGTCCAAGTTCATGAAGTTTGTTCCACGTTTCTTGGTTCGCGTAACGGCCGACAACATTGAGAACCGCTGGGCGTAGATCTGGCAGGAGCATGTTCGGATCAGCGAGAAATTTTTTGAAGCGTTCTCGAGCGCCGGCAATCACATCCTCGTCGCCGAATTCGCTCAATTCAGCGATTAACTTGGCGCGGAGCAATCCGTCCGCAACTTGTTCGCCTTTTTTTGGTTCCCAGCCTACGCGACCGAAAATCGGTTTCAGAATTGACCGACCGTAGGCTTGAAATGCCGCGCGCTCGTTGTTTCCCAAGTAGAGGAAATCAATAGCGCTGAGCGTGGCAGTGATCTGCTCCCAGAGTGCCAAGCTGTTGTCCTCGCGCAATGCCTTGACCAGTTTGAAATAATCTGAGATCGGCCCCCGGTCCGCTTCCACCAGCGCCCACGTGTCGCTTACCAGATTCACTTTATCGGCTTCCGGAAGCTGAGGCGCAAAAGCTCTCAGCTTGTCGAAATGCGCGTGGTCGTATTGCGTGCGAAAGTATCCAACATCGCCCGCGTTCAACTTCACATTCTGGGATGGTTGAACGTCCGGCAGCGTTGCGGATTTCTTTTCGAGCAGGAATACTCGGGCGGGGCTTGTCGTGCTGGATAGATCGCGGTAAACAATTGGGATTTTCCATTCGAGTGGCTTGGAGCTTTTCTGATGCACCGTGAACCGTTCCTGGCTCACCGTGACGGAAGATTCCGTGGACGTCATCAAAACAAGCGGCAAACCGGGCTGTTCGGTCCAGCTGGCGGCGATCGCCGTAACCGGTTTTCTGGATGATTCGGCCAAGGCGTTCCAGAGGTCGGCGGTCGTGGAATTGGAAAGTCTGTGCGCCTGGATGTAACTGCGGATGCCGCCGCGGAAATCCTCTTCGCCGAGATAGCTCTCGAGCATGCGCAGGAACGATTGTCCCTTTAGATACGTGATCTCATCAAAAGCGCTGGCTGCCTCACTTTCCGTTTTCACCGGCTGCTGGATCGGGTGCGCAGCTGAGAGCGCATCGGTCGTCATAGCACGCTGCTTGTCGGCGTTTGACCGAAGCCAGATGTGCCACTGCGGGTTAAAATGATCCGAGCATTTCGTTCCCATCCAGGAGGCGAATCCTTCGTTGAGCCAAAGGTTATCCCACCACGCCATCGTCACCAGATCGCCGAACCATTGATGCGCCATTTCGTGAGCGATCACAGCGAAGATGTTTTGCTTAGTCAATTCAGATGACTTCGCGGGATCAAACAGCAGGATGCTTTCGTCAAACGTGATGCCACCCCAATTCTCCATGGCTCCGAAATTTCCGCTAAGGACGGCAATCAGGTCGAGCTTCGGAAGCGGATATTTTTCTCCGAAATACTCATTGTAATATTTTAGGATCTTCTCTGCGCTTTCCAGCGCGTAACGGCCCGTCTCCGCTTTGCCCTTTGTAGTCACGACGCTGATTTTCACGCCGTCCGCCTCGCCGTAAATCGCGTCCAGTTCACCCGCGCAAAAGACAATCAGATAACTCGACATGGGCGGCGTCTCTGCGAATCGCACTTCCTTACCAGCACTTGTTTTCGTCTCGCGTTCGATAGGCATGTTAGAGACCGCGGTGAAATTTTCGGGCACCGTCGCGGTTAGCCGAAATTTGGCGCGGAAGGACGGCTCATCCCAACATGGAAACATGCGCCGCGCATCGCTCGGTTCCATGTCGGTGCCGAGCATCAGCTTTTTCGCGCCGCTGCCTTCCACCTGATAACGCGTGTAGTAAAGCCCCTTTGGTGCTTCGTTAATCTTGCCCGCGAACTCGACGGAAATCTGATGTTGGCCGGGACGGATCTCTTTATCAAAGGTCAACGTCGCAGTCTCTTCCCTGGGATCGATGGTGACGCGCGCATCTTGCTCGATCTTGCCATTCGCTCCGAGCAACTTTGCCGACGCAATCGTCATTGTGTTCACATTAAGCGTGATCGTCTTCGCCGGTTTACGAACATCCAGAACGACTGTCTCAGAGCCGGTAAACGTGAGCTTCTCGATGTTTGGTTTGAGTTGGATGTCGTAACTCAGCGGCACCACAGCCTTTGGCAGCTTGCCTGGCGTACTCTCGAAGCTGAACGGCGCTTCGGCGTAAAGTGAGATCGGCAAGATCGCCGCAGACATCAGCGCGGCACCGCAGAATCGTAGATTCATGCGCCGATACTAATGCACGGGGTCAAGGTACGGCGTGTCTGGATCGCTCACATTAAAGAGCACCAGTCGCAATGGCTCAATGCTGCTGCGGTTGTAACCGGTCATTTTCACGTGCGCCGGCATCGTTATGGCTTGACCAACTTTCACTGTGACTGCCTCGCGACCCTCCATTTCTAGCGTGAACGTGCCTTCCAATACATAAACAGTCACTGGGAAACGGTGTGTATGGAGCAGGGTCTTATCGCCCGGCTGGAAGCTCGCCGTGAGAACGCGTACCTCCTGCTTCTCGCCCTTGGGCATCCCTTGCACGATCTCGCTCAGGAGTAATTGGGGCTTTACGACACCCAGTTCTTGCGCCATCGCCAGCGAACCAAGGAGCAAAACCGCGAACCCGAGACAGAAGCTCCGCCATTTCTTCATCTGCATCTTCCTTCCTCAGACGATAGCGTACGCCGAGTGTTTGAACCAACGTGGATTAAACGAACAGTTGCGTTGATTAAAATGCCGATGAAGGCTTTTAATACAA
>WNGL01001679.1_pt1 | contig 27133 bp, 25 predicted proteins | sample 5400591 | NCBI WGS metagenome assembly WNGL01 (sample SAMN13153377, study PRJNA577476) | soil metagenome | isolation source: 80 cm soil or saprolite under Garry oak tree replicate 1 | place: USA:California | collected 2016-06-15 | reverse complement strand
CCGCTTCGCCGCAACATCGACCACGACGACGTGGGCAACGCCGCCCTCTATCTCAGCTCGGACCTGGCGAAGAACGTCACCGGCGAGGTCCTGCACGTCGACGCCGGACAGAACATCATGGGCGTCGTGAGCATGTGAGCGTGAACCCGATGCGCTGGGCCGTGGTCGCCTTCGCGCTCCTCGGGGCCATGGGAGCGCTGCTCCTGCTCGGCACCATGCGCGACCCTTGCGCCGGGATCCTCCGGCGCTACGTCGTCACCTACGACGCGGCGAAGTGGCCCTGCAGCATCGACCCGGACTGTCTGCTCGACCCCATCCCGGCGCACGGACCGGGCGTGTGCGACCGGTCCCGGCGCGCGTCGTCCGACCGGGGTGGCCTCGATCTGCTGGAGGCGAGCTGGCGCGACCAGGGCTGCCCCGCTCCGGGCGGCGCCTGCCCACCCATCGCCGGCGCCCGCTGCGAGAAGGGCCGCTGCGTGACCGTGCGCGGACGTTAGAACGAGGGCTGCGCCCTCGCCCCGTCGAGCGAAGCTCGCCGGGGCCCCACTCCGCTCGCCGGGGCCCTTCGCGCGGCGTCGCGGCCTTCGCCGCTCCACGCCGCGCCTCCCGGCGCGCTCGCTTCGCTCGCGGAGCCCGCGCCAGCGGCCTCAGAGTAAACGGCCGCGCCGCGTCGCCTCGCCCACGAACGGGTTCGTACGGCGCTCTTCGCCGAGGAGGCCGCTCGGCCCGTGGCCGGGGTAGAAGCGGACGTCGTCGCCGAGCGGCAGGAGCTTCTGCCGGATCGATCGGTCGAGCTCCTCGAAGTCCCCCCCGGGGAGGTCGGTCCTCCCCACCGAGCCAGTGAAGAGCGTGTCGCCCGAGAAGAGGACGCGCGCCTGCTCGAAGAAGAGGCACGACGAGCCGCGCGTGTGGCCGGGCGTGTAGAGGACCTTCGCGAGCTGGGTCCCGAGCGTGAAGGTGTCGCCGTCCTGGTGGAACTCCTCGATGCCAGGATGTTCCAGGCGCTCGCCCTCGAACCCGAACATCTCGGCCTGCTGCGCGATGGCATCGAGCCAATCGCTGTCACCCCGATGGATCTGGCATGGCACCCCGAGGCGTGACTTCGCCTCGGCGCAGCCCGCCACGTGATCGATGTGGCCGTGGGTGAGGAAGATGCGGGAGATTCGCAGCGACCCCGGTTCGCGAAGCGCGAGCACGCGCTCGAGATCGCCGCCCGGGTCGATGAGGGCCGCCTCGCCGCTCTCGCTGTCGGCGACGAGATAGGTGTTCTCGGCGAACGGTCCGACGACCGCGTGGCGAACGATCAGCAATGGGCTCCCCACGACGAATCGCCCGGGGCCCTATGCCCGCCGACCCGATGGTCGTAGGGCGGGGGCTTGTCCCTGCCCGCCGACCCGATGGTCGTAGGGCGGGGGCTTGTCCCCCGCCGGGGCTAGTAAGTAAAACTCTGCCCGCAGCCGCAGGTGTTCTTGGCGCTGGGGTTGTTGAACTTGAACCCCGCGCCCTGCAGCCCGACGATGTAATCGATGCTGACACCCTGCAGGTACATCGAGCTCATCGGGTCGACAAAGACCTTGAGGCCGTCCTGCTCGTAGACCTGATCGCCGTCCTTGGGCGCGTTCTCGAAGTCCATCGAGTACTGGAAGCCCGAGCAACCCCCGCCCACGACGCCGACGCGGATGCCGTAGTCGGCCAGGTTCTCGCGGGCCATCGCGTCGCGTACCATCTCGATCGCCTTGGCGGTGAGGCTGACGGGGCTGTCAGGGCTGGCGAGGGGAGCCTCGGTGGGCTCGGCGGTAGGAGCTACGGTCGTCGTCTGCATGCCTTCTCCGGGTCGTTCGGCCTTGATGGCGCTCAAGGAAGATTAACAGGCACGCGGTCGTGCTTCAACGCGATGAGCTCGAGTGCAGCTGCTGCCCCGGCGAATCATCCGATCCGCCCCGCGAGATGGCGTCCGCCGTCGACCGGCACCACGGCGCCGGTGACGAAGGGGGCGTCCGCCAGGTAGCGCACGGCCGCAGCGACGTCGTCCGGTGTGCCGGCCCGGCCGAGCGGGATGCGCCGCGCGAGCTCTCTACGCCGGTTCGCCGGGTAGCTCTCCGGCCAGAGGACCGTGCCGGGTGCCACCGCGTTGACCCGCACCTGGGGCGCGAGCTCGAGCGCCAGGCACTCGGTTAGCCGGACGAGCGCAGCCTTGGAGGCAGCGTAGGCGGCGTAGCCCTTCCACGCGACGAGGCCGCCGCCCACGTCGGCGACGTTGACCACCGATCCCCGGCTCCGCCGCAGGAGGGGCGCCAGCGCACGGACGAGGAGGAGCGGCGCGCGTACGTTGAGGTCCATCTGCGCGTCGAAAGCGGCGGCGTCGGTGGCCGCGAGCGGGAGCGCCTCGAAGCTTGCGGCCGAGCAGACGAGGAGGTCGAGGCTGTCAAAGCGCTCGCGGAAGGCGCGGGCGAGGACCTCCGGGCCGTTCGGCAGCGCCAGGTCGGCCTGGAGCGGCACGAGCGGCGCGCGCGGCCGATGGGATCGGTAGTGCGCGGCCACCCGCCAGCCGTGCCGCAAGAGATCGCGCGCGACGGCCGCTCCGACGCGGACGCCGGCGCCTGTGACGAGGGCGATCCTGGCAGGTGGCGTCATGGGCGGCGAGGAGTCCACGGCACCTCGCCCATTCCAGCCCGCCGGTTCGCCACGCGCGCCGCCACGAAGAGGAGGTCGGAGAGGCGGTTCAGGTAGGCGAGCGCGGCCGGCGAGACGGGATCGTGGCGGTGCAGGGCCACCACCCGCCGCTCGGCGCGGCGGCAGACGGCGCGGGCGAGGTGGAGGTCGGCCGCGGCCGGCGCGCCCCCGGCGAGGATGAACTGCCGGAGCGGCTCGAGCTCACCCTCGAAGCGATCGATGGCGGCCTCGAGCGCCGCCGTCCAGCCCGGGTCGATGGGCGGGAGGTGCGAGCGCGCCTTCACGCCGGGTGGGGTCGCGAGCTCGGCGCCGATGGTGAAGAGCTGGTCCTGGATGGCGGCGAGGAGGCCAGCCAGCTCCGCATCGGCGCCGCGGGCGCGCGCGACGCCCAGCGCCGCGCCGAGCTCGTCGACGGCGCCGTACGCCTCGACGCGGGCATCGTCCTTCGCCACCCGCGGTCCCCCGAAGAGCCCGGTCTCTCCACCGTCGCCCGCCTTCGTGTAGATTTTCATCCCACCCGAGCTAACACCGCCGCGCCGCCCGTCGCAAGGGCAGCCGCAGACCGGCCGAGGTACACCATGACCCCATTCACCCAGAGTGAGCTGGCCGCCATCGGCCGTGAGGCAGCGCAGTCCGCATGGGCCGGCGGCATGACCGTGCTGCGCGAAGGTGCCCTCGTTCCCATCCCGCTCGTGGCCGAGCCGGTGGTGTACCCGGCCGCCACGCTGACGGCCCTGGCCCACGAGGCGCGCGCGATCCTGTCCGGGACCGTGAAGCTCGCCCGTGCCCTCCTCTCTCGTGGCGACGCCCGCGACCGCGCCGCGCTCCTCGGTCCCTTCACCGGGCTCGAGGCGGAGGCGATGGAGCGGCTCTTCGACGAGGCGCCCTCTCCGGCGGTGATGGCGCGGGTCGACTTCCTCCCAGCCGCCGGGCGCGGAGAGCTGCCGCGCGCGCTCGAGCTCAACGCCACCATCCCGGCCATGTCCGGTTACTCGGACCTGGCCGCCCACGCCTGGCTGCGGGCGGCGGCGCGGGCGCGCGGGAGGCCGCCCCGTCAGGCGGACGAGCTCGTCGCGGCGGCCGGCTCCAACATGGAGCGGCTGCGCGAGGCGCTCTGCGCGTTCGCCGCCTCGCGGGGCGTCGCGCGCGCGCGCCCGTCCATCGCGGTCGTCTCGCGCCCCGGCGACTCGCAGGCGGGCGAGCTCGGCCGCCTCGTCGAGCACCTCCGTCAGATGGGCCACCTCGCCGAGCACCTTACCCCGGACGCCTGCGACCCTTCCCGCTGGGACGTCCTCTACCGGCACGTGTGGGCGCACAAGACGCCTCCCGACAGCCCCTTTGCGGCCGCGCTCCGACATCCGGCCCGCTTCGTCCTGGCGAACCCGGTGAACGGGATGCTCGAGGCGAAGGCGCTCTTCGCGCGGCTCTCCGAGGCGGGGGCCGATCGCAGCCTGGCCGACCTCGCCGGGCTCGACGAGGCGGAGCGGGGCGCGGCCGGGCGGCTCCCCTTCACCCGCCGCCTCGAGCCGGCGCTCGCGCCGCGCCTGCTGGCCGAGCGCGAGCGGTGGGTCCTCAAGCGGAGCTGGGACTATGGCGGGAAGAGCGTCCACCTCGGCGCGGAGCTGACGCCCGAGGTCTGGCGCGCGACCGTGGCGAGCGCCCTCGGCGACGAGCGAGGCGGCGGCTTCGTGGCGCAGGAGCGGATCGTCGCCGAGCGCCGTCCCGCCACGCGGGTCACGCCGGACGGGATCGAGCGCGCCCCGCTCTACCACGACGTCTCGACCTACTGCGGGCTCGGTCCGAGCGCGCCATCGGGCAGCGTCGTCCGGGCGGCCGCTTCGCCCATCGTGAACCTCCTCGGCGGTGGCGGCCTCGCGCCGGTCCTCGCCGAGGACGTGCTCGACCAACTCGGGTGAACGCGCCCCTTGGGTGCCTCGTCACCCGCAGCGGAGCGCGCGAAAGCGCCCATTTCGTCCGGCACGCCCGGTGCTCTTCCGTCGCTGCGCGAGGCGCACCTCGAGGAGACAGCCATGTCCACCATCTCAGTCCTGATCGTCGATGATGAGGAGAGCGTGCGCTCGGCGCTGCGGCGGACCTTGCGCAAGACGGGATACGGCCTGCTCTTCGCGGACTGCGGCCGCGCCGCCCTGGAGCTGCTGGAGAAGCAGCCGGTCGACGTGGTGCTCTCCGATCACCTCATGCCAGGCATGACCGGCCTGCAACTTTTGCGCGAGGTCCGGCGCCTGCTGCCATATGCCGGCCGTATCATGCTGACCGGCCACGCCGACCTCGAGGCCGCCATGGCCGCCATTCGCCACGGTGATATCGACCGATTCCTCACCAAGCCCTGGGACGACGTCGAACTGCGCGCCGCCCTGCAAATGGCGGCCGAGAAGCTGCACGCCGAGTCGGAAAACCGTCGACTTCTCGAAGCGTTGCAAGCGCAGGACCGCGCGGCGGCTCCCTCCGGAGGGTCACTGGGAAACGGGCAGAGGGGCGGGGGTGGGGGAGCATGACGGACGCTTCCGCCCCCAGCGCGGCGGCCGACGCAGCTGAGACGAGCACCGAGGCTGCCCACGAGGCGCCCAAGCTGGTACATTCACGATCGGTGTCGGCTCGCGTCCTCATCGTGGAAGATTCCCGCACGCAGGCCGAGTGGCTCGCGCAGGTGCTGTCGCGCGAGGGCTACGAGGTACACATCGCCGCTGACGGTCGGGAGGCCATCAAGCGGGTTCGAAGCGACCCGCCGGATCTGGTCCTCCTCGACATGATCCTGCCCGACATGGATGGGCTCGAGGTGCTGCGCATCGTCAAGGCTCGCTCCGAGGATCAGTTCATCCCGGTCATCTTGCTCTCGGTGAAGTCCGACCTCGACTCGCGCGTGGCCGGTCTCCGCATCGGCGCCGACGACTTCCTCGCCAAACCCTTCGCCGACGCCGAGATCCAGGCCCGCGCGGCGGCGATGCTGCGCATCAAGCTCCTGCAGGACCAGCTCCGCAGCGCGAAGTCGCAGCTGGAGAAGCTGTCGGTCACCGACGGACTCACCGGGCTCTACAACCACCGACACTTCGAGGACCGGTTGCGCGAGGAGTTCCGGCGCTGCCAGCGCTACAGCGACCCGGTGTCGCTCCTCATGATGGACCTCGATCACTTCAAGGACGTGAACGACCTCTACGGGCACCCGTTCGGCGATCGGGTGCTGCGCGAGACGGCGGAGCTGCTCAGGACGAGCGTCCGCGAGCCGGACATCTGCTCCCGCTACGGCGGCGAGGAGTTCGCCATCATCCTGCCGAAGACGCACCTCCAGGGCGCGCTGACGGTGGCCGAGCGCATCTTCAAGGCGCTGCGGCAGAAGACTTACCCGCTCGAGGTGTCTGGGGAGGCGAGCAAGCCCTCCGCCGTCCGCGTCACCGCGTCGGCGGGGCTCGCCTTCTTTCCGTCGAAGGACGTCACCACGCCCGAGCTGCTCGTGAAGTTCGCCGACGAGGCGCTCTACCGCGCGAAGCGCGAGGGCCGCGACACCATTTGCCTCTATCAAGCGCAATCGTACCGGTACGACGCTGGCGCGCGTTGACCCACGCTGGACGCCTAGGGTGCGTCAGGACCCCCAGGGTGGTGATACACCCGGGTCTCACATTCAGGTAAGTGTCCGTAATGAGGCTGCCCCGGGTCCGCCCATATTAGGACCGGCGCATGCAACCCTAGAGGGCTTGCCCATGGAGGCATCCGTCCATTCAGAATCGGCCTATGCCGCACCGCGTCGTCCGGACGCGGCAGTGCTCATCGTCGACGACGACGAGCACGTGCGCCGGGCGCTGAAGCGCGTCCTCAAGCGCGCCGGGTGCCAGCTCCACGAGGCGCCCGATGCCGAGCACGCCCTGGCGCTGCTCGCGGTGAATCCGGTGCACGTGGTCGTCTCCGACTACCGGATGCCCGGCATCTCGGGGGTCGAGTTCCTGCGCGTCGTGAAGGAGCGCTGGCCGAGGGTGCAGCGCGTCCTCCTCACCGGGCAGGCCGACACCGCCGCCATCGAGGAGGCGGTGAACCAGTCGGAGATCTTCCGCTTCATCTGGAAGCCGTGGGACGACGGGCATCTCCTGCTCACCCTGCAGAGCGCCATCGATCAGTACTGGCTGCTCGAGGAGAACACGCGGCTCTCGGACCTCATCACCCAACGCAACGCCGAGCTCGAGCTGGCGAACCGGGAGCTGGAGGCCAAGGTCGAGCAGCGCTCGCAGGCGCTCATCCGCGCCGCGCACGAGTGGCGCGCCTGCTTCGACGCCATGGGCGACCCGCTCGCCATCGTCCGCGAGGACGGGGCGGTCGTGCGCGGAAACAGCGCCTTCGCGCGCCAGGCCGGGGTCGAGCTGCAGAAGCTGCCCGGGCTGCGCTGCGGCGGCGAGGGCTTCGGGAGGCTGCCCAGCCCGCGCGCCCAGGCGGAGCAGGGAGCCGACCCTCGCCACGGCGAGCGCTCCACCTTCGAGGCGGTGAACGGCGACCGCACCTGGCTCGTCCGCTCCTTTCCCTTCGCCGACGGCGGCGCGGTGGTGGTGTGGAAGGACGTGACCGAGGAGCGCGAGGTCACCTGGCGCCTGCTGCAAGCCGAGAAGATGGCGGCGGTCGGGCAGCTCGCCGGCGGGGTCGCGCACGAGATCAACAACCCGCTCGGCGGCATCCTCGCCTTCGCGCAGCTCATGGCGCAGGACGAGCGCTCGGCGGAGGATCAGGAGTCGCTCCGTCTCATCCAGGACGCGGCCGTCCGCGCCAAGCGCATCGTCGAGTCGCTGCTCCGCTTCTCCCGGCGCCCTCGCCAGGACGAGCGGGGCGAGGTGGACCTCGCCCGGCTGGCCGAGGACGCGCTCTTCCTCACCCAGTCCCAGATCAAGGGCACGCAGGTGGAGGTGGCGCGCAAGCTCGCGCCCGCCCACACCGTGGCCAACGGCAACCAGATCCAGCAGATCATCGTGAACCTGCTCGTGAACGCGGTGCAGGCGCTCGGGAAGAGGGGCCGCATCACGGTCACCACCGGGCAGAGCTCCTCCGGCCGCGCGCAGCTGGTGGTGGCCGATGACGGGCCCGGGGTCGAGCCCAAGCTGGCGAGCCGCATCTTCGAGCCGTTCTTCACCACCAAGCCGGAGGGCCAGGGCACCGGCCTCGGGCTGTCGATCTGCTACCGCATCGCCGAGGAGCACGGGGGCAGCATTCACTACGAGCCGGTGCCCGGGGGAGGAGCTTCGTTCGTCGTCGAGCTCCCGCCCGCGCCGGTGAAGTCATAGGAGAGGGAACCATGGAGAACACCAGCTTGAAGCCGGTCCGCGTCCTCGTCGTCGACGACGAGCCCGTGCTGCTGAAAGCGCTCGAGACCTTGCTCGGCAAGAAGGGCCATCACGTGACGGCCCTCGACTCGCCGATCTCCGCCACCCAGCGGCTAGCCACCGAGGACTTCGACGTGGCGCTGCTCGACGTCAAGATGCCGGATCTCTCCGGCCTCGAGCTGCTCACCGCCGTGAAGCATCGCCGGCCGGAGGTGGAGGTCATCATGATGACCGGCCACGCGACCGTCGAGACGGCGCTCGCCGCGGTCAAGGCCGGAGCCTACGACTACCTGACGAAGCCGTTCGACGACGTCGAGCTGGTGGCGCGGGTCGTGGCCAAGGCGGCCGAGCGCAAGCACCTCTTCGACCGGAACCGCGAGCTCGAGACGGCCCTCAAGGAGCGCGACGGCGCGCCGGTGGGCGACGGGATGGTCGGGAACTCGGGCGCCATCCGCGACGTGACACGCATGGTGGACGCGGTGGCCTACAGCGCCGCCACCGTCCTCGTCCAGGGCGAGAGCGGCACCGGCAAGGAGCTCGTCGCGCGAGCCCTGCACGCGAAGAGCCCCCGGCGCGGGCAGCCCTTCGTGGCGCTCAACTGCGGCGCCCTCACCGAGACCCTGCTCGAGTCCGAGCTGTTCGGCCACGTGAAAGGCGCCTTCACCGGCGCGCAACGCGACCAGAAGGGCCTCTTCGACGCCGCCGACGGCGGCACCATCTTCCTCGACGAGATCGGCGACATCCCGCCCGCCACCCAGGTGCGCCTGCTGCGCGTGCTGCAGGAGGGCGAGCTGAAGCCGGTCGGCTCGGCCGATTCGATCAAGGTCGACGTACGCGTCATCGCCGCCACGCACCGCGACCTGCCGAAGCTCGTCAAGACGGGCAAGTTCCGCGAGGACCTGTTCTACCGCCTCAACGTCATCGCCATCCCCATCCCGCCGCTGCGCGAGCGCATCGAGGACGTGCCGCTCCTCGCGCACCACTTCCTGCGCCGCTACACCGACCGGCTCGGCAAGAAGGTGAAGACCGTCTCGCCGGAGGCCATCGAGCTCCTCTGCGGCTACCGCTGGCCGGGCAACGTGCGCGAGCTCGAGAACGGGGTCGAGCGCGCGGTGGTGCTCTGCCGCGGCGAGACGATCACCCCGGTCGATCTGCCGCCCGCCATCAGCGGCCGCACCGCCCCGCTCATCCGCGAGGCCCCCGCCCCCGGTGACGACGCCTCCTGGCTCGCCATGAGCTATGCGGCGGCCAAGGAGCAGTCGCTGCGCCGGTTCGAGAAGACCTACGTCGAGGCGCTCATGCGTGCCTGCGACAACAACATCTCGGCCGCGGCCCGCAAGGCCGGCATGGATCGCTCGAACTTCAAGCGCGTGCTGCGCAAGTACCGCACCGATGTCGAGGGCGACGGCGGCGACGAGACGCCGGAGATGCCGCCGCGGGCGAGCGCGTAAGCTGGTTCGCGGCGGCGGGGGATGAACCCCCGCCCTACGGACGTGTAGGGCGGGGGCTTGTCCCCCGCCGCCGCTCGACCAGGGGTTCACATCCCGAGGAACGCCCTCGCCTCCTGGAAGATCCGGTCGATCGACGCCACGAGCTCGTGGCCGTCGTCGAGCGCGATCAGCCGGGCGCCGGGCGTCATCGCCACGAACCGCTGGACGTCGGCGAGCGGCACGAGCTCGTCGCGCCGGCCCGCGATGCACAGCGCCGGCACCCTCACCTCCGGGTAGGCGGGAAGCTTTGCGGCGTCCTCCAGGAACGCCCACTGGAGGCGCCGCCGGGTGCCGGTGGCGTGGTGATCGACGAGCAGGCCCTCCTCCCTCCAGCGCCGTTCGTCCTCGGGCGTCACCTTCGCCCGCCACCGCTCGTGGAGCCGGAACGCCGGGGCGAGCAGGACGAGCCGCGCGATGGAAGGGTCGCGCGAGGCGATGACGGCCGAGAGCCAGCCGCCGAGCGAGCTGCCCATGAGCACCGCCGGCCGGTGCGCGGCGACGAGCCGCTCCGCCTCCGCCAGCATGGTGAGCGGCGTGGAGCGCTCGAAGCCCTGGTCACCCGGGGTGAGATCCGCGCGGTGGAACGGGACGCCCAGGTTGGCGAAGCGCGCCTCGAGGGCGCGCCCCTTCGCCGAGCCCGGCCCGGAGGCGAAGCCGTGCAGGTAGAGGATCACGGTGCGCAGGATAGCGCCGGACGGCGCTGTGTGGAGCCACCGTGCGCGCGGGTAGGTCGGACGCCCACCACGCCCCCGGCCGGCGCCATACCTTTCACTTGCTGTCACCGATTGGTCCTGTACTTTGCACGGGTTCGCCCGGCACAGCCGGGCACAGCTCACTCTCAACGGAGGGATCTCATGACGAAGCGGGTCGCAGTGACGCTGGCCTCGTGCCTGGCGCTGGTGGCGTGCGGCGGCGACAGTGGCGGGAATGCGGCGGTGGGCAAGACCTTCACGTACGGCACCTCGACGTCGTACAGCACGTACTCGATGGACACCAAGCTCTCGGGCGCGCTCGCGCTCGGAAGCGCGGCCGACGCGGCGAGCGCGAACCTCGTCGCAAACGCGAACGGCCTCGCCAACTCGCTGCTCGGCAGCTCCAGCATCGGCCTCGCGACGTCGCCCGCGCAGCAGCAGGCGCTCGCCGTAGGCGCTCGCGCCGCGGTCAGCCAGCTCGCGATCGGCGGCTCCGGCCAGTTCGACTATGTGTACGATAACCCCGGGTGCGTGACCACCACTGCGAACAGCGTGACCATGAAGGCGTGCACCGTCACGGCGAACTACGGGTCATACGGCTACACGAGCAAGGTCGTGGTCGACGGGTCGCTCACCTACGATCAGGCGACGGGCGCCCTCACGTGGGACCTCACGGTCACCGACTCGACCACGATTTCGTACTCGGGGCAGAGCGGCTCCAACACCGTCCGCCTGCACGAGTCGGGGAAGCTCACCGTCACCGCCACCACCATCCAGGGCCAGATGCTCGCCGATCTGAGCATGAGCGTCAGCTCGGCGGGGGTCTCGGAGTCGCTGGCCGTCGCGGAGGCCGTGATCCTCGACGTGACGTACGCCGACGCGGCCGTCTGCTCGTCGCGGGTGACCTCGGGCACGGTGGAGGCGAAGCGCGTCTGGACCGACCGCGGCGGTGCCAACGCCGTCCAGCTGCCCGACGAGGCGGCCAAGATCACCTGGACCGCGTGCGGTGTGGGCACCATCGTCCACTCGCAGTAGCGCTGCGCATGGCCGGGCCCGCAGCGACGGGCCCGGCCCCCCTACTTCGAGTACGGCACGTGCTCGGCGTCGAAGCGGCTGTAGTCGCTCGTCAGCTCCTCGCCCTCGCCGATGTCGCGCGCCGCCACCGTCGTGCCGCCGACGTCGTCCGGGAAGTCGTGGCAGTTCGGGTGGTCGGAGTGATTGAAGAAGCGGGCGTCGTCGCCGCACAGCACGTGCGTGCCGCGGACCAGGTCGAGGTAGGTGTACCTGCGGATCTGCTCGCGGGCCGGCTCCGAGAGGGCGGCCAGATCGGCGTCGGTCAGCTCCAGGTCGATGGCGGGGTGAAGCCGCCACACGACCGTCCCCGATGGGATGGGCTGCCCAGCGTAGAGGCCGATGCCGTGGATGCGGCTCGGCGCGAGATACGTCTTCACGAGCAACATGGATCCTCGCTCAGCCTGAGGGGCAGCAGCACGGCGGGCGAATTTAGCTGAACGCGCGGGCGCCGCAAGCCGCTTGCGCGGGCTACTCGTCGCGCGATCGGGCCCGTAGCGCCGCCAGACGCCGGGCGAGCTCTTCCTCGAGCCCGCTCCCGGAAAGCGTCACCACCCGCTCGTCGCGGAGCGCGTCGGGGAGGTACTGCTCGGCCACGTAATGGCCGTCGAAGTTGTGCGGGTACCGGTACCCGCCCCCGTAGCCGAGCCCCTCCATGAGCTTCGTGGGCGCGTTGCGGAGCTTGAGCGGTACGGGGAGCGCGCCCTTCTCCTTGACGAGCTTGCGGGCGGCGCCGTAGGCGGTGAGGGCCGCGTTCGACTTGGGCGCCAGCGCGAGGTAGATGGCGGCCTGGGTCATCGGCAGCACGCCCTCCGGCAGCCCGACGAGCTCCACCGCCTGCAGCGCGTCCACCGCCACCCCGAGCGCGCGCGGGTCGGCGTTCCCGACGTCCTCGCTCGCGAAGATGACCATCCGCCGCAGCACGAAGCGTGGATCCTCGCCCGCCTCCAGCATCCGCACCATGTAGTAGACGGCCGCGTCGGGATCGCTGCCCCGCAGCGCCTTGATGAACGCGGAGACGACGTTGTAGTGCTCCTCGCCGGACTTGTCGTAGAGCAGCGCCTTGTGCTGCAGCGCCTCCTCCGCGTCGGCGGGGAGGATCTCCCGCCGCCCCGCCAGCCGCGCCGCCGCGGCCGACACCTCGAGGGCGTTCAAGGCCCGGCGCGCGTCGCCGAAGGCGAAGCGAGCGAACAGCTCGCGCGCTCCCGCCGAGACGGTGAGGTCGCCGCCCAGGCCCTCGGGGGCGACCGCGGCCCGATCGACCAGGGCGGCGATCTCCTCCTCGGTGAGCGGGCGCAGGGTCACCACCCGGCAGCGGGAGAGGAGGGCGGAGTTGATCTCGAAGGACGGGTTCTCGGTGGTGGCGCCGATGAGCGTCACGACCCCCGCCTCCACATGCGGCAGGAAGGCGTCCTGCTGCGCCTTGGAGAAGCGGTGGATCTCGTCGACGAAGAGGATGGTGGCCTGCCGATGCATGCGGCGCCGCTCGCGGGCCGCCTGGACGATCTCGCGGATCTCCTTCACGCCGCCCATGACGGCGCTGAAGGACACGAACGTCGCGCCCGTGCGCTCGGCGACGATGCGAGCGAGCGTCGTCTTGCCGGTGCCGGGCGGCCCCCACAGGATGAGCGAGGGCACCTGATCGGCCTCGATGGCCCGGCGCAGGCCGCGGCCCGGCCCGAGGACGTGCTCCTGCCCGACGAAGTCCTCCAGCCGGCGCGGCCGGAGCCGCTCCGCCAGAGGCTTGCCCCCCGCGTCCTTCTCCATCGCGTGGTCGAACAGGTCCATGACGGCCGTCCCTATCATATGATGGCGCGAATGCCCCCGAAGCCCTGTCCCGTCCCGCGCCAGGTCGGCATCGTCCACAAGCGGTCCTCCACCGAGGCCGCCGCCCGCGCTGCCGCCACCGCGCGCGACCTCGCCGCGCGCGGCCTCGTGGTCCTCGAAGACGAGGACGAGGTCGCCCGGCTGGCCGACCTCGTGCTCGTGCTCGGCGGCGACGGGACGCTCATCCACGCGGCGCGCATGCTCCGCGGGCGGCCGGCCCCCATCCTGGGCGTCAACATGGGGAGCCTGGGCTTCCTCACCGAGGTGCCGCTCACGGAGCTCGACGCAGCCATCGACCACGTGCTGTCGGGGAAGGGCGAGCTGTCGGAGCGCATGAAGCTGCGGGTCCACGTGCACCGGCGCGGCGCGAGCGGGTCGGAGCAGAAGCTCGTCGACAGCGAGGTGCTGAACGACGTCGTCATCGCGAAGGGCACCCTCTCTCGGATGGCCGAGTTCGAGGTCACCTGCTCCGGCAACTACGTGACGAGCTACAAGGCGGACGGCATCATCGTCGCGACGCCCACCGGCTCTACGGCCTACTCTCTGGCCGCGAACGGCCCCATCCTCTATCCGTCGATGCGGGGGGTCATCCTCACGCCGATCTGTCCGCACACGCTGGCGCAGCGGCCCATCGTCCTGCCGGACGACCAGACCCTCAACATCCGGCTCGTCTCCGAGAGCGAGGTGTTCGTCACGCTCGACGGCCAGACCGGGATGCAGCTCGAGCCCGGCGATCGGGTGCAGATCAAGCAGTCGCAGAACTGGGTGCTCCTCGTGCGGAACCCACGCATCGATTACTTCGGCATCCTGCGCGCCAAGCTGAAGTGGGGCGAGCGGTAGCGGTTCGCCCGTGGGTTTCGGGCGGCGGGGGATAAACCCCCGCCCTACGGTCGTGTAGGGCGGGGGCTTGTCCCCCGCCGGCACCCAACGATGAACCTGAACGGGTGGGTGGCTGAAAATTTGATCAGTGTCGGAGGGCGGCCGCATACTCGCCGCATGCTCACGACGCTGCGCATCTCCGGGCTCGCCATCGTCGACCAGGCGGAGGTCGTCTTCGGGCCCGGCCTGAACGTCCTCACCGGCGAGACCGGCGCCGGCAAGTCGATCCTGGTGCAGGCGCTGCACCTCGCCCTGGGCGGCCGCATGCCGGCCGACGCGCTGCGCGAGGGCGCCGAAGAGGCCGTGGTGGAGGCGCTCTTCGAGCTGTCGCCGCGCCATCCGGTGCTGGAGCGGCTCCTGGCGGCAGGGTTGCCGGTGCCCGCCGAGGGGGGCGAGGTGCTGGTGCGGCGGAGCGCCGCTCGGGGCGGGCGCGGCCGCGCCTTCGTCAACGGCGCGCTGTGCACGGTGGGCATGCTGGAGGCGTGCGCGCGCGGGCTCGTCGACCTCACCGGCCAGCACGAGCACGTGGCGCTCCTCGACGAGGCCGCCCATGTGGCGCTGCTCGACGCCTTCGCCGCCGTGGACGGCGAGGGTGGGCTCCTCGCGCGGTACCGGGCCGCGTACGCGGCGCTGGCCTCCGCGCTGCGACGTCGGGACGAGCTCGCCCGAGCCCGCGCGGAGCGCGCGCGCCGCGCAGACTGGCTCGGCTTCCAGCTCGGCGAGCTGGACGCGTTGCGGCCCGCGGCGGGGGAGGACCAGGCGCTCGAGCGCGAGCGGCAGCTGCTCGCCGGGGCCGAGCGGCTGCGGGGAGCCGCGTGTGGGGCCGAGGCCGTCGTGTACGGGGAGGAAGGCAGCGCCGCCGAGCAGGTGGGGCGGGCCGTGCGGCTCCTCGGGGAGGCCGCGGCGCTCGACCCGAGGCTCGAACCCGCGCTGGCGCTCCTGCGCTCGGCGCTGGCCGAGATCGAGGAGGCGGCGCGCACCCTCGGGCGCTACGGCGAGTCGGTCGGGGGCGACCCCGAGCGGCTGGGGCAGGTGCTGGAGCGGCTCGAAGCGCTGCGCGGACTCGCTCGCAAGCACGGCGGGACGCTCGAGGCGGCGCTGGCGCGGGCCGAGGAGATGCGCGCCGAGCTCCGGCAGGTGTCGGGAGACGACGCGGAGCTCTCGCGCCTCGAGGGCGCGGTCGCCGAAGCGCGCCGGGAGGCGCGGGGCCTCGCCGCGGAGCTCGGCCTGTGCCGGACCGATGCGGCGAGGGCGTTCGCGCGCGAGGTCCAGCGCGAGCTGGCGGCGCTCGCCATGGCGCGCTGCCGCATCGAGGTGGCGTTCTTGCGGCCGGAGGGGAGAGTGGACGACCCGGAGCCGGCGCTCGGGCCGGACGGCGCGGAGCGGGCCCGCATCCTCATCGCGGCGAACCCGGGAGAGCCGCCCCGCCCGCTCGCGCGCTCCGCCTCGGGGGGTGAGCTCTCGCGGGTGCTGCTCGCGCTGAAGCGGGCGCTCGCCCGCGCCGATCCCGTCGACACGTACGTCTTCGACGAGGCCGACGCCGGCGTCGGTGGTGCGGTCGCGGACGCGGTAGGGCGGCTCCTCTCGGAGGTGTCGCGGGAGCGGCAGGTGATCTGCGTGACCCACCTGCCGCAGGTGGCGGCCTTCGCCGACCGGCACCTGCGGGTGGAGAAGCGCCTCACCGGGGGGCGGACCGCGACCGTGGTGGTCCCGCTCGCAGCGGCCTCCGAGCGCCAGGGAGAGGTGGCGCGTATGCTCGCCGGCGCGACCCTCACGCCCTCCGCTCTCGCGCACGCGGGGGCGCTCCTCGCCGCGGCAAGGACGGCGTCGACCCGCCCCGGCCCCGCCTGTGGCCGCCGCGCGCGGCCGGAGCGCAGCGCGGCGCGGCGTGTGGGCAAGGTGAGTCTCGACGGGAGGTGAACGGCCGACGAGCTCGGGCGCGTTGACCGGCCAGACCCCCAGTTGGTACGATCAGCCCGCGCTTCCCGCGCACGCCATGATCATCGCCGCCCGCGGCCAGACCGACGTCGGTCGAAAGCGTGACCATAACGAGGACTCGCTCCTCGTCGATGAGGAGCTCAGGCTCTTCATCGTGGCCGACGGCATGGGCGGGCACGCCGGGGGCGGTACGGCCTCGCGGCTCGCGGTCGAGACCATCCAGGCGCGCATGCGGGTGGCGCTCCAGGCCGACCCCGAGCTCTTCCGGCGAGCGGAGGCGCTCGAGGAGAGCCCGCTCAGGGAGGTGCTGCGCGAGGCGGTCGAAGGCGCCTGCGAGAGCATCTACCAGGCGGCGCAGGGCGATCCATCGCTGGCGGGCATGGGCACCACCGTGACGGCGCTCCTGGTCTCGGGCCGGAACACCTTCATCGCGCACGTGGGCGACAGCCGGTGCTACCTCGTCCGCCGGAGCCGCATCTACCAGGTGTCCGAGGATCACTCCCTCGTCAACGAGCAGCTCAAGGCGGGCGCCATCACGCCGGACGAGGCGCGCCACAGCCGCTTCAAGAACATCATCACACGCTCGGTCGGCTTCGAGGCCGACGTGGCGGTCGACATGATGGGCCTCGAGGTGGAGGCCGGCGACCGGCTCGTCATCTGCTGCGACGGATTATCCAACCTGGTCGACGACCAGGAGATCCTGGACGTGGTGGGGGCCGCGCCCCTCGACGCTGCGCCGCAGCGCCTCATCGCGCTCGCCAACGAGCGGGGCGGCGACGACAACATCACCGTCATCGTCATTCACGTTTCGTGATGGTGGGTGTGGGTGCGCGGAGACCTGCGCCGGCCTACCCCACCAGGTTGACTCTCATGAAGGGCGAGTGCTACCCGTGATGGGCGATGCACCGCGGTCGAGGGACAACCGCGCTTCCCGGCCATGGCGACCGCGCTTAGCTTTGCGCGAATGCGCGACCCGGCCCAACACGGTGAGGGGATGCCGACGGCTCCGAAGGCTCGCCAGTACACCCTGATCGTGGTCAGCGACCACTCGCAGGCGGTCCGCAAGTTCCGCCTGCCGCGCACGTGGCTCCGGAACGGGGCGCTGACCGTCGGCGGCGCCGCCCTGCTGGGGCTCATCACCATCGGCCATTACTTCAGCTTGCTCGGGACGGGCTCCGAGAACCGAATCCTGAAGGAAGAGAACGCCCAGCTGCGCTCGCAGATCCTGCTCGTGCAGGAGAAGGTGGCCCACATCTCGGCCACGCTCGACCGGGTGGAGCGCTTCGACGCGAAGCTGCGCAGCGCCGTGACCCAGCTCCAGGATCCGGAGCGAAACCTCGCCATCGGCCCTGTCGGCAAGCCGAGCGAGTCGCCGCTGAACGGCGCGGGCCCGGCGGCGCAGGAGAACGTGGCCGGGCTGCCGGGGAGGCTGGCGTCGCTCGAGACCGAGGCGTCCCGCCAGGAGTCGTCCCTGCGAGAGCTGCAGGAATACTTCGACGACCAGAAGTCGCTCCTCGCCTCCACCCCCTCGCTCTGGCCCACGCGCGGCTGGGTGACCTCCGACTTCGGCGTGCGGCTCGATCCCTATACGGCCGAGCGCATCATGCACCGCGGCCTCGACATCGCCACGCCCTCCGGACAGGCGGTCTACACGCCCTCCGACGGCACGGTCGTCTTCTCGGGGACGGAGGCCGGCTACGGCAAGGTGCTCGTCATCGACCACGGCTACGGCGTCAAGACGCGCTATGGCCACCTCTCCGAGATCTTCGCCAAGCTCGGCGAGCGGGTGAAGCGCGGCGCCCGCGTGGCCGCAGTCGGGAACACCGGCCGCTCGACCGGCCCCCACCTCCACTACGAGGTGCGCGTGAACGGGATCCCGGCGAACCCGCGCAAGTTCATCCTCGAGTGATCGCGATCCCTCGCTGGTTTGCTTTGGGCTGGCCCTGCGTTACCTAAGGGGATAGCTTCGGCCCGCCGGTCGCCCGGGGTCTGGGCTGCCAGCCAAGATCGGGCCTTGTCACGGGCGCTTACGCCGAGTCGTCGGGCGCGGCGCCCGCGTCGTTACGGGGCGGAACGCTCATTAAGGAAGCCGGATGCTGAACTACGTCCTCAAGAAGATCGTCGGCACGAAGAACGAGCGCGAGCTGCGCCGGATCCACCCACTCGTCGGCCGGGTGGCCGAGCTCGAGCCGAAGATGAAGGCGCTCCCCGACGGCGAGTTCCCCCGCCTGACCGCGAGGTGGAAGGAGGAGGTCCAGCAGAAGCATCGGCCACTCGAAGACCTCATGCCCGAGGTGTTCGCGGCCGTCCGCGAGGCGAGCGTGCGTGCCCTGGGCATGCGCCACTTCGACGTGCAGCTCATCGGCGGCGCGATGCTCCACCAGGGCAAGATCGCGGAGATGAAGACCGGCGAGGGCAAGACCCTCGTCGCGACGCTGCCGTGTGCGCTCAACGCCCTGGCCGGCCGCGGCGTGCACGTCGTCACCGTCAACGACTACCTGGCCCGCCGCGACGCGGAGTGGATGGGCCGGCTCTACCGCTTCCTCGGGCTCAGCACCGGCGTCATCGTGCACGGCCTCACCGACCAGCAGCGCCAGCACGAGTATGGCTGCGACATCACTTACGGCCAGAACAACGAGTTCGGCTTCGACTACCTGCGCGACAACATGAAGTTCCGGCTGCAGGACTACGTCCAGCGGGAGCTCCACTACGCCATCGTGGACGAGGTCGACTCCATCCTCGTCGACGAGGCGCGCACCCCGCTCATCATCAGCGGCCCCTCCGACGAGGTGACCGACAAGTACTACGTGGTGAACCAGGTCATCCCCTCGATGATCCGGGACCAGGACTTCACGGTCGACGAGAAGACGCGCACGGTGGTGATGACCGACTCGGGCATCGCCAAGATGGAGAAGAAGCTCAACGTCGGGAACTTGTACGACCCGGATCAGATCGAGACCCTGCACCACGTCGAGCAGGCGCTGCGCTCCCACCACCTCTACCGCAACGAGGTGGACTACGTGGTGAAGGAAGGCGAGGTGGTCATCGTCGACGAGTTCACCGGCCGCATCATGCCCGGCCGGCGCTGGTCGGACGGCCTGCACCAGGCCATCGAGGCGAAGGAGGGGGTCAAGATCGAGAACGAGAACCAGACCCTCGCCACCATCTCGTTCCAGAACTACTTCCGCATGTACTCGAAGCTCTCCGGCATGACGGGGACGGCCGACACCGAAGCGGCCGAGTTCGCCGACATCTACAAGCTCGACGTGGTGGTCATCCCGACCAACCGGAAGAACATCCGCAAGGACTCGGAGGACCTCGTCTACAAGACCGAGCGCGAGAAGTTCAACGCGCTCTGCACCGAGATCGAGGAGCGGAGCAAGAAGGGCCAGCCGATCCTGGTCGGCACCGTCTCGGTGGCGAAGAGCGAGGTCGTGTCGTCGCTGCTCAAGAAGCGCGGGGTCGCGCACAACGTCCTCAACGCGAAGCACCACCAGCGCGAGGCCGAGATCGTCGCGCAGGCGGGCCGCAAGGGCGCTGTCACCATCTCGACCAACATGGCCGGCCGAGGCACCGACATCCTCCTCGGCGGCAACCCCGAGATGATGGCGAAGCACGAGCTCGGGCCCGCCCCCGACGCCCCCATGGACGGCGAGGAGCAGGCCGCCTTCGAGGCCCGCCTGGCCGAGTGGTCGCGCGGCCTCTCCGGGCGGACGGCGGAGCTCAAGGCGCAGACCGCGAAGGAGCACGACGAGGTGACCGCCGTGGGCGGCCTGCACATCCTCGGCACCGAGCGCCACGAGTCGCGCCGCATCGACAACCAGCTGCGCGGCCGCGGCGGGCGGCAGGGCGACCCCGGCTCGTCGATCTTCTATCTGTCGCTGGAAGACGATCTGATGCGCATCTTCGGGTCCGACCGCATCTCCCGCATGATGGAGACGCTGGGGATGAAGGAGGGCGAGCAGATCGAGCACCGCTGGCTCTCGAAGGCCATCGAGAACGCCCAGAAGAAGGTCGAGGCGCACAACTTCGACATCCGCAAGAGCCTGCTCGAGTACGACGACGTCATGAACCAGCAGCGCAAGTCGGTGTACCGGCTGCGCCGCATGGTGCTCGGCTTCGGCGCCGGCGTGCCGGTGGTCGAGTTCGACGAGGATCCCAAGACCCGCAAGAAGACCCGCCGCGAGACGGTGTGGGCCTGGCAGGACGAGCGCGAGCACGTGCTCGACCTCATCGAGGATCTCGTCGTCGACATGGTGGCGAACACCTGTCCCGAGGGCGCCTCCCCCGCCAAGTGGGATCTCGAGTCGCTCACCGCGCTCGTGAAGGATCAGTTCGGCCTGGAGGTGAAGTTCTCGGGTCCGCCCAGCGGCCGGGGCGGCGACGCGCGCGCCGCCATCGAGGAGCAGGTCTACAACGTGGTGGAGAAGGCATACCGGGCGAAGGAGGAGCAGCTCGGGATGGACGCCGACGGCGTTCCGGTCCTGCGCCGCTGGGAGCAGTACATCTACCTCCAGTCCATCGACCAGCTGTGGAAGGACCACCTGCTCGCGATGGACCACCTGCGCCAGGGGATCGGCCTGCGCGGCTACGGCCAGAAGGATCCGAAGCAGGAGTACAAGAAGGAAGGCTACGAGATGTTCGTCCAGATGACCTGGCGCGTGAAGAGCGCGGTCGTCGGGAACATCCTCCGCCTGCAGCTCGTCCGCCAGGAGACGGCCGAGGAGATCGAGGCGAAGCGGCTCGCCCTGGCGCGTCGCCAGCGCGTGACGGAGAGTCACGGCGCCGAGGCGGACGGCGAGGGGCGGAAGCCGGGGAAGCAGGAGACGGTGGTGCGCGCCCATCCCAAGGTCGGCCGGAACGATCCGTGCCCGTGCGGCTCGGGCAAGAAGTACAAGAAGTGCCACGGCGTGAACGAGGCGACGGCGTGAAGCCGTTCGCCCTGAGCGTAGCGGCGCAACGCGCCGCGTAGTCGAAGGGCGGACGCACGCTCGTGCTTCGACTGCGCCGCTTCGCGGCTACGCTCAGCACGAGCGGTGTTCTTCGATGAACACCCCGCACCCCTTCTCCCTCGACCTCACCGTCCGGAGCCACGGCTTCTACGACCTGGCGCCGTGGACCTACGACCCCGAGCGCCAGCTCCTCGCGCGACCGCTGCGGCTCGCCACCGGCCGGGTGGTCGACATCGAGGTCGCGCCGCGCGCGGGGGACGGCGCCGGCCTCGCGCTGCGGGTGACGGCCGCGGGGCGCCTCTCGGCCGCCGAGGGCCGGGAAGCGCGGGCGCAGGTCCGCACCTGCCTCGCGCTCGACGAGGACCTCGCGTCCTTCCACGCGAAGCTGCGCGTCCTCCCGGCGCTGGCGTGGGCCGCGGAGCGCGGCGCCGGGCGGCTCCTCCGGTCGCCGACCGTGTTCGAGGACGCCGTGAAGACGCTCTGCACCACGAACTGCAGCTGGGCGCTCACCCGCGCCATGACGCGCAACCTGGTGGAGCTCCTCGGCGAGCCGTCTCCGCGCGGGGGGCGAACCTTCCCCACCTCGGAGGCGATGGCCGCCCAGCCGGAGAGCTTCTTCCGGGAGCGGGTCCGGGCGGGTTACCGCGCCGGCGCCCTGCGTACCCTCGCCCGCGACGTCGCCACGGGGGCGCTCGACGTGGAGAGCTGGCGCGCCAGCTCACTCGCGACGGACGCGCTGGCGGACCGGATCCAGGCGCTGTCCGGCTTCGGTCCGTACGCGACCGAGCACCTGCTCCGGCTCCTCGGGCGGTACGACCACCTCGCGCTCGACTCGTGGACGCGGGCGAAGCTGGCGCGCCTGCGGGGCAAGCGGCGCCTGCCGTCCGATGCTGCGTTTCGCCGCTGGTACGCGCCCTACGGCGACCACGCCGGCCTCGCGATGTGGCTCGAGGTGACCGCCGACTGGCACGGCGCAGCCCCGACCTGGCCTTGAGCCTGGTTGACGCGGCCCAGCGGCGCCCTCATGCTCCCCAGGTCGTCCGTCGACCCGAGAATCAACGGAGCGCCATGGCTACCCCCGCACAACACCTCGATCTTCCCGCCCTGCCGCCAGGCGGAGGGTTCTTGCTCTCGCCGGTCGGCGCCGAGCCCATTCGCACCCCGGACGACTTCACCGACGAGCAGCGCGCCTTCTTCCGGACGGCCGAGAAGTTCGCGAACGAGCGGGTGCTCGCCAGCTCGGAGCGCATCGACCGGAAGGATCACGCATTCCTGCGGCAGCTGCTGCGGGAGGCCGGGGAGCTCGGGCTGCTGGGCCTCGACGTGCCGGAGGCGTACGGGGGCCTGGCCCAGGACGAGACCTCGTCCATGCTGGTCACGGAGGCGATGGCGAAGCAGGGCTCCTGGTCGGTCACCTTCGGTGCGCAGGCGGGCATCGGCACGCTCCCCATCGTGTACTTCGGGACCGAGGCGCAAAAGCAGAAGTACCTGCCGAAGCTCGTCTCGGGCGAGTGGGTGACGGCATACGCGCTCTCCGAGGCCTCCTCGGCCTCCGACGCGCTCGGCGCCCGCACCAAGGCGGTCCGCTCGCCGGACGGCAAGCACTGGATCCTGAACGGCTCGAAGCAGTGGATCACCAACGCCGGCTTCGCCGACCTCTTCATCGTCTTCGCCAAGATCGACGGCGACAAGTTCAGCGCCTTCATCGTGGAGAAGGGCACGCCCGGCTTCACGGTGGGGCCCGAAGAGCACAAGATGGGCATCCGCGGCAGCTCGACGTGCCCGCTCGTCTTCGAGGACGCACAGGTCCCGATCGAGAACCTCCTCGGCGAGCCGGGGAGAGGCCACCGCATCGCCTTCAACATCCTGAACATCGGCCGCCTCAAGCTCGGCGTCGGCTGCGTCAGTGGCTGCCGCGGCGTGCTCCAGCTGGCCGTCGCCTATGGCAAGGAGCGCCAGGCGTTCGGCCAGCCCATCACCGCCTTCGGCCTCATCCGCGAGAAGCTCGCCCGCATGGTCGCGACCGTCTACGTCGGCGAGGCGATGAGCTACCGCACCACCGGGCTCATCGACGCCCGGATGGCGCGCTCGTCCGCGCAGCACGGCACGCCCGAGTTCGACCGCGACCTCATCGCCGCGGTCGAGGAGTACAACGTCGAGGCGTCCATCCTGAAGGTGTGGGGCTCCGAGGCGCTCTCGCGGGTGGCCGACGAGGCGCTGCAGCTCCACGGCGGCTACGGCTTCGTCGAGGAGTACGCGATCGAGCGCGTGTACCGCGACAACCGCGTGAACCGCATCTTCGAGGGCACGAACGAGATCAACCGGATGCTCATCCCCGGCACCATGCTGAAGCGGGCCATGAAGGGCCAGTTCCCGCTCCTCCAGCTGGCGCGCACCGTCGGCCAGGCCGTGGCGCGGGGCGAGCTGCCCGTACCGGGGCTCGGGCCGCTGGCGCGCGAGCGGCGCATCGCGGAGCTCAACAAGTATCTCATGGTCTATGCGCTCCAGGCGGCCATCGAGACCTTCGGTCCGGCGCTCACCGAGCAGCAGGAGGTGCTGGGGGCGCTGGCCGACATCGCCATCGAGGCGTATGCCGTCGACAGCGCGGTGGCCCGCGCGCTCCAGTCGGCGAAGGGCGGCGCCCTCGATCCGGTGGCCGAGGCGTGCGTGAAGCTCTACGCGCTCGAGTCGCACGAGCGCGCCTACGCACAGGCGAAGAAGGCGCTCCGCGCGACGGTGGTCGAGTCGGCCGCCTGCCGGGAGCACCTGGCCGCCATCCGGAAGCTCTTCGACGAGGAGCCAGCCGACGTGACGGCGGTGCGCGAGGTCATCGTCACGAGGACGCTCGCCGCGGGCAAGTACCCCCTCTCCTGGGCCTGACCATGAAAGCTGCCTTCGTGCTCATCCGCTGCGAGCTGGGCCGGATCGAGGAGGTCGCGAACGCCCTGATGGAGATCGAGGGCGTCTCCGAGGTCCATTCGATCACCGGTCCATGGGACCTGCTCGCGAAGCTGTACGCGCCCGACTACGACGCCTTCGGCGAAGTCATCCCCGGGCGCGTCCAGAAGCTCGCCGGCATCCGTGAGACCGAGACCTTGCTCGCGTTCCGGGCCTTCAAGGCGGCCGGTTAGCTCTCCGGCGTCACGCCCCGAAGTCCCGCCGGTACATCCGCACCACCGCCACGATGAACGTGACGGCGAGTGGGCCGACCAGGAACCCGATGGGCCCGAAGGCGAGCAGGCCTCCGAAGAGCGCGAAGAAGATGATCGCGCCGTGGATGGGGACGCCGCCGCGGATGAAGAGCGGCTTCACCACGTTGTCGATCATGCCCACCACTCCGAACGCCCACACGGCCAGGAAGAGGGCGGCGCCCGGGTGGCCGGTGACGAGCTTCACCACCGCCACCGCCACCACCATCACCGTCGCGCCGAGGAAGGGCACGAGCGACACGATGAAGGTCGTGACGCCGAAGAAGAGGGGGTTCGGGACGCCCGCCAGCACGTAGCCGAGGGAGGCGATGATGGACTGTACGAGGCCGGTGGCGATCGTCGAGACGAGCACCGTCACCGTCACCTGGCGGAAGTCGCGCAGGAGCTCCGCCACCTGCCCCCGCTTGAGCGGGATGGCCTCGTTCAGCCACTCGACCAGCCGCGGCCCGTCGAGGAGCAAGAAGTAGAGCGCCACCAACGTCAGCAAGCCCTGGAAGAGCACGTTTCCGGTGGCGGAGAGGACGTTCCCCACCATCGCCGCGGCGCGGGCGCCCTCGGTGCTCATGATCTCCTGCAGGCGCTCCAGGCTCTGCGGCATCGCCTCCTCGAGGCGCGCCGCGAAGGGACGGAGCGCCTGCGGGACGTGCTGCAGCGCGCTCTCGAGGAGGTTGTTCTGGAGCGCCTGCCGGAGCCAGCCGATGCCGTTCTCCACCTGCGGCACGAGCACTGCGCCGAGCGCCGAGAGCGGGCCCACCACCGCCACCAGCACCGCCACCGTGACGATCACGGCCGCCAGCCGAGGCCGCTTTCCGAGGAGCGCTGCGAGCCGGCTCGTCAGCGGAGCGAGCGCACCGGCCAGCACGGCCGCCACGAAGAGCGAGGTGGCGAGCGGCAGCAGGATGCCGATGAGCAGCGCCAGCGCCAGCAGGGCCAGGATGACGAGTACGGCGTGGGCGGTACGCGCGGGAACCATTGCCCCTTCATACCCGGTTGACTGCCGGGGAGGGGAGCGGTCGGAGGGGAGCAGCTGCCAGACCGCTCGGACCCGACCCCGACCGCGACCACGACCGCGACAACAGTCCGTCCGCCCTGAGCGTAGCGTCGCCGGAGGCGGCGCGTAGTCGAAGGGCCCCGACCACGACCCCGACGACCGGACGCGCGACCGCCGCGTCAGAAGTTGAGGTGCACGCGCTCCGGCGGGATCCCGGCGCGCGCCAGGGTCGCCTTCACGTCGTCGACCATGGCGGTCATGCCGCACACGAAGGCCACCGAGCTCTCGGGCGGCGAGCCGCCGAACCCGAGGGACCGCGCCACCTCCTGCACCCGGCCGCGCACGCCTGGCCAGGCGTCGTCCTCCTGCGAGGGGCAGAGCACCACCCGCACCCCGCCGCGCTCCCAGCCGAGGTGCTCCTTGCGATACGCGAAGTCTGTCCCGTGGCGCTGGCCGTGGAAGAGCGTCACCCGGTCGAAGGCATCGCGGCGGGCGAGGACGTGCTGCACCAGGGCGCGGATGGGCGCGATGCCGGAGCCGGCCGCGAAGAGGAGCAGGTGCCGCCCGTGCCCCTCCTCGATGGGGAACCCGCTCCCGAAGGGCGGGGTGACGTCGAGCGCCGCCCCCGGGAGCGCCGCCGCGATCGCGGCATCCGCCACCCGGCCACCGCGCTTCACGAGGAGGTCGATGACGCCCCTGGGATCGGGTGCGCTGGCGAGCGCGAAGTACGCCTCGCCTGAGCCCGTGTGGAGCTTCAGCACCTGCCCGGGGGCGCGGTGCACACCGGCCGCCTCGGGCGGCAGCTGCAGCCGCACCGCGCGCTGGGTGCTGGTCTCGTCCCAGGCGTCGAGCACGCGAGCGTGGACGAGCGGGGCGGAAGCCAGGGTCACGGCGTCTCTCTAGCACCTTTCCCGGCGGGCGGCAGGGACAGCGCCTGGCCGTCGCGCGCGGCCAGGGTGGGAACTCCGGTGCGCTCCGTGATGGCGAGCGCCACCTTGTCTGGACCTTGCCGTACGAGCTGCATCCCGAAGTGGGTGAGCACGGCCAGGCGCGGGCGCACGGCGGAGATGAGGCGCTCGGCGTCGTCCGCGCCGAGGTGAAGGAGGCGCCGGTCGCCGCCCGTGAGCCGGGTGGTGTTGACGAGCAACACGTCGACCCCGGCGTAGACGTCCGGCAGCGCGTCGAGCCAGAAGGTGTCGACGACGTGACCAATCGTGCACCCCGGCGCGTGCAGCCGGTAGCCATAGGTCTCCACGCCGTGGTCGTGCGCGAGCGGCGACACGAGCGTCACCCCAGGCGCGAGCGGATAGGACCCGCCCTCGTGGAGCCGGTGCACCTCGCGCAAGAACCGCTGCGCGTAGCGGAAGACGACCGCCTCCTCGTCGAGGGCGTCGGCCGGGGCGAAGAGCGCCGCGCGCGGCCGGAAGCCACCCCCGGTCATCGCCTCCACCACCGCGGTCGCGTCGCCGGCGTGGTCCAGGTGGCGATGGGTGATGAGGAGCGCGTCCACCCGGGCCGGATCCACCTTGGGCCGGGAGGCGAGGGCGCGCACGAGCGCTCCCGGGCCCGGGTCGACCCACAGGCGAAAGCCGGAGAGGGTGTAGACGAGGCCGCCCGAGTGGCGGAGCTGGGTGGCGACGACGTGCCGCGCGCCGGCCGTGCCGAGGAACTTGAGCTGGTCGGGTGACGCCGCGGCGGTCACCTGGAGAACTTAAGGCTCGCCGCGGGCTGGGCAGCCCGCCCTAAACGGGCGAGCGTGATTCGCGAATACGCGAGCGAAGCGAGCGCGCCGGGAGGCGCGGCGTGGAGCGGCGAACGCCGCGAAGCCGCGCGAAGGGCCCCGGCGAGCCGGAGTGGGGCCCCGGCGAGCTTCGCTCGACGGGGCGAGGGCGCAGCCTCTTCATTCATCACATCCTCCCATCACGTCCTCCCACTGGTCGTGCGCTACAGACCGGCGGGCGGTATCGGGCAGTGACGTGACTGGCAGCCGTACGGTGGACGCCCGAGTATCGGCCAGCGCCGCAGTTGGACGACCGCCGCTGGCGATGCGGTACCGCCCGTTCGAGGCGGCTCCCGCGAGATCGGCTCACGAAAAC
>WNGL01003399.1_pt1 | contig 27158 bp, 29 predicted proteins | sample 5400591 | NCBI WGS metagenome assembly WNGL01 (sample SAMN13153377, study PRJNA577476) | soil metagenome | isolation source: 80 cm soil or saprolite under Garry oak tree replicate 1 | place: USA:California | collected 2016-06-15 | reverse complement strand
CCACCAGCCGCTCCGCTTGCGCGATCGCCCGGTCCACCGTGGTGAACCGGCCGCCGTCGGAGAACGAGTCGGGCGTGACGTTCACGATGCCGATGATGACGGGATGATCGAGCGCGACGGTGCACCCGGCGATCTGCCATTGCCGCGGTGGGTCGGCATGGGCGGCGAGGAAGCGGGCGAGCTCCGAGGAGAGTCCCTCGAGCCCGGGCGGCGCACGGTCGGGACGCGCGAGTGGGGCGAGGCGGCTCGCCACGGTCCCGATCAGCGCCCACCCCTCGCCCGTGAGGATGTCGGTGCCGGCTTTCGCACTCCAGCGCACCAGCGCTTCGCGCTCGGCGGCGGAGATGTCTTCGAGGAGGAGGACGACGAGGGGAGCGACGCCGGTGGCGGCGAACCACGCGGGCTGGGCGTCCCAGCCACGAGCCGCGAGCGCCGCGCGCACCGCTTCCGGGGTGTGCGCGGCGAGCGCGGTCAGCTTCACGCGCCGGCGGGCTCGGGGGGCGGGCTGCCCAGCACGGGGCCGCGCGCCGGCGTCTTGTCCTTGGCGTCGGCCGGCGACCCGGCGGCGGGCGCGGGAGGAGCCGGCGGGGGCGCGAGCGGCGGCAGCGGCTTGCCGGCCACGACGAGATCGACCTCCTCACGGTCGAGCGTCTCGCGCTCGAGCAGCGCCGCGGCCAGCCGGTCGAGCTCGTCGTGCCGCTCCGTGAGGATCGCCCGGGCGCGCTCGTAGGCTTCGCCGAGCAGCCGCTTCAGCTCGGTGTCCACCAGCTCGGCGGTGCGCTCGGAGACCTCGCGCCGCTGCACCACTTCGCGGCCCAGGAAGATCTCCGCCTCGCGGTCGCCCACGGCGATCGGCCCGACCACGTCGCTCATCCCGAACTGCGTCACCATGCGGCGCGCCATCTCGGTCGCCTGCTGGATGTCCGAGTACGCTCCGGTCGTAACTTTGTCCGGGCCGAACACCAGCTCCTCGGCGACGCGCCCGCCGTACGACATCGCGAGCTGGCCGAGCAGCCATTGCTTCGTCACGTTGCGGCGGTCCTTCTCCGGCAGGAAGAACGTGATGCCGAGGGCGCGCCCGCGCGGCACGATCGTCACCTTGTGGATCGGATCGATGCCGGGGACGCTGAGCCCCACCAGCGCGTGCCCCGCCTCGTGATACGCGGTGAGCTTCCGCTCCTCCTCGGTGACGACCATGCTCTTGCGCTCGAGGCCGAGCATCACCTTGTCCTTCGCGTCCTCGAGGTCGTCCATGTCGACGACGGCTTTGTTGCGGCGCGCGGCCAGGAGCGCCGCTTCGTTCACGATGTTGGACAGCTCGGCGCCCGAGAGCCCCGGCGTGCCCCTCGCGATGCGCTCGAGGTTGACGTTCGGCGCCAGGGGGATCTTGCGGGTGTGCACGCGGAGGATCTGCTCCCGACCCTTCACATCCGGCATGTCCACCACGATCTGGCGATCGAACCGCCCCGGCCGCAGCAGCGCCGGGTCGAGGATGTCCGGGCGGTTGGTGGCGGCGAGCAGGATCACGCCGTCGTTCGACTCGAAGCCGTCCATCTCGACGAGCAGCTGGTTGAGCGTCTGCTCGCGCTCATCGTGCCCGCCGCCCAACCCCGCGCCGCGATGCCGGCCGACGGCGTCGATCTCGTCAATGAAGATGATGCACGGCGCGTGCGCCTTCCCCTGCTCGAACAGGTCGCGCACCCGGGACGCGCCCACGCCCACGAACATCTCGACGAAGTCCGAGCCCGACATCGAGAAGAAGGGCCGACCCGCCTCTCCCGCCACGGCCTTGGCGAGCAGCGTCTTGCCCGTGCCCGGCGGCCCCACGAGCAGCGCGCCCTTGGGGAGCCGGCCGCCCAGCCGCTGGAACTTCTGCGGATCCTTGAGGAAATCGATGATCTCCTCGAGCTCCTGTTTGGCCTCGTCGGCACCGGCGACGTCGGCGAAGGTGACCTTGGGCGTGTCCCCCGCCAGGAGCTTGGCCTTCGACTTCCCGAAGGCGAAGGCACGGTTCCCGCCCTGCTGCATCTGGCGCAGCATGAAGATGATGAGGCCGAGGATGAAGAGGTACGGCAGGAAGCTGAACAGGAACACGCCGAACGACTGCTTCTCCTCGCGCGCCCGCACGTCCACACCCTTGACGCGCAGCGTCGCGACCCAGGTGTCGGTGGACTCGAACGGCAGGAGCGTCATGAAGCGGCTCGCCGTGCGCCGTTCTTCGGTGACGGGTGTCTTGAACTCTCCCTTCACCTGGACACGCTCGGTGACCTCGACCTTGGCGACGTTGCCCCGGTCGAGCTCCTCGGTGAACCTGGTGTACGAGATGTCCACCGCCTCCTGGCGCCGGTTCGAGGCGAACTGCACCAGCGCAATGGACCCCACGATCAGGAGCGCCCAGAACGAGAGCGTCCGGAGCGTCCGGGTCCAGCTGAACTCGCGCGGCGGCGGGACGCGGTTGGCCATCAGGTCAAGCTCGCGATGTACGGCAGATGCCGGAAGTTCTCGGCGTGGTCGAGCCCGTACCCCACGAGGAACACGCGCGGGGCGTCGAACCCGACGAACCGGGGCTCGAGCGCCAGATGTTCGGCCACATGCTTATGCAATAACGCACAGATCTCCAGACTGTTCGGGTCGCGCTCCCGCAGCAGCGTCACCATCCGGTTGAGCGTCTTGCCCGTGTCCACGATGTCTTCGACCAGGAGGATATGCTTACCCCGGAGCTCCGTTTCCGGATCGTACAGCAGCCGCACGCTGCCGCTCGAAATCGTGTCGGCGCCGTAACTTGCGGCGACCAGGAAGTCCACCTGCAGCGGCCGCTCGATGCGCCGGACCAGGTCGCTCAGAAAGATGAAGCTCCCCTTGAGGAGGCCGAGCACGAGCAGCTCGCCGTCGGGATACGCCGCGGTGATCTCCTGGCCCAGCTCGCGCACACGGCGCGCGATCGCCTCTTCGCTGAAGACGATGCGCTCGAGCTTACGCCCGCCGGTCTGCTTCAGGCTCGTCGCGCTTGGTAACATCCACCCGCACCGCCGGGGTTCCTGGCTGCGGGAGATCGTCGGCACTCCGGCAGATTCCGGGGACCCAGAGAATGGTTTCACCGCGGGCGACCACGGGATACGTCGCCCGATCGCTCCGCGGCACGCGCGCCTCCATCAGCAGCCGCCGCAGCGGCCGCCGCCCCACCCCGCCGAGCGGGATCAAGCGGTCGCCCGGCCGCGGCGGCCGCAGTTCCCAGTCCGCTCCTGCGATCCACGTCGTCCAGTCGGTCCGCGGGAGCCGTGCCGGTGCCGCGCTGGGCTCCCAGTCCACCCGGAAGTCCCCGAACAACGCGCTGCCGCGGTCCGCCGTCGCGACGACTTCCTCCGTCGCGCCCCTGATCTCGCGAATCACGCGCAGCCGTTCGAACGCCACCTCGGCGATCCAGCCGCCGCGCCCCAGCGGCACACGGCGCCCTGACGGACGGCGCGCGAGCCCCACCAGCTGGCGCGCGGCGCGGATCCCCAGCACCAGCCCGACGCGCCGAGCGGCCGCCCGCAAGAGGGCCACGGACAATGTGTTATCATAGCGGGCCAGACTCTCGCGGGCAACTTCGAAGCCGTGCCGCACGCGGCGCAGGCGCAGCTCGGGAAGGTGTTCGAGCATCCGGTCCCAGGCACGCCGCTCCAGCGCCGCCGCGCTCCCGGCCCGCAGCACGTCGTCGCTCACGCGCTCGCCCATGCGGGCGACGAGGAGCGGCAGCAGCGTGGTTCGCAGCCAGCTGCGCAGGTGTCGCGGGTCGGCGTTCGCCGGGTCGGCGTGCGTAGGGAGACCGCGTTGCGCGGCGTGCGTGGCCAGGTCGGCTTTGGAGAACGGCAGGAGCGGCCGCACGAGCCCGCCGCGGCCGACCGGCGGCATCGCGGCCAGCCCCGCCGGCGCGCTCCCCTTGAGCATGCGCATCAGGATCGTTTCGAGCTGGTCGTCGCGGTGATGGCCCAGCACGAGATAGCGTGCGCCACGGCGGCGGCGCACCGCGCGGAGCCACGCGTACCGGGCGCGGCGGGCCGCGGTCTCGGTGGCGGCGGGGCCCAGGCCCAGCTCGCCCAGCTCGAACGGCAGCCAGTAGCGCTCGGCCAGTCGCCGCACGGACTGTCCGACCGTCCGACTGTCCGCCTGGATCTGATGATCCGCGTGGGCCACGACGAGCGACAGCCCGAGCTCGGCAGCGACTGCCTGCATGAGATCGAGCAGCGCGACCGAGTCGGGGCCGCCCGACACGGCGACGAGCGCGGTGCCGGGCTCTGGGAAGAGCCCGATGTGCCGCACGTGTTCGCGGAAACGCTGCAACAGCGGAGCCATATATAATGATAACCCTATGCAACCCGACCAAGTGTATCAGCTGCTCCGCGCCCTGACGTCGCCCGTGGTGGCCATCACCGCCGAGCGCGACGGCAAACGCAACGGCATGATCGCCGACAGGGCGCTTCGTGATGCACCTGCTGCGCAACGACCAGTTCGAGCTGATCCATCGGCTCGGGTTTGGAAGCGGTCGCACGCGTGACAAGCTCGCCGACTTGCCGCACCATATCGGGAAGCTCGGCGCCCCGGTCCTCGACGAGTGCCACGCGCACTTCGAGTGCGCGGTCGCGAACGTGATGGACACCGGCAGCTCGACCTGCTTCCTCGGGAACGTGGTGGAGGTCGGCTACGGCACGGCCAGCCACCCGACGGGCGTGGTGATGACCGCGGCTTACTTCCGCGCCAATATGCCGCCCGAGTGGCGGCCCGAGTATGAGGCGCAGCTCAAGGCCGCGCAGCGGTTCGCGGAAGACCGGTCACGGGACATCAAGCCCGTGGTCTGGCGGGGGCTCCAGGCGTAGGGGGGGCCTACGGCTGCGGCGGCGCTTCTGCCTCGCCCGGGTCAACCGGCGGATGCTCGTACACGATGGGTCGCTCGCAGGTGCAGGGCTCGAGGCTCGTGAGTGCGACCTGCGCGCTCGCGCGGGGCGGTCGATACTCGATCTTCGTCGGGTCCGTGATGAGGCCGCCGCAAAAATTGCAGTGGATCGTGCTCATTGGCCCACCTCCGCGCAATGTGGCGGGAGCTGATACACGATTCACCGCGACTCGCGGCCAAGCAAGAGAGGGCGGGACAGTGCACCGGCAGCAAGCGGGCCAACTGCCGCGAGAGCATGCGGTTGGCCCGTGTGTGCAGTTTCAGGGCGCGACGCAGAGCCCGAGGCCCGCCCCGCGGAGCGGTCCTGCTCACGTCGGCAGTGACAGCGCCTTCAGGGCTGCCACCCACGCGATCAGCGTGAGCGCACTACGCAAGTAGTTCAGCCGCGCCCATTGTGTCAGCCGTGCGGTGATCTCCGCTCGAGGCATCGCGGCGCGCTGCAGCCGGAGCATCGTCGGAATGAAGTATGAGAACGTTGCAATCCGCTCCACCAGAATCACCAGAGCCGCGGTAAGCCACCAGTCGCGCCGCGGTCCCTGGGCATGCCCGGCCGCGACCAGACTTGCCAGCGTCAAGAGGGTAAGCGGGATCGTGGTCACGAACGCCCAGAACCTGCGTCCACTGTCGGGCGACTGCAGGGAGTCGGGCGGAGAACTGGCCCACAGGGGAACGACGATTCTCGCCTCGTATAGGCCGGCACCGAAAACGATTCCGAGATTGATGACGAGGAGCCACAGCAAGACTGCTGCGAAATTCACGTTGCTCTCCTTAACCGTCGGTCAAGAAGTTCACGCACGACGCAAAGAGGGAGGGACTTCAGTAGCGGCGGTCGGACTCGAACCGACGACCCGCGGATTATGATTCCGCTGCTCTAACCAGCTGAGCTACGCCGCCGAGATTGCAGCAAGGGAACTTAGCGGGGCACCGTCCGGCGCGGGAGGGTCTACTGCGGCGGGGCGAGCCGCTCGCCGTCGCGCCGCTTCGCCAGCAGGCGCTCGGTGAAGTCCACGCGTTCCTCGAGCTCTGTGAGCCGCTGGCGCAGCTCGTCGACCTCGAGGCGGAGCTCCGCAGCCGGTGCATCGTCGGGTGACGCCGCCCGAGCGGAGCGGTGCGCCGCTGCCTGGCCCAGCGCCCGGAGTGCCCGCCCCGCCGACACGGCCAAGATGATGATCGCAACGCCGATGGCCCAGCCGTACTCACCCATGCCCATGCCCTACATCCCCTCCCGCACGCGCGCAGCGTCAGTACGGGTCATCCCACGCGACCTCGAAGACGCCGTTGCACCTCGGACACGGCAGCTCGGTCGGTTGGCCCTGCAGCGATCGGCGATGACTACAGTTCGGGCAGACCGCGTACGTCGAGCCCCAGCTCAGCGGCATATTCACCGCGTCTTGGGGGCGGGGCACGACGGACCAGCGGTCCGGTCGTACCGGCACGATCTGGAGGAACGAGCGGTCGACCCCGAGCGACCGCTCGCCGACACTGAGCACCGCTTCCTGCGGCGTGAGGCGCACGACTTCGTACCACGCTCCCCGCCGCACCCGGCAATTGGCGTCGCCGCGCACGCGGGCCCATTGGGGGGGCGCTTCGGGCATCGTTCACCTCGCGGTCGCGCTCGATCCCGCCTCCACCCGCGGGACGATGCGATAGAGAATCTCCCCCTTCCGGATCATCCCGAACTGCTCACGTGCCGCGCGCTCCTGCGCCGCGGGGTCGGTCTCGAGCGCGCGGGCGAGCCGCTCCAGCGAGTCGAGCTCCACCTCGAGGTCGCGCACCGCGCGACGCTCTGCGGCGAGTTGGCGCCGCAGCGTGAGCCAGTCGAGCGTGCCGTACTCCCCCGCCTGGAAGACGAGGGCCGCGAGCGCCACGGCGGCGGCGATGCCGGCGAGACGGGTGCGCGTCACAATCCGTACAGGTGGCGGCCGGGATAGTAGGCCGCGTCGCCCAGCTCCTCGGTGATGCGCAGCAGCTGGTTGTACTTCGCGACGCGGTCGGTGCGCGAGGCGCTCCCCGTCTTGATCTGTCCCACGCCGGTTCCCACCGCGAGGTCGGCGATGAACGTATCCTCGGTCTCGCCCGAGCGGTGCGAGATCACCGCGCCGTACCCGTTGGAGCGCGCGTGCTCGATGCACTGCAGCGTCTCGGTCAATGTGCCGATCTGGTTCAGCTTGATGAGGATCGCGTTGGCCACGCTCTCCTCGATGCCGCGATCGAGCAGTTCGATGTTGGTGCAGAAGATGTCGTCGCCCACCAGCTGGACCCGGCCCGAGAGGGCTTCCGTGAGCTTGGCCCAGCCCGCCCAGTCGTCTTCGGCGAGGCCGTCCTCGATGGACACGATGGGGTAGCGGTCGATCCAGCTTTTGTAGAGCGCGACCATCTCCTCGGACGACTTGGTCCCCGCTCCGCTCTTCTTGAACACGTAGCTGCCGTCCTGGTAGAACTCGGACGCGGCGGGGTCGAGCGCGATGGCCGCGTCCTTCCCGGGCTCGTAGCCCGCGGCCTCGATCGCCGCGATCACCGCCTCGAGCGCCGCCTCGTCGCTCGGCAGGTTGGGCGCGAACCCACCTTCGTCGCCCACGGCGGTCGAGAGATTGCGCTTCGCGAGCACCTTCTTGAGGGCGTGGAACACCTCGACGCCGATCCGCAGCCCCTCAGGAAACGCCTCCGCGCCGATCGGGACGACCATGAACTCCTGGAAGTCGACGTTGTTCGCGGCGTGCGCCCCGCCGTTCAGGATGTTCATCTGGGGGACGGGGAGGACATTCGAGACCGGGCCGCCCAAGTAGCGGTACAGCGGGAGCCCCGCCTCCTGCGCGGCGGCCCGCGCCACGGCCATCGAGACCGACAGGATCGCGTTCGCGCCGAGGTGGCCCTTGTTGGGCGTGCCGTCGAGGTCGAGCATCGCCGAGTCCACCGCGATCTGCTCCTCGGCCGACATCCCCTCGAGCCGTGGCCCGATCACCTCGTTCACGTTCTTCACTGCCTCGAGCACGCCCTTGCCCAGGAACCGCTTCTGATCGCCGTCGCGCAGCTCCACCGCTTCGTGCTCGCCGGTGGACGCGCCGCTCGGCACGGCCGCCCGGCCGGCGGCGCCGCTCGCCAGCGTGACGTCGGCCTCGATGGTGGGGTTGCCCCGGCTGTCGAGGATCTCGCGCGCGTGCACCGAGATGATCGTGCTCATGGTGGCCCCTACCCTAGCCCGCGGGGGCGCCCGCGTCAACGCGCGCCTGCAGCGCGACGATCGCGGCCCGGACCCGGTCGCGCAGCGCCTGGCGCTGGTCGAGCCGCAGCCCCGCGGTCGGGATCGGGTCGCCCACCAGGATGCGGATCGGTCGCGGACGCAGGCGGATCGCGCCCTTGGGGAAGATCTCGAAGGTATGATGGACGTACACGGGCACGACCGGCACCTGCGCGGCGATCGCCAGCCCGAACGGCGCGTTCTTGAACGGCTGGAGCTCCCCCGTGCGGCTGCGCGTTCCCTCCGGGAACACCACGGGGGACACGCCGCTCCGGATGACGGCTCCCGCGCGCGCGTAGGCTGCGAGCGCGCGCCGCGGGTTCGACCGGTCGATCAGGATGTGCCCCGCCCGCACCATCGCCCGGCCCACGAGCGGGATCTTGGCGAGCTCCTGCTTCCCCACGAAGCGCACCGAGCCGGGAAGCGTGGCGGCGAGCGCCCAGATGTCGAACATCGACGAATGGTTGGAGGCGTACACCACCGGCCCGTCTCGGGGGGGGGGAATCCGCTCGAGCCCCTCCGCGCGCACCGGCGTTCCCGCCGCGTCGAGCAGGTCGCGCGCCCAGTCGTTCGTACCCCAGTCGTAGATCCCACGCCCGCCCCTTCCGGGGCGCCGCTTCACGCCCAACAGCGCGGCCACGATCACGGTGGCCGCGTGCACGAAGCTCGAGACCAGGAGGACGAAGTAAAAGCGGATGGTGGCGATCATCGGCCGGAAAAATGATCGAAGCCGGGCGGCGGCGTTATCGGTCGTCCGTGATCCGTCAGCCGGAGCCCGCGGCCCGTCGTGCAGGCGCCGATCAACGTGAGGGACAGGCCGGTCGCGCGACGGAAGGCGCGCGCGTCACGCTCCCCGAAGCGCGGCGGCAGGGCCACGAGCAGCTCGAATTCCTCGCCGCTCCGCGCCGCCGCGCGCGGCGCCACGCCGGGCCAGCAGGGAATCCGCTCGAGCTCGATCTCGACCTGTACACCCGACGCCGCGGCGAGCTGACCCGCGTCACCCGCCAGTCCATCCGAGACGTCGATCAGCGCGCGGGCGCCGCGGCGCGCGAGCCAGCGCCCGGCGGCGATGCGGGGCTCCGGGTGGGCGAAGCGGCGGGCCAGCGGCCGCGGGAGACCGCGCCGGCTGCCCCGCCGGAGCGCGGCGAGCGCGAGCCCGGCGCCGCCCAACCGCCCGGTCACCCACACGCCATCCCCCGGCCGCGCGCCGCTCCGCCGCACCGGCCGCTCGGCGATGCCGAGCACGCAGACATCCACCAGGTAGCGCGGCGCGCGCACCAAGTCGCCGCCCAGCACGCGCGCCCCCACGCTCCGCGCCGCGGCGCCCACACCCGCCATGATCTGAACGGCAGGGTCATCCGTCGTCCGTCGTCCGTCATCCGGTACGCCGAGGGAAACCAACACCCCGATTGGCTCCGCGCCCTCGGCGGCGAGGTCCGACAGCGCCGCGGCCGCCGCGCGCCAGCCGATTTCCCGGAACGAGAGCCAGTCGGTCCGGAAGTGCACACCTTCGAGAGACAGATCGACACTGATGGCGAGCGTCCGGCCGCCGACCGGCACCAGCGCGCAGTCGTCGCCCAGGTCGCGCGCCGCACGGCCGAGCGTCACGAAGATCGCGCGCAGGCGGTCGAACTCGCCGCCCGCGCCGAGGCGGAGGTTGCCGGGCGCGCGCCGGGTCATCGCCGCGCGGCGTCGCGCGCGAAGCGCACGAGCCCGCTGTCGGTCGCGACCCACAGCCAGCGCCGATCCACCGCGACGTCGCGCACGGCCGCGGGCAGGTCGTACGGCACGCGCAGCACATGAAAGCTCCCGCTCGCGAGATCCCAGAAGGCGAGGCCGTCGAGCCCGCCGATCCACACTGCCCCGCCCGCGTCGGCAGCGAGCGCGGTGACGCGTCCGAGGTCGGCGCGCGCGTGGACGAGCGTCCAGCGGCGCGTCGCGGGATCGCGCCAGGCGAACTGGTCCGCAGTGACGGCGACGAGCGTCTCCCCCGCGAGCGTGAGGGCGAGGATCGGGCCCTGCAGCGCGGGCTGGCCCGCGACGTCCGGCGTCACGGCGACCTCGCTCGCGCCCGGTGCGAGCAGCCCCAGCCCGCTCGCCGTCCCGACCCACAGGCTCTCACGCACGGCGGCGAGGCTCAGGACCGGCTGCGCGAGATTCCCCACCGGCACCACCTTGTCCGCGTTGGTCACGACCGCGAGCCCGCGCGCCGTCCCCACCCAGCAGCCGTCCGGCGCGGGGGCGAGGCTCAGCGCGTCGTCCGACGGCAAGCCCTGCCCCTCGTCGAAAGTGCGGACCGCGGCGCTGCCCCCCCCGCCCCCCCCGCCCCCCCCGCCCCCGCCGCTCCCCAGCGCGATCCGGATCACGCCGCGCTCGCACGCGAGCCACAGCAAGCGCTCCGCCGCGAGCAGCCGCCGTCCCTGCACGCAGCCGAGGCCGAGCGCGCCCGGACCTTCGATGGTCGTGTCGGCGGACAGGTCGGCCGCGACCCACGCGACCCCGTGCCGTTCCCCCACGCGCCCCGCCGACGCGACCCACACCCCCCCCGGCGCGAGTGCCACGGCGCCGGCACGCGCGCCGAGCAAGCCGAAGGGCAGGTCCTCCCACTCGGCCGTCAGCGCGTCCACGCGCACGAGCCCCATCCCGTCCGTGCCGAAGAAGAGATCGCTCTGATCGGGCGAGCGCGCGGCCGCGATGAAGCGGTGGGACCGGAGGCGCGGGTCGGTCAGGATGAGCGCGCGCAGTGCCTGCGCTCCCGGAGCGAGGTTCAGCGCGGTCGCGGCGTCGAGCGGCTGGATTCGCTGGCCGGGAGGTGGGAGCGGGCGGTCCTCCACCGGAAGCGTCGCGCCGCGGGGCAGAAAGCTCCACCCGAACGCGCCGAGCAGGAACACGCCGCTCGCGGCGTCGCGCGCGTCGAGCATCAGACTCCTCACGCCTCCGGCCACCGCCCCCGAGTCCCAGCGCTGCGCGTCCGCGTCGTAGCGCGCCCAGCCGCCGGTGGTGCCGAGCCACACGGCATTCCCGGTCACGTCCGCAAGCGCGACCCGCACGGGCGCGGCGGGATAGCCGTCGAGCGCCGTGACCGGCAACCGCCACGCCCGCGCCTGGCGGTCGTAGATGATCAGCCCGTGCCTGGTGGCGCCGAACACGATGAACGGCGAGACCGCGACGGCGGTGACATAAGAGAAATCGGAGATGAGGGCGCGATCCTCAGGTCTCCAGAAGCGAGACTGGGCGGATAGCCGGATAGACGGATAGGCGGTTAGTGACACCGCACCGAGTACCGCCGTTCTAACCGCCCAACCGCCTATCCGCCTATCCGCCTTCATTCGGTTTCCGGCGGCTCGAGCACCGTCAACACGGGTGGTCCGAGCGGCCGTGCGTTCGCCCAGGCGCGCCAGATGTCGGGGAGCGCGGCGAGCACGTCCGCCGGCCGCAGGCTGCGCGCGGTCCACTGGCGGGCGCCGTGCTCGGCCGCGCGACCGAGCGCGTGCGCCCCCAGGGCGGCCGCCTCCGGGCCCGCGCTGCCGCGCGCCAGAAAGGCGCCGATGAAACCGGCCAGCAGATCGCCCGACCCGCCGGTCGCGAGCCCCGGGTTGCCGCTCGCCACCACGTGGATCGGACCGCGCAGATCGGCGATCACCGTGGGAACGCCCTTCAGAAGGACGGTCCCCTTCACCCGCTGCGCGGCCTTCACGGCGGCGGCCCAGCGGTCGTTCGCCGCCTCGTCGGCGAGCTGGTCGCCGAACTGGGCGCGGAACTCTCCCAGATGGGGCGTGAGGACTACGGGCCGCTCTGCGGGACCCTGGAACAGGGTGAGCGCGTCGGCATCGATCACCGTGGGAATGGCGCGGCGCGCCAGCACCGCCTTGAGGAACGGCCCGCGCGGCGGCTCGCGGCCGAGCCCGGGGCCGACGACCAGCGCATCGGCCCACTCGAGCGCGTCCCCGGCCGGGGGCTCGAGCTCGGGGCCCAGGGCGGACTCGACCGTGAGGACGTCGGGGAGGCTTGCACGCGCGGCGGCGATGGTCTCCTTCCCGGCGACGAGCTTCACGAGCCCCGCGCCGGCCGCGAGCGCCGCGCGCGCGGCATGCAGCGCGGCGCCGGTCATGCCGTTCGAGCCGCCCACCACCGTGACCCGGCCGCGGTCGCCTTTGTGCATCGTGGGCGCGAGCTTGGGGAGCCGCACCCCCGCCCACGCGTCGGTGACGAGCACCGGCCAGACGGGATCCGGGGGCGGGAAGCCGATGTCCACCACGACCACCTTGCCGCACCAATCGCGCGCGAGCAGGTGGCCGCGACGCGGGCCCCCGAACGTCACCGACACGTCGGCGCGGAGCGGGCCGTGGGCCTCGCCGGTCGAGAGGTCGAGCCCCGTCGGCCCGTCGATCGCGACGATGGGCGCGCCGTAGGTGACGAGCCGTTGCGACAGGGCGAGCACGTCGCCGCGGGCGGGGCCCGTGGCGCCGGTGCCGAGCAGCGCGTCCACCGCGACGGCGGTCGCGGGCCACGGCTCCTCGCGGCCGATCTCGCGCACGCCGTCGACGCGGGCGAGCGCGCGGTTGTCGATCGCGTCGTCGGTCTTGGGGTCGAGTGCCGTCACCCACACGGGGACGCCGCCGGCGTGGAGCGCCCGCGCCGCCACCCAGCCGTCCCCGCCGTTGTTCCCCGCCCCCGCGGCGACGAGCGCGCCGCGCGTGAGCACGTCCGGGAAGTCGCGCAGCAGGACCTGCGCCACGGCGCGGCCCGCGGCCTCCATGAGGACGCGGGAGGGGATGCGGTACTGCGTGCGCGCGGCCGAGTCCCAGGCGGCGGCCTCGGTCGCGGAGAGCACGGGAACGGGATTCACGCGATGACCACGCCTCCGTAGCCCACCACGGCGTCATCCTCCCCCGTCACCATCCCCGAGTGGCTGTAGTGGACCACCTCAGCGCGCGCCGCGCCCCCCCCGCCCCCCCTGCCCCCCCTGCCCCCCCCAAGCGCCCGGATCGCGGCGATCACGGTGGCCGTCGGGGCGCGGCCGCACATCGAGATGTGCTCGCGCCGGCAGCGGGCGAGCAGCTCGGCGCCGTCGAGCGCCGCGACCGCCTCGAGGGCGCGGTGGTCCTTGCGCTCCGAGACGGTCGCCGGCTCGTAGTGGTTCAGGTCGCTCGACGCAAGCAGCAGCACCCGCTCGGGCCAGCGGCCCACGAGCGCCGCGAGCGCCTGGCCCAGCCGCTCGCACCCCTCCCACGCATCCCACGCGAGCACCAGCGGCACGATGCGCACGTCCGCGCGCAGCACCTGGAGAAACGGCAGCTCGACCTCCACCGCGTGCTCGTCCGCATGTGCCGCGTGGTCCGATCCCACGAGCGGCGACGCATCGAGCAGCGCCGCCGCGAAGCGGTCGTCCACCGCGACGTCGCCGAGCGGGGTGCGGAACGCGCCCGCCTCCCACAGCGATGCCCCGCCGGGCGCGTGGCACACGCCGGTATGGTTCGGCGCGACGATCACCACGATCGGCGGGACGTCGAGGCGGGCGAACACGTGCGCCGCGGTGAGCCCCGAGTACACGTAACCCGCGTGCGGCGCCACCGCCGCGCGGGCCGGCGCGGGACGCGCGCCGGGGGGCACGGGGGGCAGGGGGGGCACGGCGGCGAGCAGCTCGCGCACGGCGCGCTCGAGCTCGCGTGCCGTCCCCGGGTAGAAGCGCCCGCTCACGGCGGGCGCGCGCACCGCGCCCAAGTCTATTTGAAGCTCTGGCCGATCGCGCGACCGAAGGAGATCTCCCCGTTATCGATGCGGATGTTGAACCCGCACTCCGGGTTGGTGCAGACCCAGGCCTTGTAGGTGATCGGCGCCCCGTCGCGGCCATAGTCCGATAACGGGATGAGGAGACCTTGCTGACACTTCTTGCAGGCGGGCCATTCCCTCACGTCGTCCATGCGGCACCCCCCTTCACCCGATGCGGCGCCCCCCGCGCCCCCCGCCCCCCGCCCCCCGCTACCCGCGCTCCACCCCGGGCCAGCGGTAGCCGGCCCGGAACACCTCCGCGAAGTCGTACACGTGATCGAAGTCCTCGGGCTGGTCGCTCGCCTGGCGCGCGAGTAGCCCGACATCGATGAGCGCGAACACGATGCGGCCGAGGTCCTGGGTGCCCAGGATGCCCCAGTGCCGCAGCACCGTCGGCGCGAGCAGCCCGAACTGCTCGAGCGCGAAATCGCGGCACGCCCAGGCGAGCTCGGCCCCGCTCAGGTGGCGGCGTGCCGGCAGCTTCCCCTGCGCGTACTCCAGGGCCGCCAGCACGAACAGGTAGCCCCGCTCGTGGTAGCGGCCGTCCTGCCGCCCGATCCGCTGGAACGCTTCCTCGAGGGTCGCGAAGTCGCTCACGGCCGCGCCTCCGCCGGCCCCGACGGCTGGGGCCGCAGCGGCACCGGCCGCGCGTACCGCGGCTCGAGCAGCGCCAGCTCCAGCACTTCGTCGATCGTTTCCACCGGCTTGATCTCGAGCAGCTGTTTCACTTCGTCCGGCACCTCGATGATGTCGCTCTGGTTGCGCGCCGGCACCAGCACGGTCTTCACGCCCGCGCGCGCCGCCGCGGTCAGCTTCTCCTTCAGCCCGCCGATCGGGAGCACCCGCCCCCGCAGCGTCAGCTCGCCCGTCATCGCCACGTCGTGGCGCGCGGGGCGCTGGCACAGGAGCGACGCCAGCGCCGCCGCGATCGTGATCCCCGCCGACGGCCCGTCCTTCGGCACCGCGCCCGCCGGCACATGCAGGTGCACGTCCGTCTGCGTGAACGCCTCGAGCGGGATGCCGAGCGCGGCGGCGCGCGCCCGCAGCAGGCTCCACGCGGCCTGGGCCGACTCCTTCATCACATCGCCCAGCTGTCCGGTCAGGGTGATCTGCCCCTTCCCCGGCATCTGGATCGCCTCGATGAACATGATGTCGCCGCCCACCGGCGTCCACGCCAGCCCCGTCGCCACGCCCACCTCGGGGCTCCGCCCCGCCACCTCGCTCTGGACCTTGGGCTGGCCAGCGTACTTCTCGAGGTTCTTCGCGGAGATCCTGGCCGACTTGGCCCGCCCCTCCACCACTTCCAGCGCGGCCTTGCGCAGCACGCCCTGGATCTCGCGCTCGAGCTGGCGCACGCCCGCTTCGCGGGTGTATTCGGCGATGAGCCGCTCGAGCGCCCCATCGGCGACGCCTGCCCGATCCCCGCTGAGCCCCGTCTCCTTCAGCTGCCGCGGGAGCAGGTAGCGCTTCGCGATCGCGAGCTTCTCGCCCGGCGTGTACCCGGGTAAGGTGAGAACTTCCATCCGGTCGAGCAAGGGGTCGGGGATCGGGGCGAGGCTATTGGCGGTCGCGATGAACATCACGCCGGAGAGATCGAACGGCACCTCGAGGTAGTGGTCCACGAACGTGGCGTTCTGCGCCGGATCGAGCACCTCGAGCAGCGCGGCGGTCGGGTCGCCCCGCACGTCGGCCCCCATCTTGTCCACCTCGTCGAGCATGAGGAGCGGGTTGCGCGTCTCGCAGCGCTGCAGCGCGTGGATGATGCGCCCCGGGAGCGCGCCCACGTAGGTGCGGCGGTGGCCGCGGATCTCGGCCTCGTCGCGCACGCCGCCCAGCGACACGCGCGTGAAGCGCCGTCCCAAGGCCTCCGCGATGCTCTGGCCGAGGGATGTCTTCCCGACGCCGGGGGGGCCCACGAAGCACAGGATGCTGCCCCGGGCCTGGGGGTTGAGGGTGCGGACCGCGAGGTACTCGAGGATCCGCTCCTTCACCGTCTTGAGATCGTAGTGGTCGCGGTCGAGGATGTCGCGGGCCGCCTTCAAATCGAGGCGGTCCTCGGAGGTGCGGCCCCACGGCAGCGTGGCGAACACCTCGAGGTAGGTGCGGGCCACCTGGTACTCGGCTGACTGGGGCGACATCTGGCGCAGGCGCTTGAGCTCGCGCTCGCCTACTTTCTTCGCCTCGGGGGAGAGCCCCACCTCCTCGAGCCGGCGCGCCAGCTCGGTCAGCTCGTCGTCGCCCTCCTCCTCGCCCAGCTCCTGGCGGATCACGCGCAGCTGCTCGCGCAGCACGTACTCCCGCTGGTTCTGGTCGAGCCGCGTCCGCACCTTCTCCTGGATCTGACTCCCGACCTCGAGCACCTGCAGCTCCTGGCCGAGCAGCTCGGCCAGGCGCTCGAGGCGGCGGTTCACGTCGTCGATCGCGAGCAGCTCGGCCTTGGCCGGCAGCGCCAGGTCCAGGTTCGCGGCGGCGAAGTCCGCGAGCTTGCCCGCGTCGGTGATCCCGGCGAGGACCTCGTGCAGCTCCTCTCCCAGGTAGGGCGCGATATCGACCACGCGCGAGAACTGCGCGTGCACCGTGCGCTTCAACGCCTCGGTGCGCGCGTCCTCGACGGCCGTGGACGTGAGCGTCTCGTAGCCGGCCTCGAGCCAGTGCGCGGCGGCCGTCACCTCGAGCAGGCGGGCCCGCTCCAGCCCCTGCACCATCACGCGGACCGAGCCATCCCCGAGCTTGAGCATCCGGACCACGGTGCCGAGCGTGCCGACCTCGTACAGCTCGTCGGCGCGCGCCTGCATCACCGCGCCCTCGGGCGGCTCGGTGCCGCCGAGCGGCTTCACCACGCCGAGCAGCAGCCGCTTGCTCCCCTGCACCACCTCGTCGATCAGCTGCGCGGCGAGTGGATCGGTCAGCGCCAGCGGCAGCACGACGTGCGGGTAGACGACCAGCTGGCCGAGCGGCAGGATCGGGAGGCGGTCCATCTACTGCACGCGCACCGACTGCGGGCCCGACAACCGGGCCGGCAGCTTCGTGAGCCGCACCTCGAGGAAGCCCTGCTCGTAGTTCGCACGGATGCTCTCGGGATCGACCGGCACCGGGAGGCGGAAGCGGCGCTCGAACGGGCCCACCTGCACCTCCATCGCGTGATAGTGGGGCTTGCCCTCGCGCCGCAGCTTGCGCTCACCCCCGATGGTCAGGATGCCGTTGGCGAGCTCGACCGTGAAGTCCTCCGAGCGCATCCCGGCGATGTCCATGCAGATGACGAGCGCGTCGTCGGTCTCGAAGATGTCGGTGGGGGGCTTCCACTTGGCCGAGGCGACGAAGCCCACGGGGCGGCCGTGGGCCACCTCGTTGAAGTAGACCTCGAGCTCCTCGGGGGGATGCACCGTGAAGGAGCCCGAGCCCCGAGACGGCCGGCTCGACGACCCGCCACCGCGCTCAACCATGGGAGGCGACGGTGGCGCGCGGTGCGGCGTACAGCGGGAACTGCCCGGTGAGCTCTCGCACCTCGGCCTTGACGCGCGTGATGGTGGCGTCGTCCTGCTTCGTGAGCACCTCGTCGATCAGACTCGCCACCTTTTCCATCTCGGGCTCGGCGAAGCCGCGCGTCGTGACCGCAGGCGTCCCGATGCGGATGCCGCTCGTGACGAAGGCCTTCTGCGGGTCGCCCGGGATCGTGTTCTTGTTGACGGTGATGGCGGCCCGGTCGAGCAGCTCCTGCGCCTCCTTGCCCGTGACGTTCTTGGGGCGCAGGTCCACGAGCATCAGGTGCGTGTCGGTGCCGCCCGAGACGATGGCGTAGCCGCGCTCCACGAGCGCCGCGGCCAGGGTCTGGGCGTTCTTCACCACCTGCTTCGCGTACTCCCGGAACGCCGGGGTGAGCGCCTCGCCCAGCGCCACGGCCTTGGCGGCGATGACGTGCTCGAGGGGACCGCCCTGGATTCCCGGGAACACCTGCTTGTCGACGTCCTTCGCGAATGCCTCCTGCGACAGGATGATCCCGCCGCGCGGGCCGCGCAACGTCTTGTGCGTGGTCGTGGTGACGATCTGGGCGTGCGGCACGGGCGACGGGTGGATGCCTGCGGCCACGAGCCCGGCGAAGTGCGCCATGTCGACGACGAAGATCGCTCCGACCTCGTCGGCGACGCTCCGCAGCGCCGCGAAGTCGATGATCCGGGCGTAGGCCGAGCCGCCGCCGACCAGGATGCGCGGCCGCTCGCGGCGCGCGACCTCGCGCACCTGGTCGTAATCGATGCGACCGGTCTCTTCGCGGACTCCGTAATGCACGGCGCGAAACAGCGTCCCCGAGAAGTTCACCGGCGCGCCGTGGGTCAGGTGCCCGCCGTGCGGCAACGCGAGCCCGAGCAGCGTCTCGCCCGGCTTCGCGACGGCCAGATACGCGGCCATGTTGGCCTGGGCGCCCGAGTGCGGCTGCACGTTCGCGTGCTCGGCCTTGAACAGCGCCTTCGCGCGGTCGATCGCGAGCTGCTCGACCTCGTCCACCACCTCGCAGCCGCCGTAGTAGCGCTTCTTGGGCAGCCCTTCGGCGTACTTGTTCGTGAGCGCGGAGCCCATCGCCTCGAGCACCGCGACCGTGACGAAGTTCTCGCTCGCGATCAGCTCCAGCCCGTGCTCCTGCCGCTCCACCTCGCGGCGGATCAGCTGGTAGATGGCCGGGTCGGCCTTCGCGAGCGGCGCGCGCCGGTCGATCATGCGTCGATCTTCGCGACGCGCCGCTCGTGGCGGCCGCCCTCGAACCTGGTGTCGAGCCACCTGTGCAGGATCTCCACCCCTTCCTCCTCGCTCACGAACCGCGCCGGCAGCACCAGCACGTTCGCATCGTTGTGTTTGCGCGCCAGCTCCGCGATCTCGGGGCTCCAGGCGACCGCCGCCCGCACGCGCGGGAACCGGTTCGCCACATAGGCCATCCCGAGCCCGGTCCCGCAGGTCAGGATGCCGCGCCGCGCCTTGCCCTCGCTCACGGCCGCGGCGACCGGCTTCCCGTAATCGGGAAAATCGTCCGTCGGATCGAGCGCCTTCGGCCCCACGTCCACCGGCTCGTAGCCCAGCCGCTTCAGCTCGTCCACGAGCGTCTGCTTCAGGCGGAAGCCCGCGTGGTCCGCCCCGACGTAGATCTGCTCAGACAAAGTTGCAGCGCACCTTCGCGATCGCGGCGATCCGCTGCTCCGCCAGCCGATCCGCGGCGCGGTAGCTGGGGATGCCCTCCTCGCGCGCGATCTCGAAGACGCGAAGCAGGGTGTCGTAGATCTCTCCCGCCTTGCTCCGCGCCCGCTCCGGCGCCCAGCCGTGCAGCTCGGCGTTCACGTTGATCAGCCCGCCGCCGTTGATCACGTAGTCCGGCGCGTAGGTGATGTGCCGCTCCTCGAGCAGGTCGCCGTGCCGGTCCTCGGCCAGCTGGTTGTTGGCGCCGCCCGCCACGATCTCCACGTGGAGCCGCGGGATCGTGGCGTCGTTGAGCACGGCCCCCAGCGCGCACGGGGCGAAGATGTCGGCCCGCACGTCGTAGATCTCGTCCGTCCCCACCGCCTGGGCGCCCACCTCCTCCACCACCCGCTTCACGCGCTGCGGGTCGATGTCGGTGCAGGTGATCTGCGCCCCCTCGGCATGCAGCAGCCTCGCCAGATGATAGCCCACGGAGCCGCACCCCTGCAAAGCCACGCGCTTCCCGGCCAGGCTGTCCGAGCCGGCGCGGTAGCGGGCGCACGCCTTCATGCCCCGGTACACCCCGTACGCGGTGACGGGCGAGGGATCGCCCGACTTCCCGATCAGGCCGGTGACGTGGTTCGTCTCGGCCTTGATGTACTCCATGTCGCCGGTCGTGGTGCCGACGTCCTCGGCGGTGATGTAGCGCCCCTTGAGCGACTCGACGTGCCGCCCATGCGCGCGGAACAGCGCCTCCCGCCGCGTGGTGCGGTTGTCCCCGAGGATGACGCTCTTGCCGCCGCCCAGGTTGAGCCCCGCCACCGCCGCCTTGTACGTCATGCCGCGCGCGAGCCGGAGGGCGTCGATGAGCGCCTCCGTGTCGCTCTGGTAGTTCCAGAAGCGCGTGCCGCCGAGCGCGGGCCCGAGCACGGTGGAGTGGATGGCGATGATGCCGCGGTACCCGGCGGACGGGTCGTAGTAGACGCTCACCTGCTCATGGTCGTGTTCGGCGAGCAGCGCGAACAGCTCGAACGGCGGGGTCGCCTCCGGCTCGCGCCCGGGGCTAAGCTCGAGGGTAGAGGCCGCGGGCGACGATGATCCGCTGGATTTCGCTGGTGCCTTCATAGATCTCGGTGACCTTCGCGTCCCGGAACAGTTTCTCGACGGGGAAGTCCCGCATGTAGCCGTACCCGCCGAACAGCTGCACCGCCTGGATGGTGACCCACATCGCCGTCTCGGAGGCGAACAGCTTGGCCATGCTCGCCTGCGTGGTGATGTCGTCCCCCGCGTCCTTGCGCGCCGCCGCCGCGTGCGCCAGCGCCCGCGCCGCCTCCACCCGCGTGGCCATGTCGGCCAGCTTGAACTGCACGGCTTCGAACTCCCGCAGCGCCGCGTCGAACTGCTTCCGCTCGGCGCAATACGCCACCGCGTGCTCGAGCGCCCGGCGCGCGATCCCGACCGCCTGTACCGCGATGCCGAGGCGACCGACGGCCAGCGCCTCCATCGCGTACCCGAACCCCTGCCCCTCCTCGCCGACCTGATGGTCGGCGGGCACCCGCACGTCCTCGAGCGCGAGCGCGACCGTGTTCGAGGCACGGAGGCCCATCTTGTCCTCCGGCTTCCCCGCACGATAACCCGGCGCGTCGGTCGGCACAATGAAGGCCGAAATCCCCCGCTCGCTGCGGGCCATCACGATCATGAGGTCGGCCGTGCCGCCGTTCGTGGCCCACGCCTTGGTGCCGCTCAGCACCCAGCAGTCACCGTCGCGCACCGCCCGCGTGCGGAGCGACGCCGCGTCCGAGCCCGACTCCGGCTCGGAGAGCGCGAATCCGGCGAGCAGCTCCCCGCGGGCCATGCTCTTGAGGAAGCGCTCCCGCTGCGCTGCGCTGCCGTGGCGCACCAGCATCGTGGTCGGGATCGCGTTGTGGATGGAGACGGAGACGGCGATGCTCGCGTCCGCCGCCGCGATCTCCTCGAGCGCGAGGAAATACGTCAGCGTGTCGAGCCCCATGCCGTCGTACTGCTCCGGCGTGCACATCCCGAGGAAGCCGAGCTTGCCGAGCTCGTCGATCACGTCGCGGGCGAAGTGGCGCGTGCGGTCCCACTCGGCCGCGTGCGGCTCGATGCGGGTGCGCGCGAACTCGCGCGCCAGCTCGACGATCTGGCGCTGCGTCTCCGAGAGGCCCGCCGGCTCAATCGCGATAGCCATAGAACCCGCGGCCGCTCTTCCGGCCGAGCCGCCCGGCGGCGACCATCTTGCGGAGCAGCGGCGCCGGGCGGTACTTGTCGTCGCCCAAGTCGCGCTGCAGCACCTCGAGGATCGCGAGGCACACGTCCAGCCCGATCAGGTCCGCGAGCGCCAGAGGCCCTAGCGGATGGTTCATCCCCAGCTTCATCACCGTGTCCACCGCCTCAGGGGTGGCGACGCCCTCCATCACGCAGAAGATCGCCTCGTTGATCATCGGCATGAGCACCCGGTTCGACACGAACCCCGGGTAGTCGTTCACCTCGACCGCCGTCTTGCCGAGCCCCTGCGCGATCTCGAGCGTGCGCCGCGTGGTCTCGTCCGACGTCTCGAGCCCGCGGATCACCTCCACGAGCTGCATCACCGGCACGGGGTTCATGAAGTGCATCCCGATCACCTGGCCCGGCCGCTTCGTCTGGGCGGCGATCGTCGTGATCGAGATGGACGACGTGTTGGTGGCGAGGATCGCCGCGGGCGGCGCCGCCGCGTCGAGGTCCCGGAAGATCTTGAACTTGATCTCCGGGCTCTCGGTGGCGGCCTCCACGACGAGGTCGGCCTGCGCGGCGCCCTCCAGGGCGGTCCCCGTGCGGATGCGGCCCAGCGCCTGCCCTTTCTGGTCGGCCGTGAGCGTGCCCCGCTTCACCTGGCGGTCGAGGTTCGCGGTGATCGCCTGCACCGCCCGATCCAGGGCGTCGCGCGATACGTCGAGCAACGCCGTGTCCCAGCCATGCTGGGCGAACACGTGCGCGATGCCATTCCCCATCGTCCCGGCGCCGACCACGGCGACCCGGCTCACCGCAGCACGCTCGGGCACTTCACGCCAGCCACGCCGGTCGAGCGTTGTACCCGCGCCCGAGCACGATGAGGACGCCGGCGGCGAGCGCCACCGTCCCCACGAGCCCGCCCTCGGGGCCGAACCGGCCACCGTCGATCCAGCCGCGGGATCCGGGAACGTACTCGAGACCCGGCAGGCCGAACGCGTAGCCGCTCACCGGGGCGTCGAACACGAGCGCCAGCGCGCTGTTCCAGCCGAAATGCAGGCCCCAGGCGAACGGCATGCCCCCGGGCGAGAAGAACGCGAGCGACAGCCACACGCCGGCGAGCACGATGTTGAGGGTACTGAAGATTGAGGCGTTGGGGTTGCCCAAGTGCGCGATGCCGAACGCGATCGAGGCGGCGGCGATCGCCGCGACGGGACCGATCGCCTCCGCGAGCCGGCGGAGCGGATAGCCGCGGAACCACAGCTCCTCTGCCAGCGCGGCGGCGAGGAGCCCCAGGCCGAGCGGACCCGCGGTGCCCGGCCAGGCCGCGAGGTTCGGCGCGCGACGCACAACGGCGCCGCCCGTGGCGAGCGCGAGCACGATCGCGAGACCGGCGAGCACCATGCCGATGGCCGTGCCGCGCAGCGCGCGCCGCGGAAACCCGCGGTCGAACCGCCAGCCCATGCGCTCCCAGGAGTGCCGATTGAGCCAATATCCGACGACGACGGTCGCGCCGGCGAATCCCACGAGCTGCGCGAGCCCGTTCCGCGCCAGCCACCAGGCGCGGCCCCCGACGGCCGGGGTCATCGCTTCCAGGAGCAGCGTGAGACCGATGCCTACGGCGCTGAACAGCGCGAGCCACGCCACCGCCGTGCCGACGGCCGTCGCGCGCTCCCGCCACCCCTGAAACGACGCGCGCGCCGTCATAGGCGCGCGCGGAGGGGACTCACAATCGGTTTCAGGATCAGGACGGCGATCGCGAGCTTCGAGAGGTCGCCCACGACGAAGGGTACCGTGCCGACCCGGAGCGCGAGGCTCACGCTGCCGGTGAGGATCAGCAGCTGCGCCACGCCGCCCAGATGGACGAGCACGAGCCCAACGAACCCGGCGAGCGCGAGGGCGCCGAGCCGCCGCCCGTCCCCCGCGAGCTTCCCGACCGCGAACGCCGCGACCGGGTAGGCGAGCAGGTAGCCCCCCGTGGGGCCGAGCAGCCGCGCGAGGCCGGGCGCGCCGTACGGCGCCGCCAGCGGCTGCAGGGTCATGGGCACCGGCGTGCCGGGGAGCGGAATCGAGATCTGGGCGGCCACGGCGACGAGCGCCGCGCCCAGCACCACGGCGATGGTGCGTCGAGCGGTGACGCTCGACGGCGCGACGGCTAGCGACGACTCCTGCATCAGAGCATCTCCACGCTGAGGGCTACTGCGTTGCCGCCACCGAGACAGAGGGTGGCGAGTCCGGTCCGACGCTTGCGGTCCTTCAGGGCGTAGAGCAGCGTCGTGAGCACGCGCGCGCCCGAGGCGCCGATCGGGTGCCCGAGGGCGATCGCCCCGCCGTTCACGTTGACGCGGTCCCAGTCCCAGCCGAGGGCGCGCCCGTCGGCCAGGGCCTGCACGGCGAACGCCTCGTTGGCTTCGATGAGATCGTAGTCCTGGATGGTCGTCCCGGCGTTGGCCAGGAGATGCTTGACCGCGACGATCGGGGCGAAAAACAGGTCTTTGGGCTCGCCGCCCCCCGTGGCGTACGCCGTGATGCGCGCGAGCGGCTCGAGGCCGTGGGCCTGCGCGAACGCGAGCGACGCGACGACGAGCGCGCTGGCGCCGTCGTTCAGGCCCGGCGCATTCCCCGGCGTGACCGTGCCGTCTTTCTCGAACGTCGGCCTGAGCGCGGCGAGCGCCTCAAGCGAGGTGTCCTTCCGCGGACCCTCGTCCTTGTCGATCACGGTCGGCCCTTGCTTCCCCGCGATCTCAACGGGCACGGTCTCCGCCTTGAAGCGGCACGCTTCCATCGCCGCCACCGCCTTCTGGTGGCTCGCGAGCGCGAAGCGGTCCTGATCCGCGCGCGTCACGCCCGCCCGCTTCGCCGTGTACTCGGCGAGGTTCCCCATATGCGTGTTCGAGAACGAGTCCCACAGCCCGTCGTGGATCATGCCGTCCACGAGCTGGCTGTTCCCCGCCTTGATGCCGGCGCGCATCCCATACACGTAGTGCGGCGCGCTCGACATCGCCTCCATACCGCCCGCCACGACGCACTGCTCGTCACCCGCCTTGATCGCCTGCGCGGCGAGCATCACGGCCTTGAGCCCGGAGCCGCAGACCTTGTTGATCGTGACCGCGGGGATCGCCCCGGGAAGGCCGGCGTGGATCGCCGCCTGGCGCGCCGGCGCCTGGCCCACGCCGCCCTGGAGCACGTTGCCCATGATCACTTCGTCGATCGTCGCGGGATCGACACTCGCGCGGCGCACGGCTTCCCGGATCACGATCGCGCCGAGGCGCGGCGCGGGGAGGGGCGCGAGGCCGCCCAGGTATCTCCCGATGGGCGTGCGGCAGGCGCTGAGGATCACCGGCGTGGTCTGGTCACTGCTCATCGTATGCTCCCGCTCGTCCCACCCCGGACTTGCGTCCGCGGTTGGTTCTGACCCCGGGCGCAAGCCCGGGGACCACCCATCTCAAACTAACGGAGTCAAACTCCGCGTGCGAACCTCCTCCGTCAGCTTCGCCACAAACTCTTCTACCGCCAGCACCACCTGCTTCTTCCCTGCCCCGCGCGCCCGCACCGCCACGCCGCCCGCCTCGGCCTCGCGCTGCCCCACCACCGCCATGTAGGGCACCTTCTGCGTCTCGGCGTCGCGGATCCGGTAGTTGAGCGTCTCGTTGCGCTCGTCCAGATGCGAGCGGATCCCCGCCGCCCGCAGCCGCTCGTGCAGCGCCCGCGCGGCCGGCGCTTGCACATCCGAGATCGGCAGCACGCGTACCTGCTCGGGGGAGAGCCACAGCGGGAACGCGCCCGCGAAATGCTCGATCAGGAACCCGCAGAACCGCTCCACCGTGCCGTAGATGGCGCGGTGGATCATCACGGGCCGGTGCGGCCGGTTGTCTTCCCCCGTGTATTCCAGTCGGAAGCGCTCCGGCAGCTCGTAATCGAGCTGGATGGTCGCGCCCTGCCATTCGCGCCCGATCGCGTCGTTGAACTTGACGTCGATCTTGGGGCCGTAGAACGCCCCGCCCCCTTGATCGATGCGGTACGTGAGGCCGCGGCGCTTCAGCGCCTGCTCGAGCGCTCGCTCCGCGTGCTCCCACACGGCGTCGGTCCCGAGCTTCTTCTCGGGCCGGGTCGCGAGGTCGAGCCGGTAGCTCAGCCCGAACGTCTTGCCGAGCACCAGCTCCACGATGTCGAGCAGGTTGAAGATCTCCTGTTCGATCTGGTCCTCGCGCAGGAAGATGTGTGCGTCGTCCATCGTCAGCCCACGCACGCGCAGCATGCCGTGCAGCGTGCCCGAGCGCTCGTTGCGGTACACGTTCGCGACCTCGGCGAGGCGGAGCGGCAGGTCGCGATAGCTGCGCTGCTGCGACGCGTAGATGAGGATGTGCATCGGGCAATTCATCGGCTTCACCCGGTAGCGCACGCTTTCCGCCTCGCCTTCGCCCGCGCCCATCGCCGGGAACTGGTTCTCGGCGTACAGCGGCAGATGCCCCGAGCGGAGGAACAGCTGCTCCCGCGTCACGTGCGGCGTGTACACCAGCTGGTAGCCGCGCTCCAGGATCGTATCCTCGATGAAGCGCCGCAGCTGGAACTGCAGCATCGCGCCCTTGGGGTGCCAGAGGATCAGCCCCGGCCCGACGTCCTCCTGGATCGAGAACAGGTCGAGCTGCTTCCCCAGCATCCGGTGATCGCGCTTCTTCGCCTCCTCGAGCCGCCGCAGGTAGGCGTCGAGGTCGTCCTTCGTGAACCACGCCGTCCCATAGATGCGCTGCAGCATCTGGCGGCGCTCGTCGCCGCGCCAATACGCACCGGCGGCGTGCAGCAGCTTGAAGTGCTTGATGCGTCCCGTGCTCGGCACGTGCGGACCGCGGCACAGGTCCACGAACGGGCCGTCGGTGTAGACCGAGATCACCTCGTCGTCCCCCAGGTCGGCGATGCGCTCCAGCTTCAGGGGATCGTCGGCGAAGCGCCGCTGCGCCTCTGCGCGCGACACCTCCTCGCGCACGAAGGGGTAATCGGCCCGCACCACCTCGTGCATCTGCCGCTCGATCTGCTCGAGATCCTCCGGGGTGAAGGGGCGCGGGACCTCGAAGTCGTAGTAGAAGCCGTCCTCGATGGGCGGGCCAAAGCCGATCCGGGCGTGCGGGAACAACGCGCGCACGGCCGTGGCCAGGACGTGGGCGGAGGAGTGGCGCAGCACAGCGAGCGCCTCCGCGTCCCGGTCCGTGAGGATCGCGACCTTCATCCCGTCCGGCAGGGGACGCGCCAGGTCGCGCACCTGGCCGTCCACGCGCACGGCGAGGGCGGCCTTGGCCAGCCCCGGGCCGATCGCCTTGGCGAGGTCAGCGCCCGTGGAGCCCGCGGGCATGCGCTTCTCGCTCCCGTCGGGGAGCGTAACGCGGATCTCGGAAGCGGCCATCAGGTCAGTTGGTCGGTCGACCGGGCGCCGAGGGCGGCGTGGCGGGCGTCGCCGTCAAGGGCGGCACACGCCGCCCGTCGCGGAAATAGAGCGCGACGGCGAAGACGATCAGCGCGCCGAAGATGAGCCAGCGGGCGATGCGGCTCGTGGGGAGAACGTTTGATTCGTCGGGCATGGGAACGTATTCTAGAGCGACGGGGGAGGACGGGGAAGGACGGGGAAGGTCGGCGCGCCGACCCGTTCCCCGTCTTCCCCCGTCCCTCCCCGTCCTGTCTATAATAAGGAATGTCCGAGTCCCGGTTCGCGCTTCCGCCCCAGTACGATCCGCACGCCGTCGAGCGCCCACTGTACCAGCGCTGGCTCGACCGCGGTGTGTTCACGGCGCGGGCCGATTCGCCCAAGTCGCCGTACGTGATCGTGATCCCGCCACC
>WNGL01005100.1_pt1 | contig 27167 bp, 24 predicted proteins | sample 5400591 | NCBI WGS metagenome assembly WNGL01 (sample SAMN13153377, study PRJNA577476) | soil metagenome | isolation source: 80 cm soil or saprolite under Garry oak tree replicate 1 | place: USA:California | collected 2016-06-15 | reverse complement strand
GCGGCACGATCGAAGGCTCGATGCCGGGCTGTTATTCCGAGAACGGCATGTGCTCCTCGATCATGCGCGCGGCGACCGCATGGAACGTGCTCGATCGCGCCGGCGTTCCGGGCGTGACCGACGTGTGGTGCCCGCCGGTCCAGGCCGGCGTCAATATCGTGGTGCAGATCAAACAGAGCTATCGCGGCCAAGCCAAGCAAGTGGCCAACGCGCTGTGGGGCAGTTCGGCCGGACACGTGCGCTACAAGCACGTCACCGTGGTCGACGATGACATCGACATTCACGACTACGCCGCGGTCGATTGGGCGATCGCCTATCGCGTCAATGCCGGCGAGGACGACATCGTCATCATGCCCGCCACATTCGGGCTGGGGCTCGATCCATCGACGCGCAAGCGCGATCGCAACACCTCGCTGTTCGGCACCGGCAAATGGAATCGCATGCTGATCGATGCCACGATGAATCTCGATTACGATCCCGATCCCGAATTCGACGGCGCGCGGTTTCCGCCGCTGGTCTGGCCGGCGGCGGAAGATATCGACGCAGTCAAAGCGCGCTGGAGCGAACTCGGCCTCGACAAACCGAGGCGGAAGTAGCGCGCGGCAAAGCGAGCGCGCCGGCCTGTTGAACGCTCGACAAAGCAAAGCCCGATGTTCGAAAATTTCACTCGCACCGAAATCAAAACAAGCGGCGCGCGCATCGTCACGGTATACGGCGGCAAGGGCCCGCCGCTATTGCTCATGCACGGCAATCCGTTCAGTCATTTATCGTGGCATAAACTCGCGCCACGCCTGGCGGAAGAATTCACGGTGGTGGCGACCGATTTGCGCGGCTACGGCGATTCCGAGAAGCCGCCGGGCAGCGCCGACCACTCCAATTATTCCTTTCGCGCCATGGCGGGCGACCAGATCGAGGTCATGGCGGCGCTCGGGCATGAGCGTTTCTACGCCGCCGGACACGATCGCGGCGCACGCGTGCTGCATCGCATGTGCCTCGATCATCCCGAAAGAGTAGCGCGCGCCGCCATTCTCGACGTCATCCCGCAGCATTATTTGCTCAACAATGTGACGCGCGCTTGGGGAACGTTCTCGTGGCATTGGTTCTTCATGATCCAGCCGTACGATTTTCCCGAGCGCCTGATGGGCGCCGATCCCGACTATTTCATCGAGAAGAAACTCGCCAAGACCGCGCAGGGCTTGAGCTTCTTCGATCCGCGGGCGCTTGCGGAATACAAACGCTATTTCCGTAATCCCGCGACCATCCACGCCATGTGCGAAGATTATCGCGCCACCCATGGCGTCGATCTCGACATGGACACTGAGGATTTCGCGGCGGGACGAAAGATCAATTGTCCGGTGCTGTTGTTATGGGGCGCGACCGGCGGCGTCGGCCGCAATCACAAGCCGGAAGAAATCTGGCGGCGTTATGCGAGCGACATTCGGGGCGCCAAGGCGCTGCCCTGTGGACATTATTTATCCGAGGAAGCGCCGGACGAAACCTATCAGGAACTGCGGGGATTTTTTGTTGGTGGCGAACTTAAGCAATAACCGAGCGGTCAGCTAAATGCCGCTCGTCCCCGCGAAGCGGGGACCCAGCACTGGATTTCCCGCTTGCGCGGGAATGAGCGGTGATAGCAAGCCTCTCAGCTTGCAACCGGCGCCGGCGCGTCGAGAAAATTCTTCATAGCGTACCACAGGAGCTGACGATTTTTGCTGAAGGCCTGGCTGTGCGCTGTGTTCGGCAGGATGACGTATTGGCGGTCGCCGTTCGGCAACCGGCGAAAGAACTCAAGCAGATCGTCATCGGTGGAATTGCCGTCCCATTCGCCGCGCGTCATCAGAACGGGCGAGAGCACTTTGGCTGGATCGACCAGCGGCAGGTTCACGGCCATGTCGACATATGTTCCGCTCGGCACGCTGTCGCCGTATTCAAGCTCTTTGGCGACAAGCGTGTCGACCATGGCCGGATCGTAGAGACTCGGATGCCCGTCGCGGGTGAATATCGAACGGATCATCGCGGCATCGCGCTTGCGGCGCGGATTGGCGCGCAGCTCGGCGATGCGTTCTCTGCGGCGTTCGATTTCCGCCGCGCCATTTCCCTTATAGGTGAAGGCGGTCAGAATGAGTCGATCGACGGCTTCCGGCACCGTTTGCGCAAATGCGGCGGCACGAATGGCGCCCGACGATTCGCCGAACAGGTGAACCTTACGCTGGCCGGTCTTGTCTTGCACGACCGCCATCGCCGCCTTGAGATCTTCGACCCCGCTGGCGATGTCGGAATTGCTCGAGGTCTGCGAAGAGCGGCCATAATTCTCATGGTCCATGGTCCAGACGTCGAAACCGTAACCGACGAAAGCGTTCATCATGGAGTAATCGGCGCCCGGGACATCCAGATCGAAGCTCGACCGCGCCGACAGCGACGAGCCGTGCACCAGAAACAAAACCGGAAGCGGCTTATCGGGCCAGCCTCCGAGTTTGCCGGGCCACTTGCGATACATCGCAAGCTTCACGCCGCCTTTATCCGCCCAATAACCCTGGCTCCAAACATCCCAGTCCGCGCCTGCCCGGGCCTGGGCAGGCGCAATGCCCGAACCAAGACCGGCGCTCAAGCCGGCGCTAAATGCTGCGCCAACACCCAAACCGGTCCGGGTGAGCAGCGTTCGTCGGGCAATGTGGCGATTAGTCATTTCGTGTCCTCGATTAGCACGGGTAAGTTGTCATGACTTATTGGCGGTGAGCCATTATCTCTAGGTCGGCGACTGTTCTGGCCCGCGTGGCCGCAGTGCAGCAAAGGCGAGGCTTAGGTCAAACGCAAGCTGGCACTTGCCAGTCTCGCGCCCGGCCGTGACATTTGCTAGTGGGGCGACGACAAGCGTGCGATTCCGAACTTCGTAACCTCGTTACCGTCATAATCTATGAGACTTCATCTATGCGATTTGGCGGAACGAGCAGGCTTTAGAAAGGCGGAACGGAACTCGTGATGGATGCGCAAGCAGCCGATCCGGAGCGCAGCATCTTAAAGCGCCTGCGCGGGACCGCGCACTATTTCGACAGCAGAATAGGCCTCAGTCGTATCGGCCTTGTGGTGAGTCTAACGATCATCGCAGTGGCCGTGGTGGTGCTGTACCACATCCTGCGCGAGATCGATCCCGACGAGCTAATCGACGCGATCGAGGCAACCAACTGGCGCACGTTCTTGATCGCCGGCCTGTTCGTTGCCGCCGGTTACCTCACGCTCACCTTTTATGACTTGTTTGCTCTGCGCACGATCGGCCGCTCGGAAGTGCCTTACCGCGTCGCCGCGCTCGCCGGCTTCACCAGCTATGCCGTCGGGCACAATGTCGGCGCCAGCGTGTTCTCTGGCGGCGCGGTGCGCTACCGCATCTATTCCGGCTGGGGATTAAGCGTCATCGAGGTTACCAAAATCTGTTTCGTCGCTGGCCTGACGTTCTGGCTCGGCAATGCGACCGTGCTCGGTCTCGGCATCCTGCGGGCGCCGCAGGCGGCGCGCGCACTCGATCAACTGCCGCTGTGGACCAACCGCCTGCTCGCGATCATCATCCTGGCTTTGCTCGCGGCTTATGTCGCTTGGGTCTGGGTCAAGCCGCGCGTGATCGGCCGCGAAGGCTGGCAGGTGACGTTGCCCGGCGGGCCGCTGACGCTTTTGCAGATCGCCATCGGCATCGTCGATCTCGGCTGCTGCGCCGCCGCCATGTACATGCTGGTGCCCGACGAACCGAATCTCGGCTTTGTCACGGTGGCTGTGATTTTCGTCGCCGCGACGCTATTGGGCTTTGCCAGTCACGCGCCCGGCGGGCTCGGCGTGTTCGATGCCGCCATGCTGGTCGCGCTGTGGCAATTCGACAAAGAGGACCTGCTTGCCGGCCTGTTGTTGTTCAGATTGCTGTACTACATCGTTCCTTTCGTGCTCTCATTAGCGGTGCTGGGCGCCCGCGAAATTCTGCTCAGCCGTGGCATGCGCCGGCTTCCTGTTGCGGCATCGCCGCCGCTCGGCGATACCGATGCGCGCATTCGCAGGACATCGGATCTGCCATAATCCGGCGGCGTTCGCGCTAGTGTCCCGATTCCGAAGTTCGCAAGTGTTTGCGGCGCCTCTGATGCGAACTTCGGAATCAAAGGGACACTAGCAAATTTATGATTCTAGTGTGGGTTTTGGATTTGAAGTTCCTATCCGAGCCAGCCGCTTAATCGTAGGAACTTCAAATCCACCACACTAGCCGCGAGGGATGTCATGACCCTGGCCGAGAATCGAGCACCTGTCAGCGCCAAGCGCTGGCGTGGCGGCGTTGTGATCGCTGCCGCGGCGCTCGTATTCACAGTTTTCGCCGCTGCCGGGGCGCTGCCGTTTGCCTATGCGATAGCGGGCTTTGCCGTCGTCGCGGCCGCGGTTGCGGTTACATTGCGCTCGACACAAGAACACGACCGCTTTGCCCAGCCAACCGCCAATGTGCAAACCGGCGACGATTTGCTGCGCACACTGGTCGCCGGCTTGCCAGATCCGGTCGTCGCGCTCGACCGGGATGGCCGCGTGCTCGCGCTCAACGATCGCGCGCGCGCGCTCGCGCCGGCGCTGCGGCAGGGCGAGCCGGTTTCGTTCGCGCTGCGCATGCCGGAACTACTCGAGGCGATCGGCCGCGCGGCCAAGGAGGGCGAGGAGCAGCGTGTCATCTATTCCGAGCGGGTGCCGCTCGATCGCTGGTACGAGACGGTGGTGACGCCGGTCAAACGCGACGCCAAGGCGCGCGGCCCTGACCTCGTTCTCATGACCTTTCACGACCTCACGCCGTTACGCCGCGTCGAGGAAATGCGCGCCGACTTCGTCGCCAATGCGAGTCATGAATTGCGCACGCCGCTTGCCTCGCTGCTGGGCTTCATCGAAACCTTGCAAGGCTCAGCCAAGGAAGATCCTAAAGCGCGCGAGCGATTTCTCTCGATCATGCAGGAGCAGGCGCGCCGCATGGCGCGCTTGATCGACGATCTTTTGTCGCTGTCGCGCATCGAGCTCAATGCGCATCGCCGTCCCGACACGCCGGTCGATCTGGTGCCGATCATCCGTCAAGTGTCCGATGGGTTGGAGACGCTGGCGCGCGATCGCGGCGTCGCCGTGAACATCGACAGCGCCGGCGCGTTGCCGGTGCTCGGCGATCACGACGAATTGGTCCGCGTTTTTGAAAACCTGGTCGAGAACGCGCTCAAATACGGCGCCGCCGGGCGGCGGGTCGAGATCAAGCTCGGCGTCGGATCGTCAGCGGAAGGCGAGTCGGAAGCGCGGGTCAGCGTTCGCGATTACGGCCCCGGCATCGCGCCCGAACATATGCCGCGGCTGACCGAACGGTTCTATCGCGTCGATGTTACCGAAAGCCGCGCCCAAGGCGGCACCGGGCTCGGACTTGCCCTCGTCAAACACATTCTCAATCGCCACCGCGGCCGGTTGACGATCGACAGTGCGCCCGGTGCGGGCGCCACTTTCACCGTTCACCTACCCACCGCGCCGGCCGCGCTTGCGCGATAAATGATCGCGTTTTCAAGGCTTTGTCCTGTCATCTGACTGTCACGCAATCTTCATAGAACGGCTATGCGCCAGCCCTAACGGTGCGGCTGCTGCAGCTCCGCCTAGCTAGGGGCAAGCCTCGATGCAGCGTTCTGACAGACGGCAACCGAACCGCCCAATAACCGCGTCCGTCACACGTGGGACGGTAGCGTGGGACGGTAGCTCGTCGCACCGCATTCCAGTCACAGGAGAGAGCACCGTGAAACATCTCAAGACCATTGCCGTCGCCGGCTTCCTGGCCGCGGCGATTCTGCCCGCCGCTGCCGACGACATTTCCGGCGCCGGCGCCACGTTTCCCTATCCGATCTATGCCAAGTGGGCCGACGCTTATAAGAAAGAGACCGGCATTGGTCTGAATTATCAATCGATCGGCTCAGGCGGCGGGATCAAACAAATCGAGGCGCGGACCGTCACGTTCGGCGCCACCGATGCACCGCTCAAGGGCGAAGATCTCGACAAGAATGGTTTGGTGCAGTTTCCGATGGTCATGGGCGGCATCGTGCCGGTCATCAATCTCGACGGCGTCAAAGCCGGCGAGCTCGTGATCGACGGGCCCACGCTCGCCAAGATCTTCCTCGGCGACATCAAGACGTGGGACGACGCGGCGATCAAAAAGCTCAATCCGAGCGCCCAGCTGCCGTCAACCGCAATTGCCGTGGTGCATCGTTCCGACGGGTCCGGCACCACGTTCAATTTCGCCTATTACCTTTCGCAAGTCAGCGACGATTGGAAATCCAAGGTCGGCTTCAATACTTCGGTCGAATGGCCGGTCGGCATCGGTGCCAAGGGCAACGAAGGCGTCTCGAACAATGTCGGCCAGACCAAGGGTTCGATCGGCTATGTCGAATACGCCTATGCTCTGCAGAACAAGCTTGTCTTCACCAAAATGGTGAACAAGGACGGCAAGACCGTCGCCCCGACCAGCGAAGCGTTCCAGGCTGCTGCCGCCAACGCCAATTGGAATTCGGTGCCGGGCTATGGCGTGATCCTCGCCAACCAGGCGGGCGCTACCTCCTGGCCGATGACGGCTGCGACTTTCATCCTTATTCCCAAGCAGCCTCAAGACGTCGCAGCGGCGACTGCGGCGCTCAAGTTTTTCGCCTGGGCCTATGCCAAGGGCGGCAAGATGGCCGAGGAACTCGATTACGTGCCGATGCCGGCCAAGGTGGTCAGCGAGATCGAAGCGATGTGGGCCAAGTCCATCGTCGGCAGCGATGGCAAGCCGTTGCACGTGACCTCGAATTGACGCCTCACGCACCACGCCGTGCGCTCCTGCGAAACGCCCGGCTTCCATCCACCGGCCCGTCGCGCAAGCCTCTTGTGCGACGGCCGGCCGCCCGTTTGAGTGCAGGCTCCCGCGCCGAGGCAAAGGAGCGTCGTGATGGATCCCTCGGGGAGGCGATCCGTGACTGATTTCGCAATTCAAGGGCGCGGGCTGTTTGCGGCCGCGGCCGGTAGCCGCGCCAAGGTGCTCGACCGGCTCCGGCTCGGCGATGCCGTGTTCCGGCAATTGACGCGCGCGTCAGCCCTGGGTGTTTTGATCCTGCTCAGCGCCGTCATCTTTTCGCTGGTCAAAGGTTCGATTCCCGCGCTGCAGACATTCGGTTTCGGTTTTCTTCTCAGCGAGCGCTGGAATCCCGTCACCGAAAACTTCGGCGCCTTGCCTGCGATCTACGGCACCGTCATTACATCTTTCATCGCCATGCTGATCGCGGTGCCGATCGGCCTGATGATCGCTTTCTTTCTTACCGAACTATGCCCGCAATGGCTGCGGCGGCCGATCGGGACTGCCATCGAATTGCTCGCGGGAATTCCGAGCATCATCTACGGCATTTGGGGCTTGTTCGTATTTGCTCCCTTTCTCCAAGAAACCCTGCAGCCGTTTTTGATTAATACGCTTGGCAACGTGCCGGGCGTCGGATCGCTGTTCGCCGGGCCGCCCTACGGCATCGGCATGCTCACTGCGGGGCTGATTCTCGCCATCATGGTCCTGCCGTTCGTCACCTCGATATCGCGCGATGTCTTTGAGGCAGTTCCCGCGGTGCTCAAGGAAGCCGCCTATGGCATCGGCTGTACGAAGTGGGAGGTCACGCGCAACGTGGTGCTTCCCTATGCTCGGGTCGGCGTCATCGGCGGCATTATGCTCGGGCTGGGTCGCGCGCTCGGCGAGACCATGGCGGTGACCTTTGTCATCGGCAATGCGCACCGGATCTCCGCGTCGCTGCTCGCCCCCGGCACCACGATTTCCGCCACCATCGCCAATGAATTCACCGAGGCCGTCGGCGATCTCTATACCTCCGCTTTGATCGCGCTCGGCCTCATTCTGTTTGTCATCACTTTCATCGTGCTGGCGATTGCGCGCTATCTGCTGTCGCGCATCGAGCGCCGGATCGGGTGATCCCCATGGCGGAGCAGATTTTGGCGGAACAGATTTTAGAATCCCGCTACAAACGCCGCCGGCGGCGAAATGCCACCGCGACGATCTTGGCGCTGGCCGCCACGATGGTCGGCCTTGGCTGGCTGGTGCTGATCCTGGGCGCGCTGTTGTGGCAGGGCTTTTCCGGTCTGTCGGTGGCAGTATTTACCGAAATGACCCCGCCGCCCGGCGCGGCCGGCGGCCTGCTCAATCCGATCTTCGGCAGCCTCATACTCACGGCGATCGCGGTGGCGATCGGCACCCCTATCGGTATCCTGGCCGGCACCTATATGGCCGAGTATGGCCGCCATGATGTGCTCACCTCGGTGGTGCGCTTTATCAATGACATCTTGCTGAGCGCGCCGTCGATTGTCGTTGGCCTCTTCATCTACGAAGTGATGGTCGCGCCGATGGGGCACTTCTCCGGACTGGCCGGCGGCGTGGCGCTCGCCGTATTGGTCATACCGGTTGTCGTGCGTACCACCGAGGACATGTTGACACTGGTGCCCAACGCTCTGCGCGAAGCGGCGACCTCGATTGGCCTGCCGCGTTCGCTGACGATTACGCGGATCTGTTATCGCGCGGCGCGCGCCGGCATGCTGACGGGTGTGCTGCTTGCGGTGGCGCGGATCAGCGGCGAGACCGCGCCGCTGTTATTCACTTCGCTGAACAACCAGTTCTGGAGCAGCAATCTCAACGCGCCGATCGCCAGCTTGCCGATCGTGATCTTCCAGTTCGCGCTAAGCCCCTATAAAGATTGGCAGTCGCTGGCCTGGACCGGTGCCCTCATCATCACTATGGCAGTGCTGGCCTTGAGCATCTCCGCGCGCGCCCTTATCGCAACGGGAAAACAGTCATGAACGTGAGTGCTTCCGTCGCCGTTCCCGCCGTAGCTCACACGCCAAGCGATCAGTCGCGGTTGGCCGAGAAAGTTACGATCCGCGACCTCGACTTCTTCTACGGCGACTTCAGGGCGCTGAAATCGGTCAGCCTGCCGCTCTATGAGAACAAGGTGACGGCGTTCATCGGTCCGTCCGGCTGCGGCAAGTCGACTTTACTGCGCGTGCTCAACCGCATGTACGATCTCTATCCGCGCCAACGCGCCACCGGGGAAGTCTGGTTCGACGGCGGGAATATCCTGTCAGCGAAGCAGGACCTCAATTTGCTGCGCGCGCGCATCGGCATGGTGTTCCAGAAGCCGACGCCATTCCCCATGTCGATCTATGAGAACATTGCGTTCGGCATCAGGCTGTACGAGAAACTGCCAAAATCGGAACTCGATGGCCGCGTGGAGACCGCGTTGCGCCGCGCTGCGCTTTGGGAAGAGGTCAAGGACAAGCTAAACGCCAACGGGCAGAGCCTGTCCGGCGGCCAGCAGCAGCGGCTGTGCATCGCGCGCACGGTCGCGGTGCGGCCTGAGGTGATTCTATTCGATGAGCCGTGCTCGGCGCTGGATCCGATTTCCACCGCCAAGATCGAGGAGCTGATCGACGAATTGACCGACGATTACACGATCGTGATCGTTACCCATAACATGCAACAGGCGGCGCGTGTTTCGGAGTTCACGGCGTTCATGTATCTCGGCGAGCTGATCGAATTCGACCCGACCAGCAATATGTTCACCGCGCCGCAGGATCAGCGCACCCAGGACTACATCACCGGCCGCTTTGGATAATCCAGATGACCGAACTCACCACGACAAGAATCGACCACACCGCCAAAGCATTCGATACCGATCTGCAGGAGATCACCCGCAAGGTCGCCGAAATGGGCGGTCTCGTGGAGCGCCAGATCGCGGATGCGGTTCAGGCTCTGGTTCACCGCGATGTTGAACTGGGCGAGCGCGTGATTTCGCTCGATCCCACTGTCGATGGCCTGCAGCGGGAGGTCGAGGAAAAATGCATCCTGACCATCGCTCGGCGCCAGCCGATGGCGGTCGATCTGCGCGAATGCGTCGGCGCCATGCGCGTCTGCAACGACCTGGAGCGGATCGGCGATCACGCTAAACATATCGGCAAGCGCGTTGTTGCACTCGACGGCGATTTCCATCCGCAGAAGGTGATCCGCGGCGTCGAACATATGTCGGCGCTGGTTCTGGCCGAGGTCAAGCAGGTGCTCGACGCCTATGCGAGCCGCGATCTGCAGTCGGCGCTCGCGGTGTGGAATGGCGATGAACAAGTCGATTCGATGTGCGTTTCGCTGTTCCGCGAACTCCTCACCTACATGATGGAAGATCCGCGGAACATCACGCTCTGCATGCATCTGATGTTCTGCGCCAAGGACATCGAGCGCATGGGCGACCATGCCACCAACATCGCCGAGACCGTCTATTACATGGTCGAAGGCCGTCCCATCACTGACCAGCGTCCTAAGGGTGACACTACGAGTTTTCCGGCAGGCGCACTGCAAAAATAGGAGACCGGGTTGGGAGCGAACATCCTGATCGTGGAAGACGAGGAGCCGCTCATCACGCTCTTGCGCTACAACCTCGAAGCCGAAGGCTACGAGGTTGACGCGGTCGCAAGAGGTGATGACGCCGACACCCGGCTGAAGGAAACTGCGCCCGATCTCGTGGTTTTGGATTGGATGCTGCCCGGCCTGTCCGGCATCGAATTGTGCCGCCGGCTACGCGCCCGGCCGCAGACCCAGTCGCTGCCGATCATCATGCTGACCGCGCGCGGCGAGGAGAGCGAACGCGTACGCGGCCTCGCAACTGGCGCGGACGATTACATCGTCAAGCCATTCTCGGTGCCGGAACTGCTGGCGCGGGTGCGCGCTCTATTGCGGCGCGCCAGTCCGGAACGCGTTGCCCTGGTGCTGACGATCAGCGACCTCGAACTCGATCGCGAGAAGAAGCGCGTCTCGCGCGCCAACCAACCGGTCGATCTGGGCCCGACCGAGTTCCGCCTCCTCGAATATCTAATGGAGCGGCCGGGGCGGGTGTTTTCCCGCGAGCAGCTGCTCGACGGCGTCTGGGGCAGCGACGTCTATATCGACGAGCGCACGGTCGACGTGCATGTCGGGCGCTTGCGCAAGGCGCTCAATCGCGGTCATGCGACCGATCCGATCCGCACCGTGCGCGGCGCCGGTTATTCGCTCGACGATCGGTTCGGCAAGCCGGCGTGACAGTCGCAGGCCGGCAATGTTAGCGCCGAGCCTCAGCGCATCGGCCGTTTGTCGCGCCGCCGTTCGCCGGCAGGCTGATAAGCAATCCGCGAGTGATAGGCGCAATACGGCAAGCCGGTTACCGTGTTGCCGCCACAGAAAAAGAAGTCGTTACTGCCGGGATCGCCGACCGGCCAGCGGCAGGTTTGTTCGTTGAGTTCCAGAATGGTTCGGCGCTGGCCGATTGGAATGATGTTGTCGATCAGCTCCGGCTCGGCCTCCAGCTCGAAATCGTAAGCATGCGCCAATGCCGTATTGCCGCGGATCGATGCGCGGCCGATGCGCAGCATATGCGACGGCGAACGCGGCTTGCGCGGCCGCGGCGATGCGCTCGAACTGCTCTTGGCGCGGCCGGACAGCCCGAGCCGATGCACTTTGCCGATCACGGCATTGCGCGTGATGCCGCCGAGCTCGGCGGCAATCTGGCTGGCCGACAGACCATCAGCCCATAGCTTTTTTAGAAGCTCGACCCGCTCGTCTGTCCACGACATGCTCAACCCTCCTTGAACCTGTCGACAAAGTCGTTGCGAGAATCCCCCCCGCGTCAGGCAGCGAGTCGCCGCCCAACACGCACTCAACCACAACGCTTTAGAAGACTGTCCGCCGCACGAGATGTCGTACTAGACAATCAAAAGGCTACAATATGGCTGGAGTCTGACGCAAGACTCGCGCTGCTTGCGTCCACACATTCCTGCACGCGTGTGGATGAACTGGGTACAAATGGGGTCCGCATCGCGCAATTATCGTGTGTTGACAGTAAGGCGCGCCGAAATAGAATGTTACTGCGTGCCGCCCGGAGAGGCGGCACATTTTGTTTCAGCTGCGCCGCTTACTGCCGTGCGGCCTTCGCGGATCGTGCCGTGACATCGCATCTAATGGCGACCTTTGCGCGTGTCGACCTCGCCTTCGAGCGGGGCGAAGGCGTATGGCTCGTGACCAAGGACGGCGAACGCTATCTCGATTTTACTTCCGGCGTCGCCGTGAACGCGTTGGGCCATGCGCATCCGCATCTCGTCGCCGCGGTCACCGAGCAGGCACAGAAGCTCTGGCATGTGTCCAATCTCTACGAGATTCCCGAAGCCGAACGCGTTGCGCAGCGGCTGTGCGCCGCAAGCTTTGCCGATGTCGTGTTCTTCTGCAATTCCGGTGCCGAGGCGGTTGAAGGCGCAATCAAGACGGCGCGGAAATATCAGGCGGTGAGCGAGCAGCCCGAACGCTACCGCATCATCACGTTCGAGGGCGCTTTTCACGGCCGCACGCTGGCGACGCTCGCTGCCGGCGGACAAAAAAAATACCTCGAAGGCTTCGGCCCGGTGGTCGAGGGTTTCGATCAGGTTCCGTTCGCCGATCTGACGGCGGTCAAAAAGACAATCGGCGCGCAAACTGCGGCCATCATGATTGAGCCGCTGATGGGCGAGGGCGGCGTGCGCAGCGTTGAGCCCCGCTTCCTGCGCGCGCTGCGCGAACTCTGCGATCAGAATGGGCTGCTGCTGATCTTCGACGAAGTTCAAAGCGGCATGGGCCGCACCGGCGAACTATTTGCCTACCAGCGCACCGGCGTCGCCCCCGACATCATGGCGCTTGCGAAAGCGCTTGGCGGCGGCTTTCCGGTCGGCGCTGTCCTGGCCACCAACGAGGCCGCCAAGGGCATGACCGCCGGGACGCACGGCTCGACATTCGGTGGCAATCCGCTGGCGATGAGCGCCGCCAATGCGACGCTCGACATTATGCTGGCGCCGGGCTTTTTCGACCACGTCAAAAAGATCGGCATCCTGTTCAAACAGCGTCTGGCTGAGATCAAAGACCGTTATCCGTCATTGATTGCCGAAGTCCGGGGCGATGGCCTCCTGGTCGGCTTGCGGGCGATCGTTCCCGCCGGCGAACTGGTCAATGCAATCCGCGCCGAGAAGATGCTGACAGTAGCGGCAGGAGACAATGTCGTGCGCTTGCTGCCGCCGCTGATTATTAGCGAACAGGAAATGGCCGAGGGCGTTGCGCGGCTCGATCGGGCCTGCGCGCGGCTCAGCGGCAGCAAAGCGCCGTCCAGCGCCTCTCCGCGGCGCAAAGAGGGGGCCGCCGGATGAAGATCATCCGCCACTTCCTCGACTTGATAGAGGTCCCCGCCGCCGATTTGCGCGGCATGATCGAAACCGCCCGCGCGATCAAATCGCGCCGCGACCGCAGCGAACGCCTGCTCGCCGGCAAGACGCTGGCGATGATCTTCGAGCGGCCCTCGACCCGCACCCGCGTCTCGTTCGAAGTCGCCATGCGCCAGCTTGGCGGCGACGCCATGCTTTTGACCGCCGAAGAGATGCAGCTTGGCCGCGGCGAAACACTGGCCGACACCGCCCGCGTGTTGTCGCGCTATGTCGATGCGATCATGATCCGCATGCTCAATCCGGCCGCGGTCAGCGAACTGGCGCGCCATGCCACCATACCTGTAATCAACGGCCTGACGCGGTACTCGCATCCGTGCCAGGTGCTCGCCGACGTCATGACCTTCGAGGAACATCGTGGTCCGATCCGCGGCCGGACCGTCGCCTGGACCGGCGACGCGACCAACGTGCTGACGTCATGGATGCATGCGGCGGCGCGCTTCGATTTCAATCTGCGCGTGGCGACGCCTGTGGAATTGGCGCCAAAGAAGCCTCTGATCAAATGGATCAAATCCTCTCGCGCACCTATCACGCTTGGCACCGATCCCGATGAGGCCGTGAGAGGCGCCGACTGCGTCGTTACCGACACCTGGGTTTCCATGGGCGAGCGCAATGGCGCGCGTCGCCATAATCTTCTCAAGCGCTATCAGGTCAACGAACGACTGATAGCGCGCGCCAAGTCCGACGCCATTTTCATGCATTGCCTGCCGGCGCATCGCGGCAATGAAGTGACCGACGAGGTGATGGACGGGCCGCATTCAGTGGTTTTTGATGAGGCGGAAAACCGGCTGCATGCACAAAAAGGGATATTGACTTGGTGCCTACAGGCGAATGGTCGGTGAGGCCATGCTGCGGGCCTCACAATCGCGCCCGCGGGACCTATATTGCCGGCAATGAGCAATATCGATTTGGGCATCCCGGTTCGCCAGCCCGCGGAAACCGGAATTGACGACACGATACTTCCGTTTGCGGTCAAGGCGCTCGATCTACGCGGCCGCATCGTGCGGCTGGGCGCAGCGGTCGACCGCATCTTGGACGGCCACAATTATCCGGCGCCGGTGGCGAAGCTCCTCGGCGAGGCAATCGTGCTCACGGTCATGCTGGGCTCGGCGCTTAAATTCGAGGGGCGCTTCATCTTGCAAACGCAAAGCGACGGGCCCGTTCGCATGCTGGTGGTCGATTTCACCGCGCCCGGCCGGGTGCGGGCCTGCGCGCGTTTTGACGCCGCGCGCGTCGCGGCCGCCGGCGGTGAAATAACACCCGGGCAACTGCTCGGCCGCGGACACTTAGCGATGACCATCGACCAAGGTCCGGAAATGAGCCGCTACCAGGGATTGGTGCCGCTCGAAGGCGGCGATCTCGAACAGGCGGCACATGAATATTTCGCGCGCTCGGAGCAGATTCCGACCCATGTGCGGCTCGCCGTAGCGGAAGAGTTCCGTGCCGGCGAAGGCGGTCCGCGGCGGCATTGGCGCGCCGGCGGAATTCTGCTGCAGTTTCTGCCCAATTCGCCGGAACGTGCCCGCCGCGCCGACCTTGATCCCGGCGATGCGCCGCCCGGCACGACGCCGCACGTGCTGCCCGAAGACGAAGCCTGGGTCGAAGGCCGTTCGCTGGTCGCGACGGTCGACGACATCGAACTGCTCGACCCGACGCTGTCGAGCGAGCGGCTGGCTTTTCGCCTGTTTCACGAGCGCGGAGTCCGCGTCTTTCGCGCCACGCCTGTGGCCGCACAATGCTCGTGCTCGCGCCTTGGCGTCGAAAACATGCTGCGGAGCTTCTCGCAGCAAGACCGTGACGAGATGGTGGAGGACGGCCGCATCACCGTGACATGCGAGTTTTGCAGCTCGACCTATGTCTTCGCCCCGAGCGAAATCGGTGCGGCAAGCCCGCCATCGTGATCAGGGCGAGGAATTTGCGTTGCAGTGGGTGAAGCAGAAGCCACGCAAGTAATTGTATCTCCTACATAAAAAGCCATAGACCTTTGTTCGGGCCGTGGGCGGACAAGCGCGGCGTGAGAGCTCGCCGGTTTGTCGGGAACCAAACCGTAGCCGCGATCGTCCGGACGCGGACGTCATTATTCGCGACCGCGAGCGTTGGCGGGATCGCGACCGCGGCTTTGACATCGATGCGCCCGCGGGCGGCGTTGTGATCCGTCGCTAGATCTGAAGCCCCCTATTGCAACTAACAACGCGAGTCGTGCGCAGCGGCCCGCGTATCGTTTGCGCCTTGCACCGCCCAGCGCGCGATTTCTCTGCGGGGACTGCTTTAGTTGATCGTGCGCTTGCCGTTGCCGCTGTCCAGCGAGAAAGCGGGAATGTCGACGTCGAAGTGTTCGCCGCCGACGCTGACCATTCCGTAAGTGCCGGTCATGAATCCCGACGGCGTCTGCAGCGGGACCCCGCTGGTATATTCGAACACTTCACCCGCCTTAAGCACCGGCTCCTCGCCCACGACTCCGGCGCCGCGTACCTCTTGCTGGCGGCCATGGGCATCGGTGATGCGCCAGTGGCGGGTTTTCAGTTGCACCGTATCGTCGCCCTTATTGGTGATCGAAATGGTGTAAGCCCAGAAGAAATAATTGTTCTCCGGCGACGAGCGATCGGCGACAAAGCGCGGCGTCACCACCACTTCGATGTTGCGGGTCACGGCACGATACATGCAAGCGATACGGCAATATTTCTGGTGATTTCACTGCACATTACCACGCGCGAAGGCAAACTGTGCTCGCGGCAGTTCCATCTTGCGCGGCTAATGCCGCACAAGAGCGAACAACGTGGCATGCTCGATTGCATAGCGGTCAGAAGAAGCTTTCTCAAGTCATACTTGCCGACTAGATTGGAAAATCGGCGCCCCATCGGCGCCCCATCGGTGCCCCATCGAAGTGCCTATGCATGCTGCATAGGTTGCGGCGCGAAATGACGGCGGCGAATAGCCCGCAGCGGCGTAAATGATCGTGAAGGCGGCTGTGAAGCATCTCGTCATTCCTAAACTGTTGCTAACCTCCGGGACGGCTACCCCGCCGCCGCCGGGCGGACGGGACCTGCGGCTTGATCTGTTCCGCGGCGTGGCGCTGTGGCTGATTTTTCTCGATCACATTCCGCAGAACGTCGTGAACTGGTTCACCATCCGTAATTACGGGTTCAGCGACGCCACCGAAATCTTCATTTTCATTTCCGGCTATACGGCAGCTTTCGTCTACGGCCGCGCTATGCGCGAGCGCGGCATCCTCATTGCCAGCGCGCGGGTACTGCGGCGCGCCTGGCAAATCTATGTGGCGCACATTTTTCTGTTCACGATCTTTATGGCGGAAATCGCTTACGTCGCGGCCACGTTCGAAAATCCGCTCTATGCCGAAGAAATGAACATCCTCGACTTCCTCAAGCAGCCGGATGTCACGATCTTCCAGGCCCTGATCTTGAAGTTCAAGCCGGTCAACATGGACGTGCTGCCGCTCTACATCATGTTGCTGTTGTTCTTCCCGCCGATGCTCTGGCTGCTGATCCGGCAGCCGGCCTTTGCGCTCGCCGGATCGGCGCTGGTCTATGTGCTGGCATGGAATCTAAACTTGAACCTGCCCGCCTATCCGAACGGCGTGTGGTTCTTCAATCCATTTGCCTGGCAATTGCTGTTTGTGTTCGGTGCCTGGTGTGCGCTCGGCGGCGCGCAGCGGCTGACTGCGGTCTTGCGCTCGCCGATCGTGCTAGGGATCGCGATCACGTACCTCCTCTTCGCTCTCTCGGTCACCTTGACGTGGTATGTCGAACCGCTCGGCCGTTTCGTTCCGATCTGGCTGAGCGATTGGATGTATCCAATCGACAAGACCAATCTCGACGTGCTGCGCTTTGCTCATTTTCTCGCGCTGGCCGCCGTGACCGTACGCTTCATTCCACGCGATTGGCCGTTGCTGAAATCGCCTTATCTGCGGCCGGCGATCCTATGCGGGCAACATTCGCTCGAAATTTTCTGTCTCGGCGTGTTTTTGGCCTTCGCCGGTCAATTTATCATCGGCGAATGGTCCGGCGGGCCCTTGATTCAGACGCTCATTAGCCTTGTCGGCATCTTGATCATGGTTGCGACAGCCAGTCTGGTATCATGGTACAAACAGATAGAAGGGCGAAGCCCCGCCGGCCGGACCAAAGCGCCGGACGCAGACCTCGCGGGAGGCGAGGCATGAAACTCATCAGTGCGCTGATTGCGACTATTGCACTTAGCTGCTTGCCGGCCTGGGCGGCCGTTGCGGAGCCGCAGCCTGATGCCTGCGACGTGCCGGCTTCGTTTATCGAAAGCGAAATCGATCTCAGTCACGCGACTGATGAGATGAAAGACAAGCATCGGCTGGACATCACCGTGCTGGGCACCGGATCCTCGGCGCTGGCCGGTCCCGACGGGGTGCGGTTTGCTTACCCGGCGCGGCTTGAGGAGGCGCTCAAGCAGCAATTGCCCGGCAGCGAGATCAAGGTGACAGCCCACGTTGCGCCAAAGCAAACCACCGCGAATATACTCAGCGGATTGGACAAAATCCTCGCCGAGGACAAACCGAGCTTGGTTGTCTGGCAGGCCGGAACGGCCGACGCGCTCAACGGCGTCGAGGTCGATGACTTTCACACCAGCCTCGATACCGGCATCGATAAAATCCAGGCTGCCGGCGCGGATGTCATTCTCATGAACATGCAATACAGCCCGCGCACCGCTTCGATGCTCGATGTTTCCGTTTATGCCGACGTGATGCGCCGCGTTGCCCAGCAGCGCAGCGCGCTATTGTTCGATCGTTTGGCCATCATGCAATATTGGAACGATGTTGGGACTTTCGACCTCTATGCCGCCACCAAGAAGTATGATATGGCGCGACGAGTTCACGAGTGCATTGGCCGGGCCTTGGCGTCTCAGATCATTAATGCCGCGCATCTGGACGCCGTAAGAATGCAACCGACGCGTTAATGTCTTCCAACAAACCAAAACTTGCCTGCCGTGCGCAGGCGGCGGCGGCCGCCGCGCTTTTTGCAGCACAATTTGTTGCACTGCACAGTGCAGGCGCGCAAATGAGCGTGCCGGCGGCCGCCACGCAAGTATCTGCGGCGGCGCAGCATATGATCTCGCAAGCCCAGCCGGTTGCCGCGCCTGTAGGTGCCCCATCGGTGATCCCAACCGTGGCCGGCTCCGGCACTGCGACAAAGCCGCTCACCTCGTCAGCACCCGCCGCTCCTGCGGTCCCGTCGCAGCTGGTTTGCACGGCGCCCGCCGAGCTGGCGCATTTCAAACGGCCTCTGCTCCATACCATGCGGCGCCTAGCCAATGGCCAGCCGCTCACGATCGTCGCGATCGGTTCGTCATCGACTGCAGGTGCCGGCGCGAGTTCACCCGACGCAACCTATCCCAGTCGCCTCGGCGTTGAACTGCGGGCGCGGTTTCCCGGCCGCGACATCACGGTGCTTAATCGCGGCGTCAGCGGCGAAGAGACGACGAACATGATGGCGCGGTTCGCGGCCGACGTGATCGCGGCGCATCCGCAACTCGTGCTGTGGCAGATCGGCACCAATTCGGTGCTGCGCGACCACCCGCTCAGCCCGCATTCCGTGCAACTGCACGAAGGCATCGAGCAACTCAAGGCGGCTGGCGCCGATGTGGTCCTGATCGACCCGCAATTCGCGCCGGCGGTGCTTGCCAAGTCGGAAACACAAGGCATGCTCGAGCAGATTGCGCTCGCGGCAAAGCAGGAAGATGTCGACCTATTCCAGCGCTTCGCCGTGATGCGCAACTGGCATGACGCGCAGCATTTTTCATTCGATGCTTTCGTCTCGCCGGACCATCTGCACATGAACGACTGGAGCTATGCTTGCATTGCCAAGCTGCTTGGCAACGCCATTGCGGAGGCCGCGACGCGGCCGGTCGCCGCCGCCGCGGTTCATCCCGCCATGATTTCGGCGAAGCCGGACTTGCCCTAAAGCGAAAGTCTTAGGCGCATCGGCAGTTCGCTTTAGTGGCGCGTCATACCGCTTCCAGTGCCGCGAGCACGTCATCGACGATATCGTCGGGATGTTCGAGCCCGACCGATACACGCACCAATCCGTCGCTAATGCCGAGCTCGGCGCGTTGTGCCGGCGTGAGTCGCTGGTGCGTCGTCGTCGCGGGGTGCGTGATCAAGCTTTTCGCGTCGCCGAGATTGTTGCTGATGCGAATGAGCTTGAGCGCATCCTGAAAACGGAACGCGCCGCGCTTGCCGCCTGTGATTTCAAAAGCAACAAGCGTCGAGCCGCCGCGCATCTGCTTCTGCACAATCGCGGCCTGTGGATGATCCGGCCGACCCGGATAGATCAGCCGCGAAATTTTCGGATGTCCGGCGATCGCGACCGCAAGCGTTGCCGCGCTGTCGGTCTGCCGCCGCACGCGCACAGCGAGCGTCTCCAGCCCTTTGAGCAGCACCCACGCGTTAAACGGCGACATCGACGGGCCGGTTTGCCGGATAAGAACATGGATCTTGTCCATGATGAATTTCTGCGAGCCGAGAATAACGCCACCGAGGCAGCGGCCTTGGCCATCGATATGCTTGGTGGCCGAGTACACGACGCAATCGGCGCCAAGCGCCAGCGGGCTTTGAAACAGCGGCGTCGCGAACACATTGTCGACGACGAGCGTTGCCCCCGCGCCATGCGCGATCTCGGCTACGGCCGCGATGTCGATCACTTCGAGCGCCGGATTGGTCGGCGATTCCAGGAAGAAGGTCTTGGTGTTCGGCCGCACAGCCTCGCGCCATGCGTCGAGATTGCAGCCGTCGACCAACGTAGAGGCGACGCCGAACCGCGGCAAATAATCCTCGACGACATAGCGGCACGATCCGAACATCGCCTTCGACGCGACAACGTGGTCGCCGGCTTTGAGCTGGCCGACCAGCGACAGCGTGACCGCCGCCATGCCGGTCGCGGTGGCGCGCGCCGCCTCGGCGCCTTCGAACGCTGCCATGCGCCGTTCGAACATGTCGACGGTCGGATTGGCGAAGCGTGAATATTGATAGCCTGGATCGTCGCCCTTAAAGCGCGCCTCGGCCTGGGCGGCGGTGTCGTAGACGTAGCCCTGCGTGAGAAACAGCGCTTCGGAAGTCTCGCCAAACGGCGAACGCAAGGTGCCGGATTGAACAAGGCGGGTCTCCGGCCGATAACCCTTCTTTGCGGACGCGGACATGTGGCCCTCCATAGCCAACAAGCGGTTTGGCCGCGGACAGCTCGGCCAAAACAAAACCCGGCCGGGGAAATCCTCGGGCCGGGCTCATGCGTCCCCGGCCTTTTAGCGACTTATTTTACGTGGCTGCAAGCCGGCCGGCTCAAATGACCACGGGATAACGCGGTGTATACGCCGCGCCCGACTTTGCGTCAAACCGGCCATGAGCTTAGATCGCTAAAGCGAAATGGCTTTAGGTTGAATCGTCCTTTTCGCTTTAGCTTGTTGTTTGAGCATGATCTTTTCCGAAAACCGGTTTCCACTTTTCGGGATCATGCTTTAGCGGTCCCGCAAATGCCTCTAACCTTAGCGCCTTCCCAGCAAGGTATTCTGCCCGACCGCATGATTGCGGCGCTGGCGGAGCAAGGCGCAATTCGCGCCGCTCGGCCCTTCGCCGCGGACCAAATTCAGCCGGCCAGCCTCGATCTGCGCCTTGGCGCAGTGGCCTATCGTGTGCGCGCGAGCTTTCTGCCGGGTCCCGGCATTACCGTGGCGCAACGCATCGCCGAGCTCAAACTCCACGAATTTTCGCTGAGCACAGGCGCCGTGCTGGAAACCAACTGCGTTTATATCGTGCCGCTGATTGAAAACCTGGCTTTGCCATCGGATATCGCCGCGGCGACCAATCCCAAGAGCTCGACCGGCCGGCTCGATGTGTTCACCCGCGTGATCGCCGACGAGACCCGCGGCTTCGACCGCATTGCCGGCGGTTACCATGGGCCGCTTTACGCCGAGATCAGTCCGAAGACGTTTCCGGTACTGGTCCGCGAGGGCTCGCGTCTGTCGCAACTGCGCTTACGTCACGGCGATGCCGCGCTGTCCGGCGAGGCGCTGCGCGCGCTGCACGCGCGTGAACGGCTGGTCGATCGCGCCGAAGCGGTCATGGGCGACGGCATTGCGATCAGCATCGATTTGGTCGGAGCGCAGCGGCAGCCAGCTAACCCGCATAGCAACGGCATTGTCGGCTATCGCGCCAAGCGGCACACCGCGGTGATCGAAATCGAACGGCGCGCTGCCTACGACGCCGGCGATTTCTGGGAGCCGATCGCGGCGCGCGCCGATCGGACGCTGATCCTCGATCCCGACGAGTTTTACATCCTGGCGTCCACCGAGGCGGTGCAGGTGCCGCCCGCCTTTGCCGCGGAGATGGTTCCATTCGATCCGCTGGTCGGCGAGTTCCGCGTCCATTATGCTGGTTTCTTCGATCCCGGCTTCGGCTACGCGGGCGCCGGCGGGTTGGGTTCGCGGGCGGTGCTGGAAGTGCGCTCGCGCGAGGTGCCGTTCATCCTCGAACACGGACAGATTGTCGGCCGGCTGGTCTACGAGAAAATGTTGGCGCACCCCGATCAGCTTTACGGCAGCGGTATCGGCTCCAATTACCAGGCCCAAGGACTGAAATTGTCGAAACATTTTCGCTAGAGCGCGATCGCTTCAGATTGAATCGGGTGGCGCTCTAGTATTTTGATGGAGCATGATCTTTTCGGAAAACCGGTTTCCACTTTTCCGGATCATGCTCTAAGGCGTAGGGCCGAAGAAATCAGCCCCGCTCACGTTCGAGGCTGCGAAGGGTTCGGACACGACGGGTGTGTCACGGCTCGTGCCGTGAGGCCGTTGACGAGCCCCCGAGGCGAGAAATTCTTGTGATAGTTGTAGAGCGAGCAGGTGCCCCTGTGCGAGCAAGCGCGACCCGACGGTCGAGGACGCACGGACAGCGCGTCAAGCAGGCAATCGTACTTGTGTTTTTCGCACTGCTCGCGGTTGCGATCGGTCAGGTCAGCAATGGCTTGGCGCAAACCGGCTACGACCGGCCGGGCGGAGATTACACCAGCGCGCCGGTCGCCAACGGTGATCCGACGGTGTGCGCCGCCCGTTGCGAGCGCGACAAAGGCTGCCGCGCTTGGAGCTTCTCCTATCCTCCGACTTCCGGCGGGCCGGCGATGTGCTGGCTCAAGCGCGAAGTGGTGCCGGCGAAGCAATCAAGCTGTTGCGTATCCGGCGTGCGCGGCGCCGGCGTAATCGAGCCTCGGGCGGGCGCGATCGAATATTCGATCGATCGCTTCGGCGGCGATTATCGTTGGTTCGAAACGCCCCCGGATACCAAAGGCAAAGCCTGCGCCGAGGCCTGCCAAGGCGAGCAGCGCTGCCGGGCTTGGACGTATCGCCGGCCCGGTTATGGCGCCGCCTCGGCGCGCTGCTTTCTCAAAGACGCGATCAAACCGCCGCGGCGTCGGCCCTGCTGTATTTCCGGCGTGGTGCGGTGAGCGTAGGCGGTCGGCGTTCGGCTGCTTTCCGACTAGAGTAGGGCGTGGATTCGGACGCGGGTCCACGCGGGGCACGCCTCGGTTCTTGTTTGGCAATATCGGCTTGATGGCCGCCCTCTCGCCAACGCCGCAACGTCGCCCGCGACTTCCGAGATTACCCTCTAACCAGACATGACGCGGATATTGCAAAACCGACGCGGTTGACCCGGAACGGAAATCGAACGTCCGGTTTTGCCGTGATGCACAACCTCAACGATGACGGCGAAGTAGCACATCCTTCGCCCCATTGATGCGGGCCGCGAGATACGTCGTCCCTCCTTGATCGGGATGCAGTTTCTTTATGAGGGACCGGTGCGCGCGACTGATCTCCTCCGTGCTCGCCCCGGGCGAAATGCCAAGGATCTGATAAGCCTCCTCTTCAGTCATTTTGCCAGCGCCGCCCGGCCTCGCCCCGGCGCCCGCTCCCGCATCATGCTGCGCGTTTTCACGCCAGCCGGGCTCTCTGCGGTCAAGATAAGCTGCCAGTAAATCGCGGCTGTCGTCGTCGATTTCGCTTAACAACTTTATCACGGTTGCCCGGTCTAGCGCATCGAGCGAAGCGTCCTGATAGCTGCCCGCGAGAACACGTCCGCGCATTCTGCCGGTGTCATGATCGAGTTCCACTTCAAGGAAGGCGGTCCGTACACGCGACACCTGCCCCGCGCTTCTTTGTGTTCGGGCCCAAAAAGGGGCGGACCAAAAAGACGTCCAGCCGAGTAATCCCAATCCGAAGGCTCCGACCGGTATGGCCACTGCGATCTCACCGCGAAATAGCAGAAACGCGGCAAGTAGCACCGCGGCGCCGCCGCCGATCGCACGCAATACACGCGCGACTTGCTTGGGATCGGACTTGGAAAAGGCAATGCCGGCCCACAGTAACAGGAGAAGGATCACAACCCCAAGCAGAAACGCCGGCATGTTTTACTTCAGTTGCTCGATTAGCTTTGTAACACAGGCGCCATGGGCTTTGAGATCGGCAAGGGCTTGAAGTCCGCCAGCCGCATAGGCTGCGGCTGCACGCAAAAGCTCAGCGAGTTCGTGCGCCGCGCCCGGTGCAAAACGGCAGAACGCTCCCCGTGTGAGGCGGGCTATCTCGCGGAAAGCTTGTTCACAGACTTGATCGTAACCTTCCTGGAACATAAACGCCTTCACGTTGCGCAACCCAAGCTCTCCGGCGCGGGCGCATAATTCGTCGAGCGATTCCTCCATCGCATCGCCAATAAAGACCAATACCGCGACCTTGCCGCTCTCGTTTTCGCGCCGAGCATGGGCGAGAACTTTGGCAATCTGGGTATGGCCGCCGCGGCAGTCGATGCCCGACATTAAGGCGCTAAGCCGATCCGGTTCGGCAATCCAGGAGGAAGCGCGGCATTCCGCCAAACCGCGATAATAGACGAGCTGGATGTTGAGACCACCGACGGCCGCCGCCTCGCGGAACATCTCGGCCTGCAACTTACAGGCCTGATCCCATGTTGGTTGCCGACTCATCGTGGCGTCGAGGGCAAAGATCAGCCGCCCGCGCTGCCCCGCTTTGGCGCCAGGGCTGAGCGCTTTGACCTCATTGAGAAAACGATCAAGCTCAGCGCGAGGCGAAATAGCCGGAGCCGAACTGGTATGATTGCCCTGCGGTTGTGCTGGGACCGACGTTTCCTCGGACCGGTGCTTGCCCATCGTGAGAATCTAACCTCGGGCTCTAAGGTGGTCCTCTCCGGCAATGGCTCGCGCGGCGAGTTCAATCAGCGAGTAAGTCACAGATCTATAGCCTACGGGTCTTACGAAGTCCGATTTGAACCTAACCTAGTATCAGAAGATTGACGAAATAAAGTTGAATCGGAATTGTGAGGCTGAATGGCAGTCGATCGCGGCAAAATGAACCGTCGTCTGATCAGACTTTCCGAAAGCCCGACCTCACGCTTATGTCTGAAGTCAGGTGAACAGCGGAAGTCGCTAGTGTGCGCCAAAACCGATGCGATTGACCCAACTCGGAAGTCGAGCATCCAAATTTGCTGTAGCGCACAACATATTCTGCATCATGATGTGATTTCGGCGTCTCATAGACCAAAACGGTCTCATTGTTCTTGACGGTTTGCTCGGCCAGCGTGAGCCGCCATATCGAGCAGTGCGAGCTTGACCTCCGGGTCTGAGGACCGGTGCGCAAGATCAATGCGTTTTGCAGCATTGAGCCGATCGGTCCTGGCCGCCACTAAACGGACGATCGCTTTGGGGAGTTAAACGGGCCGCCCTCACGCGCTTTCAGACAAGAGCCGAACCGGCCGCACGCATTTGCGGCGTCAAAGGCTGTGGTTACGATCGACGAACCGGACCATGATCTCGCGCGTGTCCGGCGGCGGCAAAGCAAGTTCGCTACGAAATGGCATCGTCTCGCCTGCCGCCAAGGCTTGCCGTGCCGGCGCAGCGTCCCACAAACGGATTTCCTTGTGCTCGGAGTTTCGAACGACCAGACGCAGACGCGGCACTTCCTCAGCCATACTTGTATCGTTGCTGATCTCGCCCTTGACGATGAGGACAGGCTTGCCGTCGCGCCACTCCGCGGTAGCAGCGACGCGATCAAACCGGAGTCCGCGAACGTTCACCGGCAAGCCAAGCCGGGCATAAAAAGTCGCGGTTTGCGGCATGGCCCGGACCAGGTCGGCGCGCCAGCCGATAATGGCCGCATCGGCGATGACCAGCCCGAGGATGACAATCTGCAGACGCGACAGCGGCAGCCGCCACGATTTACACCACGAAGCGCAGCGGGCGATCAGAGCTGGAGCGTCGCGGAGAAATTCAGTGGCGATCTGCGCTTCGGCGGGCAGCTCGACATGCATGCTGCCGGGCAAGCTAGCCGGCGCTCGCGCTATTTTCGCAGGTTCAAATTCATGGAACGCAGACGTGGAGTGGCGCTCGAACTGCAACGGCGCTTTGCGGGCGTCGCCGGCGGCTTGCGCCGTCGCGGCCATTGCCTGGCGCGCCGGCGCCACGGCGTCGGCCACGAGCATAAGCTTGTCCGCACTGGAGAGGTCCACTTGCCATAGCCAATGGCAGCAGTGGCAACGTGCCTGGCGGCTCCAGCCTCCGGGCGACCGCAGGATTGCTACCTCGACGCCATAGGACCTAGCGCAGTTCGGGCAAACGGTATGCATCGACAAATCGGGCCTTCTAACAAGCCTAGCAAAGAGTCCATTAAGGAATTGGAAACTGCTGGAATTCGGCGGCTAGGCTGCCCGACTGTCCCTTGCCTGCGATTTGGCGAGTTCGTAAGCCAGCCGGGTGCGATCACCATTGGCGCGGTGGAGTGTGCCGTGGAGGCGAGTATTTTCGCGCTTCAAAGCCTCGACTTCGGCAATGACGTGTCGTTCTACCTCCACCACTTCAGTTCGCATTGCGTGAGCGGCATCGTGGGCGATTTCGAGCTGGCGACGTAGTTGATTGCGCTCGCATTCGGCCTCGCTCAAAAGCTGTGACTGCGTGCTCAGACGATGTTGTAAATCTTGCTGCCGGCGGAGATCGCGCTCTTTTTCCTCGTTAATCTGCGCCGCTATTTCGCGCATGAATGCGGCGATGCGATCGCGAAAATTAGCAAACGTTGTTTGCTCTTCTTCCAATTGGCAGCGCGCTGCCTCAACTGCATCCGTCGTCTCGACCAGGTCCGATTGCCGCTGAGAGGCAAGGCGCCGCAGTTCACGAGCTTCATTGGTCGTGCAGATGGAAATGTGCTCAGCCTTGCGCAACAGATCACGCAGACCGTCGGTTTCCATCCGTAGCTGGTTGACGACGTCGGTTTTTCGGCCGAGTTCGGCCAGCCGGCACGCGTGCTTGTCCTTGAGTTCTTGCAGCTTGATCTCGCGGCGCCGCATGGACAGCGCGAATGCGGCGCGCTGCAGGTCCTTGTCGGCCAGCACTTCCGCCCGCGAGGGCTGCGCGTCCTCGACTCGTCGCGTTGTCAGCCGCACAGCGCGGTCGTGGACAAAGGGAACAACCATCAGCAGGCTGAGGCCGGCGGCGAGGAACCCGATACCAAGATACATGACCGAATCGATCATGAATTCCGCCTTTTACGCTTACGCAAACGCCAACGCCAACGCTGACGTTGAAACGTATAATGTGCCAATGGGCCTGCCGGCGAGGCGACCCCCAGGCCATTAAGCATGCGGAAAAGTTACTAAACTATCAGCGCGCCGTGCGCGGCGATTGGCCGACGAGCCGAGGTCGGACCCGCAATGTCGCATATTGGGGTCAGTTCGGAAATTACCCGAATGTGTGCAGATGTCGGCTGTTGACCCGTAGCGGAAGTCGAGCGGTCGCATTTGCTGTGATGCACAACAGCTCCCGTTCGATGTGATA
>WNGL01002347.1_pt1 | contig 27169 bp, 15 predicted proteins | sample 5400591 | NCBI WGS metagenome assembly WNGL01 (sample SAMN13153377, study PRJNA577476) | soil metagenome | isolation source: 80 cm soil or saprolite under Garry oak tree replicate 1 | place: USA:California | collected 2016-06-15 | reverse complement strand
CCCATGCCTCTAAATCGCGAAGAGCAGTGGACTCTGAAATCCCTGCAAGCTCACCGTATTCACGGCTAGTAATAGTAGTATGCTCTTGAATGTGGCGGAGAGCTAACATCATTCTCTGTTCTGACCGAGGTAAATCTTCCCTACCAGGAACTTGCAAAGTCTCAACTGTGGATGGAATATCAAGCGTCAATTGCTGAACTGCACCACCCTTTGGAGAACTATCTCCTTGCTCTTCATTCCCAACAGCGACCTTACGGAATGTTACAACAAACTCTCCTCCCACCTCACGAAATTGGGGAGCAGGAAGTCCCATCCTTCTCGTTTCATTCAGCATCAACCTTATACCACTTCCAATACGTTCCATATAGCCCGGAATATCCCTCAACAGGTTCGCTAGCACAGGATTACGCAACCTGGAAGCAACTTCGCCTCGCTCCATTTGCTCTATACTAATCCCAGGCATTAGGCTACCTGGACTATGTATTTCAACCCTATCAGGATAATAGAACACCCGTAAACTCTCGCCCACTCTGCTGTAGTCACGATGAATGACTGCATTCACCGCAGCCTCCCGCAACGCTTCTATCGGGTATTCTGGCAGGTCAATCCGCTTCCATCCAACAATCTTCGCCCCTACCATCATATATTTGTTGAAAAATGCCTCAGTGTCATCTATTAGCTCTTGGATAGTACCCCTGATAATCTTACGGTCTATATATCCACCTACCCCTAACTCATCGCGAAAGAGAACACACACCACTTCGCTCTGAAAAATATCCTGCTGGGGGTCATTTCCAAAAAACAGAACGCCTGCATTCGTAGGTTGTATCTCGCCATTAGGCATCACCTTCGCGCACTCCATCCCAACTAATACCATCTCCAGATCATCAAATCTTCCACTTCCCTGGCTACGACCAGAACGCTGATGAAGGTATGTCTCCACTCGTGCTACATCAATATCTACCATGGTTGCCTTACGTGCAGGCTGCAGCTCCCAACTCACAAGCCCGCGACCATGGGCCAGCTCTACTACTTCAGAAAGATTTAATGGCACAGTATGAGTACCACGCCTTACCCAGAACACGCCGCCAGTCTGATAGATAGTGCCATTGTTGGCTGGGGCAGTAGCAACGACAAGATTTTTACCATCTAAGACATAGACTTCGGGCTCAGGTGGGTCAAGTAGGAGCGATGGCTTTATCATTTGCCGAGCAGCCCGTAATATGACATCCTTCGCTAGTGCAATCTTTCTATCTGGCACACCGACAATTTCCAAACTCTCATCAGCAACGCCAACGATGACATAGCCCCCTTGAGCATTCGCCAGACCGCACAGCCTTTCTGCCATTTCATCGGGCCGCGGTGAAGCCACTTTCAACTCAACTGTGCTCGTTTCACCAAGCTCAATGAGCCTCCTTAACGCTATCTTACTTAGAGGCGGCATATACTCTTTCCTTCCGTAACACCAAAACTTACTCCACTACCATGACGAAATTATATCAGAGAATGACGAAATTATGTCGGAATTTCGTCATGACATGACGAAATTTTAGAGAGTAAAGCGGTAAAAAGAGCAACTGAGGTAAGATACTATATCACCATGACGAAATCAGGGCAAGAATGACGAAATTATGTCGGAATTTCGTCATTGACAGGGAATACAAGGCCATGCCCTCGTCATACGATCCCGACCCGCCCCAAACAGACCAAAAGCACTACGAAAAATGGGTAATGTATACTCAAGGCCTATCCTATTACGTTAAATAGATATACATACTTAAGAAAGGGTAGCATGGCGCAACAATATACCTACGCCTATAACATCAAAGGTGGGCAGCCCGTCGTGGGCGAGATTCGCTGCCTGGGGGCGAAAAATTTCACTACCAAAGCCATGGTCGCGGCCCTGCTGGGTGATACTCCCACAATACTGACCAACGTTCCACCCATTGGCGACGTCATCATCACTTCGGAAATGCTTACATCCATTGGCGTTAAAGTGGAGTTGATTGATCACGGGATAATGTGCATCGATGCCTCCTCTATGCAGGAAACGCACGTGCCGACTCCGCATTCGGGCAGCAACCGTATACCCATCCTCATGCTGGGAGCACTGCTGCACCGTTTTAAGACCGTGTCGGTGCCATTTGTCGGCGGAGACCAGATCGGCCTGCGCAGCGTCGATTTTCACCTGGGAGCTATCGAGCAATTCGGAGGCAAGGTTGAGGCAACGGAGCATGGATTTGTTGCCTCTCGCAATGGCGGCTTGAAAGGCGCGCATATCAAATTGCCCTATCCCAGCGTGGGAGCAACTGAGACGTGCCTGTACCTGGGTGTGCTGGCGGAAGGACGCACCACCATATCTAACGCGGCCATCGAGCCTGAAGTCTTCGAGCTTATCACCATGCTGCGCGCCATGGGTGCCATCATCTTCACCTCTTCGGGACGGGATATCCGCATCGAGGGCGTGAAACGACTCACTGGCACAAACATGAAGGTGATGGGTGATCGCATCGAAGCGGCTTCGTGGGCATGTTTAGCCTGCGCCTCCGATGGTGATATCACCGTGCGCGGCATTCGCCCCGAAACGCTCGGAAACTTTCTCTCCTACTACCAGCAGGTCGGAGGCGGAATTGAGCTTGTAGAAGCCAGCAGCATTCGCTTTTTCCGCAAAGAGCCGCTGCGACCCGCGATTATCGAGACGGACGTGTACCCCGGCTTCTCGACGGACTGGCAGCAGCCGTTTGCCGTGTTGCTCTCACAGGCCAACGGCATCTCGATCATTCACGAAACGGTACACGAAAACCGTTTCGGCTATCTGAAAGAGCTGGACAGGTTGGGCGCGAAAACGCAGTTGACAACCCACTGCCTTGGCGGGGTCACGTGCCGCTACCGCGAGTCGAGCTACGAACACAGCGCTATCATCATCGGGCCAACTCCTTTCACGGCAGTTGACCAGATCGCTACGCCAGATTTGCGTGCAGGGCTGGCCTATGTGATCGCGGCAGCCGTAGCGTGCGGTAACACGATGGTGACAGGCATCGACTTACTCGAACGCGGCTACGGGAATATCGTTCCCAGGCTGGCCGCTATGAATCTCGATATCGAGCGCATCCTCATCGACTCATAAGGCCGGAGCGCACAGCAGGTACAACCTCCTCCGCGAAGGTACGTATCTGCGTCTCTTCGTCGCCGATGGGCCAGAAGATGAAGGTATCCATGCGTAAGTTGGTATAGTATTGGAGAAGAGCGTCAGCCCATTGGCTCACCGGGCCGATCAGCACCCCTTTTCTCCTGGCGGTGATAGTCGATGAACCGGAACGCTGTATGGAGCCTGCCAGGTTATATGCGCGTCGAATAGCAGCAGGAGCGCGCCCAGACCTCTGCGCCGCTTCATCAATAATGGTCTGCAAGGATGGAACCTGCTCAGGCGGTATATAGCCTGCTGAAATGATCCAGCCATCGGCCATACGCCCCGTCAGTTCGAGCATGCGCGGTCTTAAGGCGCCGAGCCAGATGCCGATAGGATGTTGTGGCGTCGGTCCCGCTTGCGCACTGTGTAACTGGTAGTATTTTCCCTCGAAACTGATGGCCTGTCCTGGTGAGGTCGGTGCCCACAATGCCTTCATAACCTGGATAGCCTCCTCTAGCGCTCCAACCGCCTCCCCTGGTGTGCGGCGTGGCCCTCCATATGAGACAATGCCATCCCAGAATCCGCCCGCACCCAACCCCATTTCTACCCTGCCATTCGTCAAAATATCCAGCGTTGCAGCCTCTTTTGCCAGCATCGCGGGTGGTCGAAGAGGCAGGTTCGCGACGTTGGGCAACAGGCGCACATGCTGTGTTGTGATACCGAGCGCGGTAAGCAATGTCCAGGTATCGAGGAAGGTGGGATTGTATGGGTGGTCCTGCATGGTGAGAAAATCGAGTTTTGTGCTGTCCGCCACCTGAGCAAGGTTGAAGGCCAGCCGGGCATTTTTAGTCGCCGGGGTAATGCTCATGCCGAAAAGCGGCGCGATGAAGTTTGTATCTGCCATACGATGGCTCCTTAAACTTACTTTTTGTTAGTGACTATATCATGCCTGGCTCAAGATGTCAAAAAGATGCTAACTGGACGCGATAAATCGCGTCCCTACGGATGCCTATTTTGCATGTTACATGTTATTACCCCTTGGGGCCAGCAGCAAAAACAACACTGGCGCAAACCCCAAAAAGCCCAGGCTTGCCAGTAATCCGAAACGGCCCGCGATGAGGCCGACGATCCCCGGAAGCACTATTTCGAAAGGTTGACCTAGGCCACCAATAATGGCTCGTATGGTACCCGAACGTCCGGGCAGGCGATTATATGCTTCGGACTCAACCAATGGGTACAGGCCAGCGCTGCCCAGGCTCAACACAAAAAGCGCGATGGGAGCAAACCACAGAGTGCGCACGAAAAGAAAGCCGAGGACGCCTACCAGGGTCAGTGACGATGCAATCGTAAGCAGCCGTGTGGGAGCGATGCGTCCCAGCAGTCGCTCCATAATGAACAGGCCGATAAACGCGGCAGCCATCTGGATAGCGACAATGACGCCGATAATCGGCGCACTGGCGTGCAATGCATCGCGTAAGTACAATACTACGTAGGCCAGGAATACTTCATCGAGCATGGTTGTCAGAACGGAAAGCACGGCCCAGCGCAATAATTCGCCGTCTCTCAATACCTGGCGCAAACCGGCCAGGACACTGACGGGAGGATCATTAGACTCTCGGCCATGGAAACGCGCCGGATGAGGAAAGGGCTGTGACCAGACAAAGACAGCAGTTACCAGCCAGCATCCAGCAGCGATCCAGCACATACCCGACCAACCGAGGCCTGACGTGACGATAGTGGTCACCGCAAAAGGTGAAAGAAAATCGCCAATGCTGCTCAAGAGCGTCCAGCGTGTTATAGTACGCGCGCTATCGCCAGGCGCACTGTCGATCAGTGCAGCCTGGGACAGTGCAACTGCCGCGGCGCCTGCAGGGCCCATCAACGCGAAGGCGGCCAGCAGCAGGATGAAAGCGTGCGCGCTCCCTGCCAGGATAAAGGCGCAGGCCAGGCCAAGTTGTCCACCCAGTATCCACCAGCGTTTTGAGCCGCGATCACTGAGCAAGAAGAGCAGCGGATCGAGCAGCATACTCGAACATCCGGCAACGCTGAAAATCAATCCGATCTGTTCGTAGCTCAACCCTAACTGGTCGCGCAACAGTGGCAAACCGATGAAGGTAAAGCCAGAGATGAGTTCATCCAACAAGCCCATGTTGATGAGTGTCAGGCGTAGCAGCGAAACGCGCTTGAGATGTAAGCAGATGCGTCTATATATCATGAAGTGTATATTCCTCTCTGAACATGTATGGTAAGCTGGAGAAAATGAGGTAATACATGCTTCAGAGAGGGTGGGGCGCGGGCACAATGAAACCCGCCGGCGAGCGCCGTCGTTGGTGCAAGAAGCGGTTCACTTCGTGATGAGCAGCTCAGATAGCGCTGAGCAGAAGAGAGTTAGCAGGGACTGCGTGTTTGCATAGATGGGACTCCTGAGTAGCCTTGGTATACTCCAATATACAACAAAAACCTTGATCGCAATCAATTATTAACAAATTGCAAGAAACTCTGTAGAATAGACGCAGCACAGTGCGATTTTTATGACGTTTCTTTCATTGTTATAGTGAGCGTTTATGCACACAATTGGCTGTATACCGGCTTCTGAGGGACATTCCCTGAAGTACCGCCCTCTTGCCTGTTTACCTCAGTCATGTTACACTTGCTTGCAAGAGATTACAACTTTTTTAGATACCGCTCGTATCTAGTTTGTAAGATGTTTTTTCTGATACTGATCTTTATACAGAATAAAGAATGCAAGCGGTGATAAAAATGGAATCAACTCTACACGCTTCTACGGCAACTAATGCGGTAGGAGTCTTTGGTTCTCTGCCAACACGGACGAGAAAGGCGCGTCGGCAAAAGAGCGAGGCGTTGGCATCGCCGGGTATTTCGAGCAGGGATGGGGCTGTAGTTAAGCAGGTGGCACCGGGAGTATTTAGTACGACCGGGGGCTACGCGCGAGAGGCTGTAGTGGACTCGTTAAGCGATGCAGAGCTTGTCGAGCTAGTGCTTGCTGGGGATCAGGATGCCTTCGCGTTGCTCGTCGAGCGTTATAAAGATGCTGTACAAAATCTTGCCTACCGTATGTTAAGCAATGTCACGGAAGCGGAAGATGTGACGCAGGAAGTATTTGTGCGAGCCTATACGCAGCTTGCCACGTATAAACCTGCGCACAAATTCAGCACCTGGTTGCTTTCGATTGCCTCGCACCTGGCCATCGATCAGCTGCGGCGGCGCCGTTTTCTGGCGTTACCGCTCGAAGATGTGCCCTTCCTGGAATGGGTCACAGACCTCGGAGCGGGGCCAGAGCAGTCGGCATTAGAGGGTGAGCAGCAAGATGAGATACAGACGTACTTGCGGCGATTGCCCAGCAAGTATCGCGCGGTGATCGTCCTGCGTTACTGGTATGATTTATCATACGACGAGATCGCCCAGGCATTGAAATTGACGCCTGCACTGGTGAAAGCGCGTCTACATCGTGCCCGTGAGCTGCTGGCTCGCTATATGAAGGACAATAATCTGAACGAGGAGGAACAGGTCGATGCGCTGCCGCGACGCTAAACACTGGCTCACCGCTCAGCGTGACACTGATCTTATGATGCAGGAGCAACACTTCCAGATTGCTCAATTGCAGGAGCATGTGCAGAAATGTTCTGACTGCTATTCGTATAAAACGCGTCAACAGCGCCTTGATACCCTGCTACAGCCATCACCACCTCGCGTCTATCCCAGTATCACTACCGAACGCATTATGCATGCAGTTGAGCGGCAGAAGCGTATCACCCAGCAGCTTGAAGACATCCAGGCCCAACAACAGGCACGCCTGGCGCGTATGAGTAAAGCTGGTCCAAAAATTGCAGGGATGGTGTTTTTCGCGACGGGGATACTCACCGTCGGGCTACTTTCCTTATTCATTTTCCAACCTGATATCTTCATAACCATGCTTTCATCATTGAGCGGCGTTTTCGATGTGTTGTTCCTCCTCGCGCAATATCTCCAGGTAGGACTGGCACTCGTCACCCGCGAGAACTGGCTATTGTCAGGGGTGGCGCTGGTACTGGTGGTTATGATGGGTGTGTGGCTTCGCTTAATGCGTTATCCACAGGAGGTGTAGCAAGCGAAGGAGGCGCAGTTCATGGTCAGGTGGCCGTGATTGGGAGTTCCAGTATGCTGAAAGCAGCTCGATCCCCCCGGTTTCTGTTTATATTGATCGGGGTATTGTTCATTCCTGTAGTGTTGACAAACGCTGTTGGCACAATACTTTCGCTGGCGTCACCTACCGTCCACGCGGCAGATGGGCGCATCGATCATAGTGAGGTCGCGTGCACCAGCAGCAATCATCCGCCATCGTTTGGCGGGACAGTCATCATAGATGCGAATGAAGTGCTGTGCAGCCAACTGCTAGCTTTCGGTGGAACCATTGCCGTAAAAGGAGAGGTGCGCGGCAATATTATCGCCTTTAATAGCGCCATTACTATTGATGGAGGTGTTATCGGGAATATTGATCTCTTTGGTGGAACGATTAGTTTACATGCCGGTTCCCGCGTGCAGGGAGATATCAATCTCTATGGAAGCAAGGTATACGGGGACAACAAGGGACAGATAGTGGGGGCATTTAACGACCACAGTAATCCTACCTGGCTCTTTGGATTACAGGCATTTCACTTCCCTTTCTGGTTTCTCTTTTTTATGATCCCGCTAGGCATATTGTGTATCTGGTTGCTTCCAGAACATGTGATGTTTGTCCGCGCGACAATGAAATACAAGATGCGTCGGAGTCTGGTAGTAGGGCTACTCACCTGTGTGTTAGCTCCCGCAGTGTTAATTGTACTTATTGCTTTGATCGTTTCTATTCCATTAGCTTTGATTGTACTGCTTGGACTACTGGCCGCCTGGATATTGGGCAGTGTTGCCATTGGTTGGATGATTGGTGAGCAGATTGTGCAAGCGCTTACCACGCGCCAGCCAACACGAAATACGCGCTATCTCCAGGTTATCGTTGGATTGATCGCCCTGGCGCTGCTAAGTTCTCTGCCGATTATCGGTTGGCTTATCAGTATTGGAACGGGCTTGTTAGGGTTGGGGGCGGTATTACTCAGCCGTTTTGGAACCCGGCTCTACAGTCAGCCCAAACAACCGCTGCCTTTCTAAGTGGACTGTAGAGCGCTGGCTGTTCAGACGAATATACTAAGGAAGAGAGATGCTACTTCTATCGAGTAGCGCTTGTTTGAACAGCTATAATACGTTGGATAGATGTGACGGACACGATTGATTTCTCTCTATCAGGTGGCCGTTGAGGTGAACATGAGCATTGATGTTGAACTAACAGACCTTGCCTATGGTGGTGATGCCGTAGGTCGGTACGAGGGACGAGTCTTATTTGTGCCTGGAGGTATTCCAGGCGAACGAGTTCGCGTGGAGATCGTGGAAGAACGTCGAGGACATGCCCGCGCTGACCTTTTAGAGATTCTGCGTCCCGCGCCAGAGCGGGTCGACCCCCAGTATCCGTTGTTGACCGATAGCGGCTGCCAGTGGCAGCACATCGCGTATCCTGCGCAGTTAACCTGGAAAGCGCATATCGTGCGCCAGCTGCTGGTGCGTATTGGCAAGCAGCCGGATGCTCTTGTCCACCCAACAATCGGCATGCCTGCTGGCGTCTCCCCCTGGCACTATCGCAATATCGCCGTATTCTCGGTTGGTCCCGCCAACGAAGTAGGCTTCAAACTCACCGAGAGTCACGAAGTACAAGACCTGGAAACGTGTCCGCTCTTGCACCCTGCCCTGGACATGGCCTACCAGCACATTCGCGCCAAATTGCTCGATTACTTTGGCGATGCGCTGGCCGAGATGATCCAGGGATTCACCATTCGAGGCGCGATTGGCGCCGTCAGTACAAACGCGACTTCAGACCCGGTGAAACCGGTACCCACGCTGCTCACTATCCATGCCCGGCCAGGCTCGGTCATTGAGACTCCCCAGGAACTGGCACAGGAGTTGATGACCATTGCTCCGGCTATCGTGGGCGTAATTATCGAGCGCGTGGGCGGGCGTTATGGGCGCGTCGTCGCCGGACAAGAATTTTTAACCGATGTGGTGCTGAACAAACGTTTCCGCATCTCGGCGGACTCATTTTTCCAGGTCAATATGGTGCAAACCCCTGTACTGGCAGAGCGGGCGGTAGCCATGCTCGAGCCGATGCGTTCCGAAGTAGTGCTGGATGGCTACAGCGGTGTCGGACTTTTCTCAGCCTTCCTCTCCTCGCGAGCTGCACGGGTTATTGCCATCGAATCGCAGCCAAGCGCGGTTATGGATGCGCGCGCCAATGCCACCCTGAATAACCAGAACAATATTACGACCCTGGAAGGGACGTTAGAGCGACTACTTGGGCAGCTCTACTACCGCCGTGAGCGCGTTGACCTGGCGCTGGTTGACCCACCGCGCGCCGGATGTCACCCCAAGGCGATCCAGGCGCTGCAGTCGCTTGCTCCGCGTTCCATCGTTTATGTTTCTTGTGATCCCAGCACGCTGGCACGCGACATCGCCTCGCTCTGCGCCAATGACCGCTACCGACTGGTGTACGCGCAGCCCCTTGATATGTTCCCGCAGACCTACCATATAGAGTGTATCGCGCTGCTGGCACGCAAGGGAATGAACAGATGACATCAAAAATACCCTACCCGCTTAAAGCGGGTAGGGTATTTTTGATGTCATCTGTTTTTTAGTTTCGCTTGCTCAGAACCACCTGAATCAATGGCTTATCTTGCCTCTGGGGATCGATGTGTACCAACGTGCCAGGAGGAGGAAGCTGGGAAACAATCTTCCCCGATTCGATATTAGGATAGGCGGGTGATTCACCAACAGGCACCACCTTCATACCGAACTCACCGGCCCGTTCCACCGCTGTCCACAGATCTAAAGACTGCAAGTTCGGCACTCCACGATTGGCGATTTTCGTCTCCAACGTTGATAGCACAGTGCTAAACCATAGGTTCAACTCGTCTTTGCGATTATTGACCTGCTTGGCCTTATCAGCCTTCTCTTTAAACCCTTTGATGGCATAGATTTTGTCCTGGATGAAGAACGGGTGAGAGATGCGCGGCATGGTAATATTCGGGTTACTGCCCTGGGTTTCGATAAACAGGTCCCCAATATTTAGCCCAACCTCAATGATATTGTGCATCCGGACTTCGATTTTACTGATCTTGTCGTAGGTGGTGGTGTCGTGCTGCTCAAAGAGGAAGATATACTTGCGCTCAATATCGATGATACGTTTGTTAGTCAGGATAAACACGTCATCCACGTAATTGATGATGATTAGGCCGCTGGCGACCAACAGGATCACAAAGGCTATGGCAAAATAACCGAAGAGGAAACGCGCTATCAAGGAACCAACAAGCGTAGCCAGCAGCAGCAGCACAGGTACAAATAGATGTGCAACCAGCACCCACCTTGAGCGCTGCACATACATCACGGTGTACTCATCTGATTCGTAATGCACCTCGCAGGCGATGCGCAGCGGGCCGCCGAAGGTGCGTAATGGCCCGCGCAGTTTGACAGGCGAGTGCCGGTGCTCATATTTTCTATCGGCATTCGGCAGATTTGTCACCGCCTCCTTTTTCGCTAATTTAGCAAGGACATCCGCCAGTTCCGGGCTGGTCACTTGAGGAATTGGCTCTTTTGGAGGTTTCGCTTTTTTAAAATCCTCAAATACACCCGCGATATCATCTCGAATGCCCTTGGGGTCGGGCACCCTTGTAAGCTCCAGCGCCTTGCCGCCCGCCAGGTAGACGCGCACAAGACCAAAGGAGAAGATGACGCTCAGGAGCGAATCCTGGTCAACAGCGATCTGCTGTACTTTATCGAGCGTGGTTTCATCGCGCGTAGGTTTCAGCAGGCCGCGCCAGGTAAGGATGCGCTTATTGGTGATGATATCGATGTTCACCCACCAGAGTTCGAATATCCTGTACGCGCAATACACAGCCGCGACAAGGATAGCAATGCCGCTAACCAGGTAGAGGAACGGGAAGATCGAGCCTACCTGGGGATAGGACGTATTGAGCCAGACCAGCAGGCCAAAAAACGCAAGAGCCAGGAGTAGAGGGAAAGCTGAACTGACGTAGAAAATCGGATGCTCGCGCACAATACGCCGGATGATCTCGTCATTCTGCTGCCCGATAAACCGCTTCTTTTTATCGGGGCCGCGACGAAATCGCCGTATGACGGCATGTACAGGTTCTGGCTTCCATTCAACATTCTGCCCTGGGGGTGCATTGCTGCTCATGAACTCACCTCAGTTAACTGATTACAGAGATGACTTTGACTTACTTCTTCGCGCCACCGCCACCACTGCTTTTCTTGACGCGCGATGCCACCAGTCCGGCAACAATGGCGATGATGGCAACTACAAAGAGTAGTGGAACATAGTTCGTCACAACGGTTGGACTAGGAGTGTTTACACCGAACGTAATGAAGGGAGAATTGGCAAAGACATTCGTTACGTAGTTCATCAAGAAAAAGCCTGTCACCAGCCCGGGAATAATGCCGAGAAAGCGATCTGTCGGGGTAGCAGCGCTGGTTTTGGCGGGAACCGCCTTGTTGCCAATGAAGTATCCAGCAGCTACAATAACCACAAAGGCTATCAAGGTGGTAGCAAACACAGTTACCGGCGAAGGCTGGGTTGTCGCGGCTTTCGAGGCCCCCGGATTTGCGCCTACGAGATCCTGTAATAGAATGGGCATGCGCACGAAAATAAGCTGGGCAAGGAACTTACCGCCATTGTACAATAAGAAAAGAACACCTCCCAGGGCAAAGCCCAGCGAAATTACCTCGCGACGCCATCCTCGCACGAATCCGACCAGCCCAAAGGCTACAATAGCAATGGTGAAACACTGCGTGGATGTCAATAACAATGCCATAAGTTTCTCTGCCTCCCTTCCCTGGAACGCCAGAATTTCGATCGATCTTTCCCCAGGGTCTAAGCCAAAATCACATGTCGCTCTATGTTGCTCTCTCAAACAGCTTTTGCATTAATGATACCACACGTCATCTACAAAACCTAGAGTTTTTTGGATGATTTTGTCAGTGTATCAACGTATCTCAACATTTGTCTTGGAGAATGCTCCTTTCCCCTGACCAAAAGTTCTATTTTGACCCTCAAAAACACGAATCTATCCCCCAAATGTGCTATAATAAGTAAGTAGGCGCGAATCTCGCGGGATCCTCTCCCGGTTGTAAATTTCAACCCACTATCTATACTTGATGAGTATCTATGACTTTTTTGATGAGGACGCGGCGAACTTTTTGATAGCCAGCCTGCCAACGGACTGCGTCCTGGCCTATGGCTCAGGCAGGCTGTAAGGAACGTATTATGGAACCTGGGAATGTTAGAACGGTCAGTATTGTTGACGAAATGACGGGGGCATACCTCGACTATTCAATGAGTGTAATTGTCAGCCGCGCGCTGCCCGATGTGCGCGATGGGCTTAAGCCCGTGCATCGTCGCGTCTTATACGCTATGGACCAGATGGGCCTACAATCCACCAAACAATTTCGTAAAAGCGCCGGTACAGTTGGTGAAGTGTTGAAGAGTTATCACCCTCACGGCGACGTGGCGGTCTATGACTCGCTGGTGCGTATGGCACAGCCCTGGTCGATGCGTTATCCTCTCGTATTGGGGCAGGGGAACTTCGGTTCGCAAGATGACGACCCTCCTGCTGCGATGCGTTACACCGAAGCCAAACTTGCCGCTATCGCTGACGAACTGCTGCGCGATATTGAGAAAGATACCGTCGATTTTAAGCCGAATTATGATAACCAGGCCGAGGAACCAACGGTCTTACCGGCGCGTCTTCCCAACTTGCTGTTGAACGGCTCTACAGGCATCGCCGTTGGTATGGCCACCAACATTCCACCGCATAACCTGGTAGAAGTATGCAATGGGATCACCTACCTGATCGACAACCCCGAAGCCACGACGGAAGACCTGTCGCATATCGTGCGGGGACCGGATTTCCCCACGGGCGGCATCATCCAGGGTCGCGAAGGTATCCGCAATACCTACGCCAATGGTCGTGGACGCATAGTGGTACGCGCGCGCACTACCATGGAAGAAAGCGAACGCGGGCGCCTGACCATCATCGTCACCGAACTACCCTACCAGGTCAACAAGGCAGAACTGGTAAAAAAGATCGCGGAACTCTCTCGCGACAAGAAAATCGAAGGCGTCTCCGAAGTGCGCGACGAATCGGATCGCCAGGGCATGCGCATGGTCATCGAACTCAAGCGTGATGCCACGCCCGAAAGCGTCCTCAACGCCCTCTACAAGTACACCGCCATGCAGAGCGCGTTCAATGCCAACATGCTGGCGCTGGTCGATCAGCAGCCGCGCATCCTGACGCTCAAAGCATTCCTACAGCATCATATCAATCACCGCGAGATTGTGATTACTCGCCGCACGCGCTACGAATTGGCGAAGGCCGAAGCCCGCAAGCACATCTTAGAGGGCTTGAAAATTGCCCTCGATAACCTGGACTCGGTCATCACTACTATCCGCGAATCGGCCTCGGCGGAGGTCGCACTGGTCAACTTGAGGCAAAAATTCACGTTATCCGAAGAACAGGGCAAAGCTATTCTAGATATGCGCCTGGCTCGCCTTGCGGCGTTGGAACGCAGCAAAGTGGAAGAGGAACTGCGCGATGTTCTTCAGCACATCGACTACTATCACATGCTGCTGGCCGATATTCGCGAGATTCGCAAACTCATCAAAGCCGATCTTCAGGAGTTGAAGGAGAAATATGGCGATGAGCGCCGCACCGATCTCGGCGAAGCGGAAGCAGGCGAGTTTCGCGATGAAGATCTGATCCGCAATGACGAGGTTGTGGTGACGCTGACGGAGAAAGGCTACATCAAACGCCTGCCTTCCAGCACCTACCGCGCGCAGCGCCGTGGTGGGCGCGGCATCACCGGCATGACCACTCGCGAAGATGATACGGTACGTCACCTGCTGGTCGCGCATAGCCACGATAGCCTGCTCTTCTTCACCGACCGGGGCCGTGTCTTCCAGTTACGCGTGTATGAGCTGCCGGATACTGGCCGCACAGCCAAAGGGGAACATATCATCAACTTGATCTCGATTGAGCAGCGAGAACGAGTAACAGCCATTGTCTACGTCCCCAAAGGTGTCAGCCGCGACTATATGATAGTCGCCACTCGCAAAGGCGAAGTCAAGAAGACTGCTATGGACGAATTTGAGGTCGTGCGCCGCTCCGGCCTGATCGCCATGGACCTGGAAGGGGACGACGAGCTGATCGGCGCGAAACTGGCGCACGCTGACGATGATGTGCTGATGATTACCGCGCAGGGCAAAGCCATCCGCTTCACAGTAGAAGAGTTGCGCTCCGCGTCTCGCACAAGTGGCGGCGTGCGCGGCATTCGCCTGGCGAAAGGCGATACGGTCGTCTCGCTCAATCTTACTCCCAAAGACAGCGAGCTGCTGATCGTCACAGAACACGGCTTCGGCAAACGCACGCCCATCGAAGACTACCCCCGGCATAGTCGCGGTGGCGGCGGCGTTATCACCTCTAAAGTAACGGAGAAAACAGGATTAGTCGCGACAGCCCGTATCATCACCGAGAAAGACAACGATCTGATGATTATCTCTTCCGGTGGCGTTGTCATCCGCACCGATGTCAACACGATCCGCAGAGCCGGGCGTGATACCCAGGGGGTCAGCGTGATGAATCTGGGTGGGGGCGACAAAGTGGTAGCCGTAGCCACTACCAACGGCAAAAAGTTGGATGAGCAAAATGGCAATGGATACGAGGAGAATGGGGATAGAGACGAGAGCATTGAGAGTGGCGAAGATGTAGGAGACGTAGAAGAGGGGATTGAGGGAGAATCTATCGTTGAGACAGAATAGGGCGCGAGGCCTCGCGCCTTATTCTGTCTCTTGGTACTAACCCGTCACCGTCCAAAAATCATTGAGGCTGCTGCCCGTCTTACCATTGCCTGCGCCGGCATAGATATAGGCAGCCTGCTCCTTCGCATCCCAGACCATCGCGGCTGCGGTACGTCCCGGTATGATGGCATTACCGGCCCTATTCAGCGGTGTAGGCTCACCCCAGGCGTTTTGCTTTGGATCATAGGCCCACAGGCCCCAAAATGGCCCGTCTTGAGAGGAATCATTCCAGCCCCCCATCATGAGCAATACATTGTCTTTACTATCCCATGTACCCATGCCCTGTTGACGCGCGAGCGGATTGCTCGTGCTCTTTGGAGAAATCACTGACCAGCCTGCGCTCGCGCTATACGAGTAGAAATCATTGCGCTGCATTCCACCCGCATCCAATCCACCAAAGACGAACAACTGGCTATCGGTTGAATCCCAGACCATCGTCTGGTACGCGCGCGGTCCCATCGGTGCAGCCGAAGTCAATAGCTGCCAGCCATTACCCGGAGCGCCAGGCGTATACGACCAGAAGTCTGACAGCAAGCCGTATCTATCTATTCCTCCCAGCAGCAACATCTGGCTGCCATTCCAGGCGGCATTGGCGGCACGCGCTCCAGGTCCGTTGTTAGAACAGGCAATAGGCGTCCAGCTTCCTGCGCCGCTGGATGGGGAATATGCCCACAGGTCTCCGAGGTAATGGTTATTCGCACCCAGTCCCCCATAGAGCAAGATTTGCTGGTGAACACCATCCCAGACCATCGCGGCATTCATACGCGGCGAAGGCCAGGTGCTGCCGGCGCACGCCCCACCTGGGGGAGTCGCATTCATGATCTGAGTCCATTGACCCGTCCCCGGATTAAATTCCCAGAGGTCATTGAGCGGGTTGCCCTGGGCATCGACGCCCCCAAACACGAAAAACAGGTCATCCTGAGAGTCCCATATCATGCTGTGCTGTGAACGAAGCGTTGGAGGCGCGCTTGCCGAAGTTACCTGCTGCGCAGAGAATGTTGGGAACGTAAGGACTGGCGTACCCGTTGGCGAGACGGTAGGCGTCACAGTCGGGCCAGCATGCTGTACCTCTAGCATAAAATCGATGGAGGCTAAAAAGCTCGGTACCTCCTGGTTCGCCAGTCGACCAGTGATGGTGACAGTTGCGGACAGTGTATTGGGCGCGCTCAAGTCCTGCACATTGGCCGTCACTTTTAAGACTTCGGATGCTCCCGCCTTCAATGTATCTTCCCCAGGCGTGACCTGTAGCCAGGTATTGCCACTATACGATAAGTTCCAGGTGAAATCTTGATCGCTCTTGTTGGTAATAGTGATGGTTTGAGACGCGGGATGTAACCCGGTCTGGTTATAGATAAATTTTTTATCAGTGACTTTTACGCTGACCTGGCCTAACCCCGCCTGCACAGTCAGTGTAACCCGGATATTTTGCGGACTCACATCCTGTCCAACGACCTGTAACAAGATGGTGTTGGTCCCGCTGGGCAGATTGTTGGCGCGGGTTGTAATGGTAAAAGTTGTGGTTTTACCCGGTGGCAGAGTACCCGACGCAGGACTATAGGAGAGCCAGGACGCGCTTCCCTGAATACTCCAGTGCAGGTCTGCTGCGCCCGGATTGCTGATTTTCACGGCTTGCGAATCGCTATTAATGATATCCACCTCGTTGGTGCTGATCTTCATGCCGGGGCAAATGCCCATCAGACAGGGATAGAGTACACGCACCGCTCCAAATGTGCCACCACCCACCAGTAAGAGAACCAGCAAAATGAGCGTAATGATGAGTCCTCGCCTTTTCCTGGGCACGGCTGCCGGCGGCTTTATGTCAGAGGACGGGATCAAGCGCGTCCCTACATCTGCATCATCAATAGTTGCGATCTGCCCGAATGAGCGTACTTTAGGCTGAGAGGGCGGGATCAAGCGCGTCCCTACATCGCGCGTTTTGCCAGCAGCAGTTTTGGTTTCACGCAGCTTGCCGCTTATAGTTGGGAGGGCGGCGATATCAGCAGTATGTTCGGCAACGATTTCCGCGTGCTTCCGTCCCTGCGTATCCGTCTGCGAGTTAGCGGCTTCCTCTACTGCTTGACGATAGGCGCGCGCAAAGGTGAGCATATCCTTGTAGCGTTCGGTCGGATCTTTGGCAAGCGCACGCAGAATGACCGCCTCGACCTGCACTGGAATAAATGAATTGAAATCGCGTAGAGGCGTTGGTGGTGTTTGCAGGTGTCCATGCATAATCGAGTACAGGTTACCGGTAAAAGGAGGGCGGCCTGTAAGGAGCTGGTAACAGGTGATAGCCAGCGCGTACTGATCACTGGCCGGGCGGGGTTGCTCCAGCCATTGTTCCGGCGCGGTATACACAGGAGTTCCTACATAGCAGTGCAATGAAGCGTGCGTATAGCTATCCAGGATGGCTGAGACGCCGAAATCCGCCAGCAAAAGGTTGTTTTCTCCATCGAGCAAGAGGTTGGCAGGCTTGACATCCAGGTGAACCAGGCGATGATCGTGCGCGTACTGTAAGGCCGCTGCCGCCCCTTCTACGTAGGGCAATAATTGCTGAGGCGTAAGCGTCTGCCCTTCTCCAACCAGTGTCGAGGACGAAACGGCAGCAACTTCGCCTGCCTCTCTCCAGGGCAGATCTGTAACGAGGGTCTCATTCTCTGTCAGCGAATCCGACACATTGAAAAGGGAAGCCTCTTCTTCGAGATCAACGGTGCGACTTTCATCTGACTCATCGTCGTGGTACGCATCGTCTTCACGATCTTCAAGCGGCTCATCCGCCATAACGAGGGTCTCCGCGGAAATATCTTGTGGGGCGCGCTCGAAAGCGATGGCTTCGTTGGATGGGGTAGCAGTCGGTAAGATGGAGAGGCCCTGAGGGGTCAACTGGCAATACTTCTGGAGCGAGCCATGCGCGGCATATTTCATCACCAGGTATGAACGTCCGTCTTCGAGCGTACCGGCGCGCAGGACGGGTAAAATATTGGGGTGATCCAGGGCGGCAATCGCGCTCACTTCGCGCGCAAAGAGGTCGGCGGATTTTTCATCGGATGCGCGCTCAAGCGACATAACTTTTATGGCAACGCGCCGGCTCAAAGGTGGCAATTGCTCCGCTTCATATACATCGCCAAACGCGCCGGAGCCGATCCAGCGGGTCACCTTGCAATCGCCGAGCAGCGCGCCTTGCAGCAAATACTTACAAAACTGGCATGTGACTTGCTCATCGACTACAACTGACGCTTTTGAGGAACCCTTATCGACCAGCACCGCCGGTGTAGTCCGATTCTCATGCGCTTTTTTGGGATTTAAACAGTATGTCATAACACATCAGTGACTTTCAGAGCGGGCCCTACACGGGGGGTACTTTCGTGATACGTATGGGTCGTCCCTGCCGGATAGCTTGCGCCGCCATGAGATCTTTTTGCGCCTCTAGTTTAATCAAAGGGAAGGACCGGTGAAATTGCGCGTCGAGTTGCGCTGCCTTTTCTTGAGAGAGCCGGGCGCGTCGCTCATAAGCATGAGCAAACACTTCGCGTTTCTCTTCTTCAGTGCCATCGACCAAGAGCAAAAAGGCCAGGGTAAATTCCGGTTTTCCCTGTTCCGCGTAGGTGCGCGCAGCTACAAGCCCATCCGCACCCTGTTCCAGTTGTTGCCGCGCGCGGGTTGTGAACACCTCTTTCAGTAAAGACGCATAAAGTTCTTCAAATGTCTCAGACACGACTGGCACCTCGGTGATGTATGTCTCTAATCTCTATCGTTTCAGCTAATGCAATCGTAACACTTGTGGCAAGTGTCGAAAAATTGAAGAACTAAGAAGATACGCCAGGTGCATCCGTGGCGTACAAACTGATCGTCACCGTCGGAGTATGAATGCGACCTAGCAAGCGATAGTGACTGTCCAGCCATTGTTGAGCCGCCTTCGCCTGGGCAACTGCCGTATCATCGGGGAGGCGTCCGACGATAAAAAAGAGATGCGAATGTTTGGCGGCATAAGCTGCAAGGGTAGAGGGATTTACCGCCGCCTGTGGGCCTGCAGAGGGATCAACCGGGCCGAAATTTTCCCAGGAGAAGGCGCCGGGGGCATCGCTGGCAAAGTGGGCGCCGGTGGGGTAGGCGTGCAGGTAATATTCAACGGATATCTGGCAGCCCTGTTGTACATCATTATCGAAGCAGACCAGCCCATCGCCGGGTTGATAGCGCTGCTGCAGCCAGTGAACGGTGGAACTCCAGTCTTCCACCTGTGCGCTTCTATAATAGACGGGAACGTAATAAAGAGCGATCAAGATCAGCCCCAGTGCCAGTGCGATCTTCACTCTACGCCAGCGTAAGGAGGCGACAGCCAGTCCAACCAGCAAAAACAGGGGTGGAAGTATGGTAACAAGGTAACGGCTCGAAAAGAGGCGGGTTGAACCCTGTGAGACGACATAGCTGGTGATGATTGGCACAAACAGCCAGCAGACGAGCGCGAAGGCGATGGGCAAAAACTGTCTCAACCTCGAGGCGCTTCGTTCATCGCTTGCACGGTAACAGGTAATGCGTTCCAGCAGTAGCGCGGAGTCCGGCACATGGGCCATCAGCGCAATGAAGAGAGCGTAGGCGCAGAAGATGAAGAGTACAAGCAAATAGTATGTGCTATTGGTGGTGATGGTCTGGAAGAGGTGGTAGATATCGTGCAGGTGCGGGATGGGCAGCCAGCCCGTTTTTGGCCCATTTCGGCTGACCAGCAGCATGGGGATGATGGCGATCCCGATCGCGACCAGGCTGGCGATAAATGCACGCAAGTGGCGGCGAGCGAGCATACGCCAGGGACCGGGCAAGAAAAGCAGTCCAGCAAAAGCAACCACCTGCGACGCCAGGATCAGCAGGCTGAACAGGTGCGCATAGACAGCCAGGGTGGAAGCAAGGATAAAGCATAACCACCAGCGTTTGGTACGCGTCGCCTGCGTGAATACGGCAAAGAGCGCGTACCAGGCGATGCAGATCAGCAGCAGTTGCAGGCTATAGGAGCGTGTTTGCTGGGCATAGGCCAGTTGCAGGAAATTGAGCGTATAGAGGCCCGCGCCAACAAAGCCCGCCACTATTCCCAGGTAGCGTCGCCCCAGCAGGAAGACCATGACTGAACTGAGCGCGGCGAAAATGGCTGAAGGCAGCCGCACCACCCATTCTGTCGGAAGCACTCCGAATAGCCCCGTAAGACCAAGCCAGAAGTGCAGGAAGAGGTAATACAGTTCCATATTCGGCTCAGGCCCCCAGATGATATGCCAGAGCAAAGGGAGGGGCTGCCGCGCCAGCTCGACGGAGAAGGCTTCGTCAAACCAGATGCTCGGATTCCCCAGGCGGTACAGGTCAAACCCCAGGGCTACACCGCCAACCAGCACACACAATAGCCAGTTTGAGGAGAGTGCAAACGCCAGTCGCGACCAACGCGCACGCTCTACGGGGCTATGCTGTATGGCGGCAACCGGCGCTTGCTCACCGGGAAGCAATGTTTCGTCACTTTGCCCTGTTAAATTATCTGCTTGTGCCATATGTGTACTGAACCTATCCCCCGGATGTAATGCGTATGATCATGTAGGGACGCGATTTATCGCGTCCTCTTAGAGAACGTTCCTGATACGCGCGTTGTAACAGCGGGTAGGAGTTGAGTGGCCTGGTGTTACCCGCGTAATGTGCAAGCGTCCTAAAGCATGAGGGGAAGTTCACCAGGCGCCCAACCGTACAAGATAGGGGTGTATATGCATTCATCAACCGATCTCTCTGAAGATACAGAAAAACGAAAAGCCACCATTGCTAACGAGCCGGTACCGGCTGAAAAGCACGCAACCACTACCAGCACTGTATCTCCAGCAATTACAGCGGCAGGCTGGAGACAATGGTTTGCTGCATTACGGCAGGTATTCCCCATCTTCCTGGCTACGCACCTCACGTTCCTCATCCTGACGTACTGGGCGGCCTTGTTCACGCTGGGGAACTTTTCCTCCAAAAGCCTGGGTCTCAATACCCTGCTGAATGCCTGGTTTCGCTGGGATAGTGGTCATTTTACAGCGATAGCAACCAATGGATACGATGTAGCCTGGCGCACAGCTTTTTTCCCAACGTTCCCACTACTCGAACACCTGGTTTCCTTCTTGACGCACGATCCTTTTGTGGCGGGATTGATTATTGCAAATGGAGCGGGCCTGTTGATGCTGGCTGTGCTCTACCGCCTGGTGCAGGAAGACTTTGATTCCGACCTGGCCTGGCGCACCACGCTCTATCTTGCCATATTTCCTTCCGCCTTCTTCTTCGCGGCAGCCTACAACGAGTCGACCTTCCTCCTGTTCACCTTGCTCGCTTTCTATTACATGCGCCGGGGCAACTGGTGGCTGGGTGGGTCATTCGGTTTGCTGGCAAGTTTGACACGTTCCGCTGGCATCTGTTTGCTGCTGCCGTTCTGCTACGAATATGTGCGCCAGCATGACTTCAGGCTAAAGGAGCTACACTTCAACGCGCTGAGTTGCCTGGGTATTCCCGCCGGTATTGGAGTGTTCGCGCTCTTTTGCTACTATCGCTTCCATGACCTGCTGGCCTTTTCGCACGCGCAGGCAGTCTGGAATCGTTCCATGCACGGCCCCTGGCATGGCTTGATCGATTCCGCCGTGATTATCCTGCATCGCGGCGTCCTCAGCTTCGATTCGATGCATAACGTCCTCGACTTGAGTGCATGCCTGCTTGTGCTTGCACTTGTAATGCTCGCTTTTGTGGGACCCTGGAAATTTCCCAGGCAGTACCTGGCCTATGGCTTCTACGCGGTATTGATCTACCTCTTCAGCCTGATCTTCCCCACCAATGGAAGCGTTCCCCTGGCAGCCTTCTCACGCTATATGCTCGAAGTCTTTCCCGCTTTCATCGTGCTGGCAGCCATCGGCAAGAAACAGCAGTGGAACCTGTACATCCTCATGCTCTCGGTTTCTTTACTATCTTTTATGCTGCTGCAATTTTTGACAGGACATTGGATAATCTAATCACTACCCCCCGCTATACCCCACCACACTCGTACTCCCCGGAACCGACCCCAGGAAATTGAAGTACAGGCTACGTTCAGCCACCATTGGCAGAACCTGGCCTGTCCCTCCATTGCCCGGCAGAGATTGCACGACAATGGAGGTGTCTTCCGGGACAGCGCCGGAGGCGTTGGCGGGGACGAAGAGGAAGCCGTTTGCTGTGACCCTGACTACGCCCATTGGTGGGAGATTGACGGTTTGCTGCGAGAGGAAGTGGGTTCCAGCCCGCGTTACAAAGTAGGTGACGGCTACGTTGATGGCGGTAGGGTTGGGATTGAAGATGGTGATGTATTCGCTGAAGGAGTTGCCCAGGTGGCCTTCGGCGAAGCTATAGACGGTTGGAAGTCCCAGTGTTCCCGGCGTTGCGCCAACTACCTCTACCCCTGTCGGAGTGGGCGCGAGGGCGGGATAGTTGAAGAACTGCTGGCGTTCGCTGACGATGGCGATGCCGTTAGTAGAGACTACCTTCATTGCCACCAACGAGCCGGTATTGATGTCGGTATTGACGTTTTCGATCACCTGGCTCTTGGGCGGCACAGTCACATTGACGTTTCGTGTGGTGCCGTTGGCAAGGGCGTAGGTAATGGTGGCGCTCGCGGCGGTGCCTGAGCCGTTGACATCAGGGTTGGCAAGGATCAAGTACTGCTGCGATGGTGTACCCGGTGAGCCGGTGTTGCCATCGGCATAATACCAGCTCATCGCGGGCGTCACGCCCTGCACAGAGCTGCCACCTTGAACCAGATTGGCTACGCCGCTTATCGAGGTGCGGAAGTACAAGGGACGCTCAACCACAACGGGCTGCGTTGAGTCCACCTGAATGTAGAATCGTTTGCCGACGGGCAGGGTGTTGTTGGCAACCAGTGTGTTGCGCTGCCCTGCTGGGATGATCATGCTGGCCTGGCCGATCCTGGCGCCGCCGCTAAAATAGCTGACGGTAATGGTCGCGGTTGGCTGTCCGAGGGGGTTGAGCGCGGTGATGAAGGTGTAGTAGCCGGGGAGGGTTTCACCATTGGCGAAGGTGAAGTGCATGCTGGTCTTGGTTTGCCCAACGATATCTGAGCCGCCGGAGGTATTGCCCAGGAAAGTAAAGTAGATGGGGCGCTCGGCCACGATGGGGATATCCGAGGTAATGTACAGGGAAACATCTTGCCCGACGTTAGAGGTACTGCTCACCCTCATCGCGTCGTTGACGTTGAGGGTGGTGCGCGTGCTGGGACTCAGGGTCAACGACTGGCTGAACGAAGCTCTACCGCGCAGCAGGTAGTTGACCACGACGTGTGCAAGGCTGTTAATAGAGGGGTTTTCAAGCGTCAGCCACTCCTGGAAGTGGTTGCCGACATGCCCTTCCGCCAGGTACCATTTGGTGTTGCCGGGGACGTTGCGCTGTCCAGGGAGGGAGACGGCGGCAGTGACGAAGCCGTAGGCATTGGGGGTGCCCATGCCAGTTGCCATGTCGTAGCCCGCGGTGGCGGGATAATAGAGATTTGTACCGCTTGTTATGTCGTGGAAGGCATGGCTGTAGAGGGTGTTGCTGGCAAGCAGGGTATAGAGCATGGGATTGAGGAAGCCGAGGTTGTATTTGCCCTGTGCTAGCGCGTACTGGTTGGCCAGGGCGATCACCGCCGCCCACATGGGAGCGGCCGCCGAGGTTCCGCCGACTTCTACGAAGGGGGTGGTTGAAGAGCAGCCAGCCGCGCTGATGGTGCAATAGACGACGTAGCCGATATTGGGATCGGCGTTCAAGGCGATATCGGGCACTTCGCGGCAAAACTGTACGCCTGTGGCGTGACAGGGTAGGCCGCTGCTATACGAGCTGATTACGCCAGGCCCGCTTTGATAGGATGGCATGCTCCATAGCTGGCTGATACCGCCGCCACTGCCAAATGTGCCGCCTGGAGCATTTGACCAGGCGCTTTCGCTGTTATAGGTGTTGTCGTTATTGATGGTGAGGTGGGTGCCGCCGACGCCGGTCATATAGGGATTGCTGGCCGGATCGTCAACTGCCAGGGTGCCATCGCCGCAATCATAGGCGCCATTGTCACCAGAGGCAGCGAGCAGGGTTTGTCCCTGGGTACTCGCCTGTATAAAAAGTTGCTGTTCCGCGGCGATGTCGGTGGCGGAGATGTCTGGCTCACATAGACCCCAGCTGGTGCTGACGATTGGGATATCGTCGGACAAGATGCGCATCCATTCATCGTTGTAGCCGGTGCTGGTATTGGGGGCTTCGTAGACGAAGAGGTTGGCCAGGCCGGGGAGCATGCCAAGCAGGGTTTGCATATCCAGGTCGACTTCCAGCCCACCGGCGGACTGCACCGCTGGTCCGCCATCGATCAATTGGGTGTTGATGCGGGTCGGGGCGTGCTGGTCGTAGCAGGCCTGGTAATTGCTGATGTCGCTGGCGGTGTAGGCATCCAGTTCGAAGAGGGCGATGCTCTGGCCTTCGCCGTGCAGGCCTGTTTTGTAGGCAGATGTGAAATTGTAAGCTGCGGCGTATTGGGCGGGTGTGAGATATTTCAAGGCGCTGCTGCCTGGGCCGGGGCAATTGAGTGTCCGCGGGGATCTGGATTTTGTGATCTTGACTACATGAAGCGGCGGATGGGTTCGAACTACGGCATTGCTCAGGCCGCTGATATTGAGTATGAGAGGGCGCAAGAGCAGGGGCACCTGCGGGGCATTGCCATTGGCATAGAAGACTCGCCCATCCCTGGCGCGATAGATATGTATTTGCACTCCAAAGGCGCGTTCCGCCTGGACGACTGAGCCGGAAAAGTCGATCACCTGCTGGCCTGGAACGGCATGCGTCACTACAAAGCCCTGCCCCCGCAGGTAGTCTGTTACCTGCTGCACATCTTGCGCGCCCGGTCCATACAGGGCAGCAAACTCCGCCGGACGCAAGTAGTTATGGTAGAGATAGGAACCGGGTGTATAAAGCGCCTGCAGATATTGTTTCAAGGCAGTCGTATTGCGTAGGCTCAAATTGATGCTCATTGATAATCGAAGCTGTGGATCTGCGTTTCCTACTAGCTGGCTACGCGCTACCAGCGGCGAAACCGACGCGACTTCGCCGGTGGGCATGAGTGAGCTAGCCTGCGCAAATGATTGGGCGAGCAAGGACGGAACGGGCGCGATAAATCGGGCACCTACAAACAAAAGGATGAGTATCACCCATAGGTAGTACCTGGAACGTTGCATGACGGCCTCTCTATTCTCCGTAAAAAATACTTTCTCATTTCAGTATAGGGAGGGGATGAAACGCTACCTTAATAAGCCATCCTACCAACTCACTGCGTGCTCGCTTCGCTCAGGCAGGATGCAAGGTAGTCTTTTTTGAGGATTTAGAATGTCCATATCTTCAGATTGGTAAAGATGACGGTCGTAGAGGCGCTGTGGATGTCGTCTGCAAGCAATCCAACCCCTCCATGCGTGTTTGTGCTATCACTCACATCTTTGACGTGTTGATGATTGATATAGAGGCTAAATGAACTGCCATTCGCTACTACGGCAAGCAAGTTGGCTTGATTCAGACCTGTCTTAACGGCTGATGACTTGCCCGAGGCCAGTGGGCTAGATTGTTGAGTCGATAAAGCGAACGTATAGGATCCATCCTGGCATACCTGGAAAATATAATAATTGCCGACAGAATCATTACGGATATCGAAACCACCACAGTCACCCTGTACGATCTTCATCTGCACTTCAGCTGTGAGATTGGTTAAATCAGGGGCGGCTGATGACTCGCAGAGATTATTCCCCTGGCCTGTCACAGAAACGTTATAGGCCCCACCGCTGAACGTGCACAAAGAGCCATCGTCCGGCCATAAGTTGCCTCTACTGTTATCCTGCAATGGATCAAAGAATGCCAGTGTGCCGGTGTTGTAGGGATCAGGGTTTTGAGCGGTCATGGTAGCGGCAGAAGCGGTTGCCGTAGAGTTGCTCTGGGCAACAATGGTCGCGTAGCTATTCACCTGGGCAGTGCTTGTGAGATTACCCGAAATGAGAGCACTCGTATTGTTAGCGGTGCCATTTGTGGTATTTTTAGGCTGGTTGATGATACTGTTGGAGAGCAACCCGATACTTGCCAGGACGAGAGCCAGGATTACTCCGACCAGTATCCATTTTCTTGTGGTGGACATCCGACGGCGCGGAGGTGTAGAAGGTTCCAGCGAGTGAATGGGCTGCTGTTGAGGCGGTGGATATGCTGATTGCGTTGGGGGTGAAGTATAGACGGGTGGAAGAGGTGTGGGTGGTGAGTGCAGTGGGGATACTGTCGGTGGTGGCGTAACATAGGCGGTTTTTTCGACGAAAGATGATGCGGATCCTTGAATCCAGGGCAAACGCGCGATTTCTTCAGTAGGGGATATGCTGATCGTGAGCAGCAATGCCCCTCCTGGGCCACCCTCGTAGTATGATTCCCCCTGACCTTCCAGCCGGAGAATTTGACCATCCTGTGTGCCTGCTGGAATGGTCACGACTAGCTGGCGATTTCCAGGCAAATTCAGGGTGCGCTTGCCCCCTGTCAACGCCTCTGTTCTGCTTATTGCTAACGTCGCGCGCATATCTCCAGTACTTTTTAAAGCTTGTTGGAAGGCGCGCGCGAAATCCGAGATGCCAGGGAAACGCTCCTGTGGCATTTTAGCGAGGGCGCGCAGGAGCACCGCGTCAAGCGGCGGTGGAATACGCGGGTTGAGCGTACTGGGCGGCTGCGGCTGAGCCGTGAAGTGCTGGCGCATGACTTGACCCGGCCCACCCACGAAAGGAGGACGGCCTGTCAGCATTTGATAGGCCATGACCGCCAGGGAGTACTGGTCGGTGGCAGGCACGGGCTGGCCGTCCCACTGCTCAGGCGCCATGTATGCGGGTGTGCCGCGAATGCTTTGACTGGCGGTAGCCATGGCATTCGTGAATTTCGCGATGCCGAAGTCGGCCAGCAGCAGGTCTTGTTGGTTCGGATGCCCCGCTCTGCTGCGTATGAGAAAGTTGGAGGGTTTGACATCCTGGTGAAGCAACTGGTGGTCGTGGGCATGCTGCAGCGCATCCGCCGCCTGCTCTAGCAAG
>WNGL01004954.1_pt1 | contig 27177 bp, 22 predicted proteins | sample 5400591 | NCBI WGS metagenome assembly WNGL01 (sample SAMN13153377, study PRJNA577476) | soil metagenome | isolation source: 80 cm soil or saprolite under Garry oak tree replicate 1 | place: USA:California | collected 2016-06-15 | reverse complement strand
CGAGCAGCTTGAATTCCGTTGCGGTCAGCTCGACTTCCTTGCCGTCCGCCGTGACGCGATGGGCCGCGCGGTCGACCACGATTGGCCCGCCGACGATGCGGCCGCCCGCGGCAACCGGCGGCGCGGCGAGCCGGCGCAGGATCGCTCCGACGCGCAACACCAGCTCTTTGGGGGAAAACGGTTTGGCGAGATAGTCGTCGGCGCCGAGGGAGAGTCCCTTGATGCGGTCGGGCTCGTCTTTTCGCGCCGTCAGGAGCAAGACCCCGACGTCGCGCGTCTCATCCCGGCGCCGCAGCTCGGCGAGTACTTCGAACCCGGAGTGTCCCGGGAGCATCAGATCGAGGACGACCAGATCCGGCCGTTCTTCGCTGGCCGAGCGCAGCGCGTCCGAACCCGTGCCCGCGGTCGTGACGCGATAGCCTTCCTTTGCGAGATGATAGGCGACGAGCGCGGTGATGTCGGGCTCGTCGTCAACGACGAGGATGCGGTGCGGCCCCGCGGTCTCAGGAGGCATTCATGACGGCGCCTCGGACCCGCGTCTCAAAACGCGAGCGCGAACGGTCGAGTGCCGCGGCACGGTCGGTCTGCGCGGCCGGATCACTCCGCACCGCGTGGGCTCGGCGAGCGTCTCGAGCAAATCGGCGACCGGGCGCGAAGTCACTTCGTCTCCTTTTGACGTCTGAAGCGCGGCCGCGCGGAAGGGCGCCGCACGACGGTGGCTGAAACTATCGTCGCGCCACTCCCCCGCAATCGCCTAACCCCGCCGATTCCCATCCCGCGTCCACTCTTCGCGCTCCACCGCGACGCCGTGACGTACCACGAGCAGCTGCACGTCGAAAAAGGTCGCACGCGCGACGCTAGTTTGGCAACCAATGTAACGGCGGGTCGGGAGATCGACCTCCCGACCCGTATCATCCCTACAAACGGCTAACGATCGGGCTTCAATTCGAAGGCGTTGGCCATATTCTCCGCGGCCGCGTCGCGATCGCTCAGCGGCGCGAGGCGCCAACGGCTCTCGATCAGCGCGAGGATCGACGTCGTGTCGTAGCGGTGGTGGTCGACGAAATGGCGTTTGGCGAACGGCGAGATCACCAGCGTAGGCACACGGATCCCCGGTCCCCAGCGATCCACGACGGGGGGCGGCACATGGTCCCAGAAGCCGCCGTGTTCGTCGTAGGTGATGATGATCGCCGTCGTTGGCCAGTCGGGACCGTTGCGCACCGCATTGATCAAGTCCATGACGTGATTCTCCCCGGTAAGAAGATCGGCGTACCCGGGGTGCTCGTTCTGCGGGCCGAGCGGCTTGACGAACGATACGGCGCGCAGCCTGCCGGCCTGCGCCGCCGCGATAAACTCGGCCTCGTCGCGCAGGTGCTTAGCCTTCGCCGCGGTGCCATCGGCGTAGTTTGTGAAGTAGGCGAATGGCTGATGGTGATATTGGAACAGCGGGTCGGCGTGACCGGCCAGTGCATCGTCCCAGCCGCCCGAATACCAGGCCCAACTGACGTGGCGCTCCGAGAGCCGGTCCCCGATCGTCGCGAATGTCTGGTTCGGAAGGAGATTGGCCGCGGGGACGGAAGCAGGATGCGGCTGATTGACCGTGAACGACGTGTTCACGGCATACTCATCGGGCGTGACCGCGCCGTCCTTGATGAGCGAGCCGTCCGACCCGAGTTGGGCGACGAGCGCGCTCGGCGCGTTGGGGAAGACCGGCGTGCGCGCGGCGATCAGCCAGATGTGATTCAAGAATGAGCCGCCGAAGGCTGCATGAAAGAAGTTGTCGCACAGCGTGTAGGTTGCGGCCTCCGCGGCGAGCGGCAGCGGGCCGGTGTGATAGAAACCCATGACCTCGCCCTTGGCGTCGCTGACGTCGGCGAACTTGTCCATCCTGCCGCCGTCGATCTGCTGCTGCTCCTGATAGAAGCGATGCACGAGATCGCGGATGCGCAGGTTGGCGGGGACGTAGTCCTCGATGGGGAATGGCGCATTCGGCAACGTCGTGGGGAAGGGTGATCCGGAGACCTGGGGAAGCGTGGCGAACGGTGTTCCGGTGGCGTCCACCTGCGTGCTCGTCGCCGCTGCGTTGCTCAACCCGTCGGCGCCGCCGAATTCGCCGTACAGATTGTCGAAGCTGCGATTCTCGAGATAGATGACGACCAGATGCTGCAAGCGACCGGGGATTCGGCCGTCACCCTCGTCTGCGGCGCGCCGCTCCGCGTCCAGCGCCGGCGACGGTCCAGTCGATTGTTCGCGCTGGCACGCGATCAGCGCCAGGGATGTAAGAGTGCACGCGAGTGGGATCAGCCATGTTCTGGAGTGTCTGTGCATGTGAGCTCCTGGGCAGTGGTGATAATCGATGGTGCACCGCAAAGAGACCCGCCTCTCGCCACAAGCGTGCGAATTCTCCGTCAATGCTGTGTCACGATTGGACGTATGGTAGCGCGACGAGGGCTCGTCTCGCAATTTTGAGCTCACTATGCATCTCTGCCCCGCACTGCTGATCGCGCTTCAGGCAGTCTCCGCGCCCGACACCGCGCACATCGTCATCGTTGCGACCACCGACGTCCATGGCCGCGTGTTCGGGTGGGATTATGTCCGTGACGCCGCCGCGCCCGGCGGGTTGTCGCGGGCCGCGACGGCGCTCGAAACGCTGCGCGCCCGCTATCCGGGGAGCGTCGTCCTCGTCGATGCCGGCGATCTGCTGCAGGGCAATCCGTTCGCGACCTACTACGGGCGCTACGACAAGCGGCAACCGCAACCGGTCGTGGACGCGCTCAATGCGCTGCAGTACGACGTCGTGACACCCGGCAATCACGACTTCGACTTCGGCGTCGATTTCCTGCGCCGCGCCGCCACGGAGGCCACGTACCGCTACGTCTCGGCAAACGTCGATGACTCGGCGGGGGGATCGCTCTTCCCCAGAACGGTCATCCTGCCCCGCGGCGCCGTGAAGGTCGGCATCACCGGCTTTACGACGCCGGGCACGATGTTGTGGGATCGCGCGCAGCTCGCCGCGGCGCGCGTGCGCCTCCGCCGCATCGCGAGCGCCGCACCTGCGACGCTCGCGCGCATGGAGGGTGAAGGCGCCGACCTCAAGATCGTCCTGATTCACAGCGGATTCGGCGAATCGAGCTACGACACGACCGGGGTCGGGCCGGAGAACGACGCGGCGGCCCTGGCCGCGGTGAATCCCAAACCGGACATCGTGATCGTCGGGCACACGCACCGCGAGATCCGCGACACGGTCATCAACGGCGTGCACTTCGTGCAGCCGAAGAATTGGGTGCAGAGCATCGCCGTCATCCACGTGTCGCTGGCGCGCGACTCGACGCGACGCTACCGCGTCACCGGAGTCCACAGCGACCTGATCCCGCTGGCGAACGTGGCGGAGCTGCCGCGCTTCACGCAGCGACTCAACGCGGCGAACCAGGCGGCCCGCCTCTGGGCCGGCACGCCCGTGGGGAGCGCGACGCCGGGGTTCGATGCGCGTTACGCGCGGGTGCAGGACACGCCGCTGCTCGATTTCGTCAACGAGGTGCAGCGCCGCCGCGCGGGCGCGCAGCTGTCGGCGGCGGCCGCCTTCGACGTCCAGCCGGGACTGCCCGAGGGCGACATCCATCAGCGCGACGTCGTCGGGATCTATCCTTACGAGAACACGCTTCGCGCCGTGCGGATCTCGGGCCAGCAGCTGCGGGAATACCTCGAGCATTCGGCCCGCTACTTCCGCACGTACGAGCCCGGGCAGCCGATCATCAACGACAGCGTCGCGGGCTACAACTACGACGTCGTGAGCGGCGTCATCTACAACGTCGACCTCTCACGGCCGGCGGGGCAGCGCATCCGCGGGCTCGCGTACGAAGGCCGCATCGTGCAGCCGACCGACAGCTTCACGCTGGCGCTCAACAGCTATCGCCAGGCCGGTGGCGGCGGCTACTCGATGCTTGCCGGAGCGCGGGTCGTCTACGACAAGGGTGAGGACATTCGCGAGCTGCTGGTCGACGAGATCCGCCGCGTCCGCACGATCCAGGCGACGGCCTATCTGCGGCCGAGCTGGGCGATCATCCCCGATCCGGCCCGCGCCGCCGCGCGTGCGGCGTTCGTGCCGGCTGCCGCCGCGGTGAGCGTCAAGGACAGCACGCTGCTGCGCGTCTTGACGACGTCCGATCTCCACGGCCAGCTCGAAGCCCGCGTCTGGGATTGGTCGCAGGGACGGGCGGTCGGCGGTGTGGCAGCGCTGAAGCCGTGGCTCGACAGTCTCGCGCGCGTGTGCGGCTGTACGTCGGTGCGGCTCGACGCCGGGGATGAGATGCAGGGTACGGCATTGTCGAACGCCACGTTCGGGCGCGGCACCATCGACGCCTTGAACAGCCTCGGCATCGATGCCGCCGCGATCGGGAATCACGAGTTCGATTGGTCGGTCGATACCCTGCGGGTGCGGATGAGCGAAGCGAAGTACCCGTTTCTGTCCGCGAACATCACCAACACGGCGGGCACGGCACGGCCCGATTGGGCGATGCCCTGGAAGCTCGTCACGAAGAACGGGGTAAAGATCGCGGTGATCGGGTTGACGACGACCGAGACGCCGACCAGCACCGCGTCACGCAACATCCAGGGCCTCGCGTTTGGTGACGGTGCGCTGGCGGTCAAGCGCTATCTGCCGGAAGCTCGCGCCGCGGCCGATTACGTGATCGTCGTGGCACACGTGGGCGCGGTCTGCGACTCGAGCGCCTGCCACGGCGAGATCCTGGACGTCGCCCGCCAGCTCGATTCGGGTTCCGTCGATCTGATCGTCGCCGGCCACACGCACCTGCGCGTGAACACCGTGGTGCACGGCATCCCCATCGTCGAAGCGCAGTCGAGTGGCCGCTCGATCGGCGTGGTGGACTTCGTGCGTGTCGCCGGGCGGCGCGAAGTGCGGGTGCAGCTGGTCACGCCGTTCGCGGACCAGGTCAAATCGGATGTCGCGTTGACGGACGCGCTCGGCCGCCAGCAACAGGCGCTGCGCAACATCACCGAGCGCGTCGTCGCCCGACTCAAGTTCCCGCTGAAGCGCGACGGTGACGAGTACGGACTCGGCCGGCTCATCGCGGACGCGCAGCGCGCCGCCGGCCGCGCCGACGTGGCGATCATGAACAACGGCGGCATCCGGGCGGATCTTCCGGAAGGGTCGGTGACCTGGGGCCAGGCCTACCAGGTGCAACCGTCCCAGAACCGGCTGCTGCGGCTCACCGTCAAAGGCTCGGTCCTGCACGACGCGTTGGAGCAGTGCGTGGCCGGGCGGGATCATCTGCCGGACTGTCACGTGGCAGGCGCCGAAGTGTGGTTCGACGGCAGCAAGGAACCCGGGAAGCGCATCAGCAGCGTCAGGCTGAGCGGCAAAGACCTCGATAACGGCCGGAGCTACACGCTGGTTGTCAGTGACTTCATGGCGACCGGTGGCTCCGGATTTCGAATGCTCATCGGCTCGCCCAAGGAGGATCTCGACGTCATCGACGTCGACGCGCTGACTCGTTATCTGGGTGTGTTGCGCGCTCCCGTGGAGGCGCCTGAGGATGTGCGCTTCCATCGGACCGACCGCTGATGCGGGTTTTCGTCAACGACAGAGCAGTCGATGTACCCCGTGGCGCTCGCGTGCGCGACGCGGTCGCACAGGCGGATGACGGCCTCGCGAAGCTGCTCGACGGGGGGGGGGCCGCCTACGTCACCGATGCCGCCGGCCGCCCCATCGATGCGGGCGACGCCGTCGGCGAAGCGGGCTCGGTTTATCGCGTGATCGTCTCCGCCCGGCGCGAGCGCAAGCTACGGCTCACCAAGGACGCGCTGCGGCGCTGGCCCAAAGCCGAGCTGCACGTGCATCTCGACGGCGCGCTGCGGCCGGCGACGATGCTGGAGCTGGCGCGCCAGCAGGGCATCCGACTCCCGGCCGACACGCCGGACGCGCTGGCCAAGGCCATGCTGGTCCGCGACGCCAAGAATCTCGAGGAGTACCTTCAGAAGTACGAGATCACGCTCTCGGTTCTGCAGACCGCGCAGGCGCTGGAGCGCGTCGCGTATGAGTTCGTGCTCGATAAGGCGGCGGAAAACGTCCGCTATGTGGAGGTGCGGTATTCGCCGTTGCTGCATCGCCCCGCGCTGACGCTCGCCCAGGCGATCGAGGCACCGCTCGCGGGCATCCGGCGGGCATCGGCCGAAACCGGAACGAAGGTCGGGCTGATCGTGTGCGCCATGCGCACGCGAGCACCCGCCGAGTCCCTCGAGCTCGCGCGGGAGGCGGCGGAGTATCACAGCGCCGGTGTGACGGCGTTCGACCTCGCCGGAGCGGAGCGTGGGCACCCCGCACGCGATCACCGCGCGGCGTTCGAGTACGCGGCCGCGCACGGCATGGCCTGTACGTGCCATGCCGGCGAAGGCGACGGGCCGCACTCGATTGATCAGGCAATCCACGAGCTGGGGGCGCAACGCATCGGACACGGCACACGCCTTTTGGAAGACCCGGTGTTGCTCGACGAAGTCGTTCAACGTCGTATTCCGTTGGAAATGTGCCTCACGAGCAACGTGCACACGCATGTCGTGGCGTCGGTGGCGGAACATCCCTTTAAGCGCTATTTCGAGCAGGGCGTCGTCGTCACGCTGAATACCGACGGCCCGCTGACCGACGGCATCACGCTGACGGACGAATATTTTCTCGCGCACGCTGTCCTCGGTCTCTCGCCCGACGATCTGGCGCGGGTTGTTCTCAACGCCTGCGAAAGCGCATTTCTCCCGGACTACGAAAAGGTGGCGCTCGTGTCCCGTGTCCAAAGTGAATTGGGTGCTCTCTGATGTCCGCGAGACGCGTTGTCTTCGCGTTCATGGTCACGTTTGCCTGCGCGTTGATCGTGTTTACGCTGCCGCGCTTCGTGTTCAACACCTTGCGCGGCGCGACCATTCAAACGCCCGCGCAAGACACGGCCAAAGCTCAGGTGGTCGCACCGGCGACGACCGTGACAGCCGCTCCGCGCTCACTCGGCTCCCGGCTCACGGGAATCTTCGGCATCATCTTGATCCTCGGCATCGGCGTCGCCTTGTCGCGCAATCGTCGGGCGATCAGCCGGCGCGTCGTAGGGTGGGGTCTCGGTTCACAGCTGGTGTTCGCGATCCTGGTGCTGCGTGTGAGCTACGGCCGGGACTTCTTCAGCTGGCTGGGCGCGACGGTGACGAAAATCCTCAGCTTCTCCTACGCCGGCTCCGAATTCGTATTCGGAGAGATCGGAAAACAGCACTCGAGCCTCGGCGTCATCTTCGCGTTCCAGATCATGCCCGCGATCATCTTCGTCTCCGCGCTGTTCGCGATCATGTACTACCTCGGCATCATGCAGATCGTCGTGAAGGCGTTCGCGTTCCTGATGAACAGGAGCATGGGCTCGAGCGGCGCGGAGAGCCTCAACGTCGCGGCATCGATCTTCATGGGACAGACAGAAGCGCCGCTCACGATTCGCCCGTTCCTGCCGCGCATGACGCTCTCCGAGTTAATGACGGTGATGACCGCGGGCATGGCGCACGTCTCCGGCTCGATCATGGCGGCCTACATCGCGTTCGGGATCGAGGCGCGTCATCTCCTGACCGCCGTCATCATGACCGCACCGGGCACGATCATGATGGCGAAGATCTTGGAGCCGGAGACTGGGGTCCCCGAGACGCGCGGCGGCGTGAAGGTCGATATTCCGCGCACCGACGTGAACGTGCTCGATGCCGCGGCGCGCGGGACGAGCGAAGGGCTGCACCTCATGCTGAACGTGATCGCGATGCTCATCTCGTTCATCGCGCTCATCGCACTGGTGAATGGTCTGTTCGGCTGGATTCATGGAGTCGTGTCGTGGTTCCCGGAAACGCTGCAGACCGTTCTGGGATGGATCTTCCGGCCGATCGCGTGGGTGATGGGTGTACCGTGGCATGACAGCGGCACAGTGGGATCGTTGCTGGGCGAGCGCATGGTGCTCAATGAATTCATTGCCTATGCCCATCTCGGGCCGATGAAGGGCAGTCTCGATCCCGTGTCGTTCACGATTGCGACCTTCGCCCTCTGCGGCTTCGCGAATCTCAGCTCGGTCGGGATTCAGATCGGCGGGATCGGCGCCCTCGCCCCGGAGCGCAAACACGACCTCGCCCGCCTCGGCTTGCGCGCGATGATCGCGGGCACGCTCGCCAACTTCCTGTCGGCGACACTGCAAACGGCGCCTGGGCAAGCTCAAACCACGGATCGCCATCGTCCTGGGCTCCGGCCTCGGATTCCTGGCGGACGAAGTCGCCAACGCCATCCGCATCCCCTACCACACGATCCCCGGTTTCCCCGAACCCGGCGTGGCCGGCCACAAGGGCGAGTTGGTCGTGGGCACCCTCGAGGGCGTCCCCGTCATCGTGCAGGCGGGGCGCTTTCATTTGTACGAAGGACATCCGGCGGCGGTGGCCGGTCTGCCGGCGCGCGTCTTTGCGGAGCTCGGCGTCGAAATCCTGATCGTGACCAATGCGGCGGGAGGGGTGCGGCGGACGTTTCCCGGAGGGACTCTGATGCTGATCGCCGACCACATCAATCTCATGTGGCGCAATCCGCTGATCGGGCAGCCCGAGCCGGGCGAGCAGCGCTTTCCCATCATGCACGAGCCGTACGACACGGAGCTGCGCGCGCTCGCACGTACGGTCGCCACCGACGCCGGGATTCGGCTGGAAGAGGGCGTCTACGCGGCGTTGCTCGGCCCGTCGTACGAGACGCCGTCCGAGGTCCGGATGCTCGAACGGCTCGGCGCCGATGCCGTGGGGATGTCGACGGCCCCGGAGGTGCTGGTGGCGCGGTCTCGGGGGATCCGCTGCCTGGGCTTTTCCATTATTACGAACCCCGGGGCCGGGATTACGGGCGCGGCGCTATCCCACGAGGAAGTGCTGGCCGTGAGCGAGCAGGTGGCGCGGCGGTTGTCGGTTGTGGTGAAAGGAGTGCTGCGCCGCATCAAGCTGGCCTAATCCTGACGTTCGCTTTGCAACCCTTTTCCCCTACGATCTGTCATATGAACCAATAACCGCCGCGCGCTCGCCGTCAGCGTTCGCGACCGGGGTCACTTTCACCTTCAGCTCCGGACGCATATGCCGACGATGCTCCAGCTGCTCCTCGCCCTGGCGGGAAATCATCCGCCCCTCGTTGCCGTGGACTCTCCACCGCCGGCGCCACCCGCGCCGCAGCAGGTGCGGGCGATTCGCCTGGGCGGTGGTCAGGCGGTCACGATCGACGGTGTGCTGAGCGAACCGCTCTGGCAATCCGCCGAGCGGCTCACCGGGTTTACGCAGCGGGATCCGAACCAGGGGGCGGTGCCGAGCGAGAGTACCGTCGTCTACATCGCGTATGACGACGCGGCCCTCTACATCGGCGCCCGGCTGTACGACTCGCATCCCGATTCGATCGTCGCGCGCCTGGCACGCCGCGATCAGGGCACCAGCTCGGACCGGTTCCAGGTCTACATCGACTCCTATCACGACAAGCGCAGCGGTTTCTTCTTTGGGATCAATGCCGCCGGCACGCTCTACGACGGCACGCTCTACAACGACGACTGGGACGACGACGACTGGGACGGAGTGTGGGAGGGGAAGGTCACGCGGGACTCTGAGGGCTGGACTGCCGAGCTGCGCATTCCCTATTCGCAACTGCGCTTCGTCAAGCAACGTCAGTATGTGTGGGGCATTAATTTTCGCCGCGACATCGCGCGCAAAAACGAGTTCGATTTCATCGCCTATACGCCCAGGGATGGCCGTGGCTTCGTGTCGCGCTTCCCCGATCTCGTCGGGATCGAGCGCATCGATCCGCCGCGGCGGCTTGAAGTCATGCCCTACGCAACGAGCCGCGCTGCGTTTACGCACCAGCCGGTCGGCAACCCGTTCAATGACGGATCCAAGTTCGAGCCGGGGTTCGGGGCCGACGCCCGGATCGGCCTTGGCTCGAATCTCACGCTCAACGCGACCGCCAATCCGGACTTCGGCCAGGTCGAAGTTGATCCTGCCGTCGTGAACCTCAGCGATCGGGAGACCTTCTTCAACGAAAAGCGCCCGTTCTTCGTCGAAGGCTCGTCCATTTTCCAATTCGGCTTTGGTGGTCAAAGCAACTTCTGGGGATTCAACTGGTCGGGACCGAACTTCTTTTACAGCCGACGCATCGGGCGCTCGCTGTCGGCGCCGGGCGCTCCTGCCAACGGATACGTCGACGGGCCCGATGGCGCGCACATCCTCGGTGCGCTCAAGTTGACGGGCAAGGTCGCAGGCAGCTGGAACGTGGGTGGCCTGACTGCCGTCACCGCGCGCGAGCGCGCGACGCTGCAGGACAGCCTCGGGGCGCGCTGGGGACAGGAGATGGAGCCGCTCGCGGCGTACGGGGTCTACCGCGCCCAGAAGGAGTTCGACAAGGGACGTCAGGGACTCGGCTTCATTTCGACGATCGCGGGCCGCTCGTTCGACGATCCCGCCCTGCGGGACTTCCGCAACAGCAACTCGATGACGGTCGGGACGGACGGCTGGGTCTTTCTCGATTCGTCCAAGACGTGGGTCACGACCGCCTGGTTGGCCGGTTCGCGCATCGCCGGCTCGCCGGCGCGCATCACGTCGGTGCAGCGAAACTCGGCCCACTATTTCCAGCGACCCGATGCGCCGAGTGTCCGAGTCGATTCGAACGCGACCTCGCTCACGGGTACCGCGGCGCGCTTCACGCTTGCCAAGCAGCGTGGCAACACATTTGTGAACTCCGCGTTCGGAATCATCTCGCCGGGATTCGACGTGAACGATCTCGGCTTCCTGTCGCGCACCGGGTACATCAACATGCATCTGGGCGGCGGGCGCACCTGGAGCAAACCCGGCAAGCATTACCGCTATGCGGAAACCGGCGGCGCGTTGTTCCGAAACTACGACTGGGACGGCAACATCAACTGGTCGGGTGCGTTCAACTTCGGCTACGTGCAGTTCAACAACTACTACTGGGTCAACTGGAACGTCGCCTACAATCCCTGGACGGTCGACAATCGGCGGACCCGCGGCGGGCCGCTGATGCTGCTCCCGCCGGGCTATCAGCTCGGGCTCGACATGGGTTCGGACAGCCGGAAATCGCTCACCCTGAACGGCGGGGCGTTCACGTACTTCCGCTCGTCACAGGACGTGGAGGGGTCCGCCTACCTCAACGTGCAGTATCGTCCCGCGCCGAATGTGTTGCTCAGCGTGGGGCCGAATCTCTACAAGCAAAACAATCCGCTCCAGTACGTGGCGGCGGTCGGTGCCGACACGTACAACACCCACTACGTGTTCGGCGTGCTCAATCAGACCGAGCTGTCGGCGGGGATTCGGCTGAACTGGACCTACAGTCCGACGCTGTCGTTGCAGCTCTACGCCCAACCCTTGATCTCGGCGGGGAGCTACGGGTCGTACCGCGAGCTCGCGCGGCCCCGTAGCGCGGCGTTCGTGCGGTACGGTCGCGACAACGGCTCGACGATCACGTACGTCGATTCGACCAAGTCCTACGACGTCGATCCCGACGGTGCCGGTCCGGTGCAGCCGTTCTCATTCGGCAAGCCCGATTTCAACTTCAAGTCGCTGCGCGGCAACGCCGTGCTGCGCTGGGAGTACATGCCCGGTTCGACGCTGTACTTCGTGTGGACGCAGAGCCGCTCCGCCGCCGACGACAACGGCGGCTTCAGGTTCGGCTCATCGATGGGGAGCATGCTGCGCGCGCCGGCGGAGAACATCTTCATGATCAAGGCGACCTACTGGTGGAATCCGTGATAGTCGGATAAAACAATGGATCCGTTCGCGACGCATGGTAGGGGTTATTACGGATGACCGATTCGTAATAATTTCGCTGCCAAACCCATCGAATCCCCTCGGCCTTCAAGACGCGCTTGGTGACGTACGATTTGAAAACGCCAACAATTGTTGCGAGCGAACCTGGGAGCGCACCGCCGAATCGGCGAGGCATTGAATCGCCGAGCCGAGGACGAGTCTTCGACGGATCGGACCGGATCACAATGATTCCATGTACGTGATCCGGCATGACGATGAATTGGTCTAGAACAACGTTTGGGAAGTGAAGGGGAATCTCAAACCAACAGTCGCGAACGATTTCCCCCACGTTGGACAGTAGCATTTGGCCGTGGGCGACAGAGCCAAAGAGTGTCGCGCGCTCATAGGCGCAAATGGTGACGAAGTACGCACCGTCCCGACGATAGTCGAAGTGGCTGAGCCGGATGGACCTGCGGCCATGCCTCGATGTGCCGAGTTCGGTTTGCACGTCTCACGATGATATCCGCTGGACGTTCGAGCGGACCAAATCCATTCACCTCAAATCATTCATACGCGGTCACAACCCCTCACTCGGCGGCCTCGGCGGTGCCGGCACAAAATGGTTGAGCGGTCCATGCCCTCGCCCGAGACCCGGCGCCGCGGCAATTGCCCGATGCACAAAGTCGAGCCCGTCGGCCACGGCCTGCTCGAGCGGACGGCCGAGCGCGAGACCGGCCGTAATCGCCGCCGACAACGTGCAGCCGGTCCCGTGCGTCGAGGTCGTGTCGATACGTTCGTGAGGAAAACGGCGTACTGAGCCGTCGTGCACCAGCACATCGACGATCGTCGCCGGGTCCGCGAGATGCCCGCCTTTCACGAGCGCGGCGCGCGCGCCCATCCGCACGAGCGCCCGGCCCGCGTGCGCCATCTGCTCCGGCGTCCGTACCGGAGCGTCGACGAGGATCTCCGCTTCATTCAGATTCGGCGTCACGAGGAGTGCGAGCGGCACCAACCGGCGCGCGATCACCTGCTCGGCATCGCGGTCGAGCAGGCGGTCGCCCGACGTTGCCACCATCACGGGGTCGAGCACGTAGGTCGTGAGACGATGATGGCCGATGCGTTCCGCAACGATTTCCACGATCTCCCGGGATCCCAGCATGCCGCTCTTGAGCGCGGCGGGCCGCAGGTCATCCGCAAGCGCGTCGATCTGCCGCGCGACGAGCGCCGCGGGCAGCGCCTGCCAGGCGGAGACACCGAGGGTGTTCTGCGCCGTGACCGCCGTGATCGCGCTCGTTCCGAAGACGCCGAACTGATGGAAGGTTTTGAGGTCGGCCTGCATGCCGGCGGCGCCTCCCGAGTCCGAGCCGGCGATGGTCAGGGCTATCCTCATGAATGGGCCCAAGTCATCTTAGGTGCACACGTGACCAGCACGAGAGGGCACATCCGGAGTAATCTGCAGTCTACCGTGCGCGATCTTCAACGCCGCAAGGCGCGAGGCCGCCGCGGCCTGGCCGTCGTGGAAGGGGTGCGGCTGGTCGAAGAAGCGCTCGCGGCCGGCCTCGAATTCAAAGGCGCGCTGGTGTCCCCGGAGCTGGCGCGGACGACCCGCGGCCAGGCGCTGACCGCCGAACTGGCGAGCCACGCCGTCGCGGTCGAGGAGGTCGGCGCGCGCACGTTCGGCGACCTTGCGGGCACCGAGACGCCGCAAGGGATCCTGGCGATCGTACAGCCGCGCACCTGGGCGCTGGCGGATATTGCCGGTGGGCCGCTGCTCGTCGTCGACGGCGTGCAGGATCCCGGCAACGTCGGGACCCTGATCCGCACGGCGCACGCGCTCGGTGCCGCGGCGAGCCTGCTGCTGCGCGGCAGCGCGGATCCGATGAATCCGAAAGCGTTGCGGGCGGCGATGGGCGCCACGTTCCGGCACCCCGTCGTCCAGCTCGACGATGGACCCTTTATTGCATGGGCGCGCGAGCACGACATCACCTTGTGGGCGTCAGCGGCGGACGGTGTGCCGCTCGCCCGCGCGCTCGATGCCAGACAATCACGCACGGAGCTCATTGCGGTGATCGTGGGAAACGAAGGCGCGGGGATCCGGCCGCAGCTCAACGCCATCGCGGCGCAACGCGTCGCGATTCCGCTCGCGCGCGGCGCCGAGTCGCTCAACGTCGCCGTCGCGGCCGGTATCCTGCTCTACGAGGTGCTGCGTGGGCGCTGACATCGTCATCGTCATCGGCGCGTTCCTGCTCGGCCTCTGCTTCGGGAGCTTCCTCAACGTCTGTATTCTGCGGCTGCCGCGCGATCAATCGCTGCTGCGGCCGCGCTCGACCTGTCCGCACTGCAAGCAGCCGATCGCCTGGCGCGACAACATCCCCCTCTTCTCGTGGTTGTGGCTGCGCGGCAAATGCCGCTGGTGTCACAAGCCGATCTCGAAACAGTACCCGCTGATCGAAGCACTGGTCGGCCTTCTGTTCGGCGCGTCCGTCCTCGCGTATGGCACTACGCTGCACGCCGTGGCCGCCGCGCTGTTCGGCACGATTCTGCTCGGCATCGCGATCACCGACGCCCGCCACTACATCATTCCGGACGAGTTTACTTGGGGCGGCCTCGTGATCGGCCTGCTGCTCGCGCTCGGCGGCGGCGTGCCCGGGTTCCTCCAGGCGCTGCTCGGCGCCGCCGTGGGATTCGTCCTGCTCTGGCTCGTGGGGATGGCGGGGACGTGGGTGTTCAAGGAAGAAGCCATGGGCGGCGGAGATGTGAAAATGATGGCCATGGTGGGCAGCTTCGTCGGATGGCACGGCGTGCTGCTCACCGTGTTCGCCGGCGCCGCGCTCGGCTCCCTGATCTTCATTCCCCTGTCGATCCGGAAGAAGCGACTGGTGCCGTTCGGGGTATTCCTCGCTGTCGGCGCAGTCGTGGCATTCGTGTTCGGGGACGCCATCATTGCCTGGTATGGGCATTTTCTCAAAGGCGACTGACAGGGATGGGTAATCCCTTCGAAGGGTTCTTCGATTCGGGTGACGTGCTGGAGCGCGTCGGCATCGACATCACGGGACAGGCGCGCCGCGGCGATCTCGAGCCGGTAAAGTGTCGCGACGCGGAGATCGCCCGTGTCGTGGATATCCTGTTGCGGCAAGGAAAGAACAATGCGGCGCTCGTCGGGAAGGCGGGCGTCGGCAAGACCGCGATCGTGGAAGGCCTGGCGCAACGGATCGCCGCCGGTGACGTGCCGCCTGCGCTCAAGGATGCCCGCATCCTCGGCCTGGACCACGTCTCGATGCTGGCCGGGACGTCCTTCCGCGGACAGTACGAAGACCGCATCCGGCGTCTGGTGCAGGCGCTGCAGGCCGACCGCAATCTCATTCTGTTCGTGGACGAGCTGCACAACCTCATCGGGCAAGGCACCGCGATGGGCGCGGCGATGGACGCCGCCAACATGTTGAAGCCGGCGCTCGTACGCGGCGACATTCGCGTGATCGGCGCGACCACGGGCGAGGAGTACAGCAAGTGGATCAAGACCGATCTCGCGCTGGAGCGGCGCTTTCAGCCCGTCACCATCGAAGAGCTGGATGCCATCCAGACCTGGGAAGTGCTCGTGGCCCGCCGGCCGCGGCTCGAGCGCCATCACGCCGTGGCGATCGCGGACGACGCGCTCAAGGCCGCGATCGTGCTCACGGACCGCTTTGTCACCGACCGCGCGCGGCCCGACAAAGCGATCGACGTGCTCGACGAGGCCTGTGCGCACGCGCAAGCGATGGCCCACGTGTCGCCGGAGCTCGACACGCTGATTCGCGACCGTAAGAAAGTCGAAGCGTTGATTCGCCGCGGGCTGACGGAAGAGGAAGGCACGACACCGGAAGAGCCGATCCCGGATCTGGCGACGGTGCTGCAGCGATTCGGTGAAGAGATCGAGGAGTTGCTTGGGGGCGGCGAAGGGCGGCGAAGGGCGGCGAAGGAGGCGGCGGCAGAATCATCGCCGCCCCCCGCCGCCGCTTCACCTCGCCGCCCGTCGTTGGAAGAGCAGCGCGGCGACCTCGACCGCCGCCTCCGCGCCGAGCTCGAGCGGCAAGGTCTGGTGGTCACGGGGAAGGAAGTCGCGCGCGTCGTCGGGATGGCGGCAGGCAAAGGGATCGAGTGGGCCGGCTGATCTGGCTGGGCGGAGTCGTCGTGGCCGTGCTGAGCATGGGGTGCCGCGAGCGCGCCCAGGCGGTGCAGGGCGAGGCAGATCTGAAGGACATGGTGCATCGCATGATGCCCCTCGTCGCTCAGGCCACCGGCCTCCCGTTCAAACACGAGCCGTTGGTGCTGCGCCGCAGCCGCGCGCAGGTCCGCGATTACGTCATCCACAAGTTCGACGATGACCTGCCGCCCGCCGACCTCGCCGGACTGCAATCGGCGCTGCGTCTGTTCGGCTTGATTCCCGATTCGCTCGAGCTCCGGCCCACGATGATCGATCTGCTCACCGAGCAAATCGCCGGATACTACGATCCCGATTCGAATGCGCTGTATATCCCCGCCGACATCGAGCCGTTTCAGCTGCGCATCGTCGTGTCGCACGAGCTGGTTCATGCGCTGCAGGATCAGTACGTCCGTCTCGACTCGATCATCACGCAACGCCACGCCAACGATCGCCGTTCGGCGGCCCAGGCGATTTTGGAGGGCCAGGCGACGGTGGCGCAGATCCCCGTGCTGATGCCGGAGCAGAAACCGGACACATTCGCGCTCGGGTGGTTCTGGAAGCAGCGATCCGCGATGGCGGCCCAGCAGGCGCAGATGAAAGAATTCGCGCGCGCGCCGTTGTGGCTGCGGGAAGGGCTCGTCTTCCCATACCTCGGCGGAGCCGATTTCATCGTCTGGTTCCGGCACAAGTACTTCGGCCGCTCCGTGCTGGATTCCATGCCCCGCTCGACGGAGCAGATCCTCCACCCCGAGCGCTACGCGGCCCACGACGAGCCGACCGAGGTGCGTTTTGCTCCGGGCGGAGCGGATACCGTCCAGTGGGAAGACAACCTGGGTGAGTTCGAAACCCGGCTGCTGTTTCAACAACTCCTCGGCGACGAAGCCGAGGCAACGAATCTCGCGACGGGGTGGGATGGTGACCGCTATCAGGTGCTCGGGCCGAAGAGCGACGCCCTCGTGTGGTACAGCGTGTGGGATGACGCCGCAGCGGCTCTGCGCTTCACGGGCGGGCTGCAGCGCGCGTGGGCAAAACGACGGCCGGACCCTAAAGCACGCCGGTCGGAAATAAAACAGCTCACGATCCAGGGGCGGCCGGTTGTCCGCCTGGTCGATGCTCCCAACGATTGGAAAGGGTGGCGCGCGCTTCCGACCGTGCGCCTCAGTGGAGGAGGCGAGTAATCGCGTAGATCAGCAGGCCGACGAGCCCGCCGACCAGCGTACCGTTGATCCGCACAAACTGCAGGTCCCGCCCCACCGCCAGCTCGAAGCGCCGCGACGTTGCCGCCGGATCCCAACTCGCCACCGTCTGCGCGATCAAATCGCCGATCTCGTGCCGATACTTCTCGACCACACCAGCCGTGACATCGATCAGCAGATCGTCGAGGTCGGCGAGGAGCGTGGGATTCGAGAGGAGAGCAATCCCGAATTCGCTCAAACCGCTGTCGAGCGGGCTCGGACCCGCACTGCTCCCCCCGTCGGTGCCGGTTGCATACTTGCTCACCGCCTGCCGGATTCCCTCCCAGAGCTTTCGCGCCAGCTCGTCCGTCTGCGCGCCCATGAGCCACTCTTCCTTCAGTGCCTCCGCCCGGGCAATGACCTCGGGCGAATGCTGCAGGCGCTCGATGAAGTCCCGAATTGCGTGGTCGAACGCGGTGCGCAGCGGATGCGCCGGATCCATGACCATGTCCTGCAACAGCCGTTCGACCGCGACGATGATCTTCTGATAGATCTTGTCGTCGACCACGGGCGGCACCCACCACGGCGTCTCGGCGCGCACACGCTCCCGAATCAAGTCGCGGTTATTCCGGACCGCCTCCGCCGCCAGCTTCACCGTCGCGTTGAGCAGCTCTTCCTGCCGGTTATCGGCGAGCGCCAGCGCCAGCGTCTTGCCGAGGGCCGGCGCGACGCGAAACGTCCGGACGCGGTTCCGCACCACCTGACTCACGAGGTCCTGAAGCTCGTTGGGAGGCAGGCCGTCCAGCGTTTTCACGAGGCCACTGGCGAATTGCCGGGAGATCTGCCGCGCGTGCTCGCGATCGGCGAGCCACTGCGCCGCGCGTTCGGCGGGATGGACGCGGCGCAGGTTCGCGGCGATCACCTCGCGCGATAGGAAGTGGTTCTGGACGAAGTTGCCGAGGATCTGCCCAATGCGCTCTTTGCGCGTCGCGACGATGGCGGTGTGGGGAATCGGCAGGCCCAGGGGATGGCGGAACAGCGCCGTCACCGCGAACCAGTCTGCCAGTCCGCCGACCAGCGACGCTTCGGCGGTGGCGCGCACGTAGCCGAGCCAGGGGTACAGCGGCTCGTAAATGCTTGCCACCACGAATACCAGCAGCGCGACGCCGAGTAACGCGGTCGCCCGCCGCTTCATAGCATCGAGGCGGGCTTGCCGCTCGGCGTCGTCCGGCCGCGACCACTGCGGGATGACCTGCTGCGTCTGCGGCGTCTGCTGCGTCTCGCGGATCGGGCCTGCCATAGAAGCCAAAATAAGACCCCCACTTGGTATAAGGGTACTCGCCATTTAGCTTGCTACGCTTATGTTTACGGCCCTTTCCGAGCAGCTGACCGGGGTACTGAACCGGCTCAGGGGTCGCGGGGTGCTCTCGGAAAGCGACGTTACCGACGCGCTGCGCGAAATCCGCCGCCACTTGCTCGAGGCGGACGTGAGTTTCGAGGTCACGCGCGGATTCGTCGAGCGTGTCCGCGAGCGGGCCGTGGGGACGCTGCAGGTCAAGGCAGTCAGCCCCGGCCAGCAAGTCGTCAAGCTGGTGCACGACGAAATTGCGACGCTGCTCGGCGCATCGGACGCGGCGTTGGCGTCCGGTGTAGGGGCGCAGCATGCTGCGCCCCTACAATTTGCGTCCGTAGGCCCAACGGTCATTCTGTTGGTCGGGTTACAGGGATCGGGGAAGACCACGACCGCGGCCAAGCTCGCGCGGCGGTTGAAGCTCGAGCAGAAGGCGCCCGCGCTCGTGGCGGCCGACATCTATCGGCCCGCGGCGGCGGAGCAGCTGCGGCAGCTGGGCCAGCAGGTTGGCGTGCCGGTGTTTGGGGCCGGGGTAGGGGCGCAGCATGCTGCGCCCGTACAAAAGCTGGTGCAGGACGCGCTGCGGGAGGCCGAATCGGCGCGGGCGCGGACGGTGATCGTCGATACCGCCGGCCGCCTGCAGATCGACGCCGAGATGATGGATGAGCTGCGGGCGCTGAAAGCGGCGGTCTCCCCGCGCGAAGTGTTGCTCGTGGCGGACGGGATGACGGGGCAGGACGCGGTGAGGATCGCGCGCGGCTTCCACGAAGGTGTCGGGCTCACCGGCGTGATTCTGACGAAGCTCGACGGCGATGCCCGCGGCGGCGCGGCGCTGTCGATTCATGGCGTGACCGGTGTGCCGATCAAGTACGTCGGCGTGGGTGAGAAGACCGACGCGCTGGAGCCGTTCGATCCGGCGCGTATGGCGGGGCGGATCCTGGGACAGGGCGACGTGGTCGCGCTGGTCGAGAAGGCCGCGGCGAGTGTCGATGCCGAAGCCGCCAAACGCCTCGAGCAGAAAGTCCGGTCCAAGAAGGGCATGGACCTGCAGGATTTTCTGGTGGCGTTGAAGCAGATGCAGCAGATGGGTCCGCTGAAGCAGGTGCTGGGTCTGTTGCCGGGCGTGAACGCCAAGGCGCTGCAAGGCGTGTCGATGGACGACAAGCGCCTCAAGCACGTCGAGGCGATCGTGCTGTCGATGACGCCGGCGGAGCGTGCCGATCCCAGCGTGCTGAGCGGATCGCGCAAGCAGCGGATCGCGAAAGGGTCAGGCAGGACCGTCCAGGAAGTGAATCGACTGCTGGAACAGTTCCAGCAGATGCGCAAAATGAGCAAGTTCATCAAAAGGATGTAGGGCAATGGCAACTCGAATTCGGCTGCGCCGGGTGGGACGCAAAGGTCAGGCCTATTTCCGCATTGTGGTCGCGGACTCGAAATCGCCGCGCGATGGACGTTTCGTGGCGACGATTGGCCATTACAATCCGCGTGCCAATCCAGCGGTGATCGATGTGAACGCCGAGCAGGCGCGGGCCTGGCTCGAGAAGGGCGCGACGCCGACCGATACGGTGCGTTCGCTCCTCAAGAAGGCCGGCGTACTAGGCAAATCAGCGCCCCCCCCCGCTCCGACGGCCGCCGCGTAGTCGGGCGGCTGCGCAAGCCGCACGGCCAGCAGGGCGAGGTGGCGGTAATTCCCCTCGTCGAGAAGCCCGGGACGGTTTTCGTGCCGAAGGCGCGGCTGTACGTGCTGAACGAAGCGCGTGAGGTGCTGGCCGGCCCGCTCGTAGTATCTCGGCGCCGTGCGTATCACCGCGAATGGCTGCTCGGCTTCGAAGGCGTCACGTCGCGCGCGGCCGTGGAAGGCTGGCGTGACCAGCTGGTGGCGGTGGACGAGTAGCGATGCTCAGGGTCAACGTCGTCACGTTATTCCCGGATTGGTTTACCGCGCCCCTCGCGTCGAGCATTTTGGGGCGCGCGAAAACAGCGGGATTGGTGCAGTACCGCGTCGTGCAGCTGCGCGATTACACGCACGACAAGCACCATACGGTGGACGACGCGCCCTACGGCGGCGGCGCCGGAATGGTGCTGAAAGTGGAGCCGTTGGTGGAGGCGGTGGAGGATCTAAAGCTTGGGCAGGGTCCAATCGTCCTCCTGTCGGCGCGCGGAACGCTGTTCACGCACGATACCGCGGTCCGTTATTCGCTGGGCAGTGAGCTGACGTTGTTATGTGGGCACTACAAGGACGTTGATCAGCGAGTGGTGGACGTCCTTGGTGCGGAAGAGATCTCGATCGGCGATTTCGTGTTGTCGGGCGGAGAGCCGGCGGCATTGTGCGTGGTGGACGCGGTCGTGCGGCTGCTGCCCGGCGCGCTCGGGGATCACGAATCGGCGTCGAGCGACTCGCATTACGAGGGTTTCCTGGCGCCGCCCAGCTATACGCGGCCGCCCAGCTATCGCGGGCTCGACGTCCCAGACGTATTGTTGAGTGGCGACCACGACAAGATTGCGGCATGGCGGGCGGCGCAAGCCGAGCGTCTGACACGCGAGCGGAGACCGGATTTATGGGCAAAGAACGACGACTAGAACAAGTGGCTATGGAGAATCTGAGAGACAACATCCCGGCCTTCGCTCCCGGCGACACGGTGCGCGTCATGGTGCGCGTGCGCGAGGGTGAGAAGGAGCGGCTGCAGGCGTTCGAGGGCATCTGCATTGCCCGGCGCGGCGGTGGCATCAACGAGACCTTTACCGTCCGCAAAATTTCGGCGGGCGTGGGTGTCGAGCGCATCTTCCCGCTGCACGCGCCGTTGATTGCCGAGATCGGGTTGCTCCGGAAGGGCCGCGTGCGGCGCGCGAAGCTGTACTTCCTGCGCCGGCTTGCCGGCAAGGCGGCACGGATCCGCGAGAAGCGGGGGATCACAGTCCCGACCGCCGGCACCGCCGAACAGGAGCCGACCCAGACGTGAGGCACCGCCGCCCGTCGCTGAAACGCGAGGCGGCGTTGTGGTGCGAGGGTCGGAGTATCGTCGCCGGAATCGATGAAGTCGGCCGCGGCCCCCTGGCTGGTCCAGTGGTGGCCGCGGCCGTCGTGTTTCCGGTGGGCGCAAAGCCGATCCGTGGCCTGGACGACTCCAAGGTCCTTACCGCGCTGCAGCGCGAGAAGTTCGCGGTCAAGATCCGGGAGCGCGCCGTCGCGGTCGCCATCGGCGCGGCCAGCGTCCGCGAGATCGACCGGCTGAACATCCGCCGCGCCTCGATCCTCGCCATGGAGCGCGCCCTCCGCAGGCTCGGCGTCGTTCCGGCGCACGTGCTCATCGACGGACTGCCTTGCCCGGAGCTGGGGTGCGAGCACGAGGCCATCGTGGACGGCGACGCCCGCTGCCACTCGATCGCGGCCGCCTCCGTCATCGCCAAGGTCCTGCGCGATTATCTCATGGACCGGCTCGCGGCGCGGCACCCCGGCTATTTCTGGGAAACGAACCGGGGCTACGCGACGCCCGAGCATCTGGACGCGATCCAGCGGCTCGGCCCCACCCGGCATCACCGGTACAGCTTCGAGCCCGTCGCGCAGACCGAGCTGCTAATGGTTTCGGCTGCGCCGCAGTCCGTTTAGGAAGTCCGCCGTCGGCTGCGTGTTCAGGATGTCGGCCGCGGTCAGCCCCGCACGCCGCGCCACCGCGACCGCGAACCGCATGAAGCCCAGCTCCCGCTGGTTGTGCGCGTCGGTCGAGAGCACGAAGCGCACGCCGTGCGCCTTGGCGGCGGCCGCCAGGGTATCCGGCAAATCCATCCGTTCGCTGCCGTTGATCTCGAGCAGGCACTTCGCGTTGGCCGCCGCCTTCGCCACGACGTCGAAGTCGAGGGGGTAGGAAGGACGCACCGGCACGATCCGGCCCGTGGGGTGGCCGATCGCATCGACCCACCGGTTCTCGATCGCCCTGAGCAAACGGTCCGTGAGTTGTCGCTCGCTCTGTTTCAAACCGTAATGAATCGTCGCCACCACGTAGTCGGCTTCCGCGAGCACGTCGTCGGGGAGATCGAGCTTGCCGCTTTCCAGGATGTCCATTTCGACGCTTTTCAACACGCGGATGCCGCGCAGCCGGGTGTTGAGGCGGTCGATCTCTTTCCACTGGCCGCGCAGCTCGGCGGGGCTCTGGCCAGCCATCGACATGCGCGGGGAGTGATCGGTGATCGCGATGTAGGCATAGCCGAGCGCGCGCGCCGCCTCGACCATCTCCCCCAGGGTCGCCTTGCCGTCGCTCGCGTCGGTGTGCATCTGGAGGTCGCCGCGGATCTCCTCCAGCGTGACGAGGGTGGGGAGCGCGTGCTCCTTCGCCAGGGCGATCTCATTCCGCCCTTCGCGCAGCTCGGGCGGGATCCAGTCCAAACCGAGGGCGCTGTAGACGTCTAACTCGGTCCGTCCCGCGATCGCCTTCGATCCGCGATACAGCCCGTACTCGTTCAGCTTCAGCTTCTTGGCCTGCGCGATCTTACGGAGCTCGATGTTGTGCGCTTGCGAGCCGGTGAAGTACTGCATCGCCGCGCCGAACGCGGCCGGTTCGACGACGCGGAGGTCCACCTGGAGCCCGCTGGTGAGCCGCACGGTCGACCGCGTGTCCCCCTGCGATGCGACCTGGGCGACGTCGCCGAACTTGCCGAATCGCTGGATCACCGCCGGCGCGTTGGCACAGCTGACCACGATGTCGAGATCGCCGATCGTTTCGCGGCGGCGCCGGAAGCTGCCGGCGACATCGATGGCGTCGATTCCTCCGCCGGCCTTGAGATACTCCACGATAGCTCGCGCGTACTGCTCGGCCTCGTGCAGCACCATCCGCTGCTGCGTGCCGGCGCCCGCGCCGGAGACGCCCTCCCGGATCTTCTCGAGCAGCTTGGGCCCGAAGCCCGCCAGCTTGGCGATTTTTCCCTTCTCGAGCGCGTCTTTGAGATCGGCCACGCTGTTCACCTTCAGCCGCTCGTGAAACAGCTTGACCCGCTTGGGACCGAGGCCGGGGATGCGCAGCAAGTCGAGGAGCCCCGGCGGGATTTTGGCGGCGAGCAGCTGGCGTTGGGGCAGGGAGCCGGTCGCGACGAGCGCCGTGATCTCTTTCGCAATGCCGTCGCCGATCCCCGGCAAATCCGTCACGTCGAAACCACCGCCCGACACGAGCTCGGCAATCGGGTCGGGGTGATCCGCGACGGTCCGCGCCGCGTTGCGGTACGCGCGCACCTTGAACGGATTGCCCGCCGAGATTTCCAGCAAGTCGGCGACGTCGCTGAGGAGGCGGGCGATTTCGGCGTTCTGCATCGCCTGAAAACTAAGCCTTGCGGACGTTCGCGACGGGTGATACGCTAGCCGTCCCGAAACATCCTTCCCAACCCGTCGGAGGCAGAGGCATGGTGCGCAAGCTCCTCGGGCCGGTCGTATTGGCTCTCGCAATCCCCGTTTTGCTGGCTGCACAATCGCAGGCAACGACCGGCGTCATCCGCGGCACGGTGACCGATCCGTCGGGGACTGCCGTCGCCGGCGCGTCGGTGGTCCTGCACGAGGCACAGACCGGTTTCCAGCGCCAGGTCGTGACCAATGAGCGCGGCATTTTCATCGCCCCCCTCATGCCGCTCGGGACGTATGACGTCACGGCCCGCGCCGTCGGCTTCAGCGAGACCCGGCGCTCTGGCGTCCGGCTGGGCGTCGGTGAAACGGTGAATCTGACGCTGCCGCTGGCGGCGGTACAGCTCCAGGCGGTGGTGGTCGAGGCCACGCAGCCCGTCGTCGAGGCGACGAAGATCGAAAACTCGACGCGCTTACCGGATGCCGCGGTCTCGCGCCTGCCGAACAACGGGCGCAACTATCTGAATCTGACGCTGCTGACGCCGAACGTGGCCATCGTGCAGGGCCCGGACGGCGACGAGCTGTCGATCGGGGGCCAGAAGGGGATTCACAACAACGTTTCGGTGGATGGCGCGGACTTCAACAATCCGTTCTTCGGCGAGCAGCGCGGGGGCCAGCGGCCGCCGTTCACGTTCAATCTCGACGCGGTGCAGGAGATCGTCGTGACGTCGTCGGGCGCGAATGCCGAGTTCGGCCGGTCGTCGGGTGGCTTCGTGAACGTCGTGACCAAGTCAGGCACCAATCAGCTCCACGGCTCGCTGCACTATTATGGAAAGGACGGCGCGCTGTCGGGCGTCGCGCACCACGGTACCGAGAGCCTCGCGCCCGATTTCACTCAGCACCAGTTCGGCTTCACAGTCGGCGGGCCGATCAAGCACGATCGTGCGTTCTTCTTCCTCGCTTACGATCAACAGATCTATAACGACACCAAGCAAACCGATCCGAACCGAATCGATCCGTTACTGCGCGCCTGGATGGACACGGCCTACGGTGGCGTCTTGCGGGGCGACTACGGGCCAATCGAGCGCACCAATAACGCGCGCGTGTTGCTCGCCAAGTTCGATTTCAATCTGTCCGATCGGCATCATGCCTCGTTGAAGTACAACTACACCTGGTCGGAGCAGCGGAACGGGACATTCGATTATGATCACTGGGCGAGGAGCTCCAACGGGCTCGAGCAGGATCACTCGAACGCCATCAACGGCAGTCTGATGTCGTATCTGAAGCCCAACCTCGCCAACGAATTCCGGTTCCAGTATTCTCGCGAGGATCGCCCGCGGCCATACGACGGTCCGCGGAGTGCGGCACTCGGCACCAACCGGGTGGATGCCGGACCGCGGCCGTTCCCCGACGTCGCGATGGATTTCGCGAACGGATATCGATTCGGCATGCCCTTCTTCCTACCCATTGCGTATTACGACACGCGCATGCAGCTGCTGGACAATATGTCGATCGCCCGTGGCGACCACTTCTTCAAGGCGGGCTTCGAGTATAACAAAGTGCATTCTATTCAGACGTTTGTCGGGTTCGCAAACTCCCGCTACATCTTCGCGTCCGTGCCGGCCTTCCTGGCCTTCCAGGACTCGGGCGACACCGGGGGGTTGTTGCTGTTCCTCCAGCAAGCGGGCGTGGGCCGCTCCGTGAGTGCGGCGGGGACGCAGAACATCCCGCAGACCGAATACGCCGCGTATATCCAGGACACCTGGAAGCCGAGCCCCAAGTGGACGTTCAACTACGGCCTCCGGTGGGAAGCGCAAATCGAGCCCGACCCAATCACTCCGCCCTCGCAGGTCTTTTTCGCGCCATTCATCGGCCAGAGCACGTTTCCGTCGGATGGCACGATCCCGTCGGACAAGAAGATGTGGCAGCCGCGGTTCGGATTTGCCTTTGATCCGCGGGCCGACGGCCAGCGAGTGATTCGGGGTAGCGCAGGCCTATACTATGCGCGCATTCCGGGACTCAACCTCGCGTCCACGCGCAGCACCAACGGCTCGGTCGGCATGACGTACTCCAACTTCAACAGCGTCGTACCGCCCCTGAATAGCCAGCTGCCTGATAACGTCGCGCCCAGCGCCGTGAATCACCCCGATGTATTCGTGTTCGCGCAGAACTTCCAGAACCCGCGCACGTTCAGCGCCAGTATCGGATACGAATGGCAGGTGGGCAACGATCTCGGCGCATCAATCAGTTTTGAGCACGCCCGGACCGACCACTTGACTCGGTTCATCAACCGCAATGACGCCGCGTTCGGCAGTCCGTGGATCACGGGACTTCCCGACGACACAGGTGGGACGACCAACGGAATCTTTACGCTCACGACTGTCGAGTCGAGCGCCAGGTCGAACTACAACGGTGTCACGATTGGCCTGAAACGGGTCCTCGACCCCAATTTCCAGTTCCAGGTCAACTATACGCTGTCGTTCGACAAGTCGGACGATGACAACGAGCGCGACCCGTTCACGTTCCGATACGCAGCCGCCAACAATCTCGCGCCTGAGTACAACTGGAGCGATCGCGATCAGCGTCATCGCTTCAACGGCTGGATGCTCGTCCACATCGGCGGCGGTCTGTTCTTGAACAATCGCGTCAGCATCTACTCTGCGCAGCCCACGTCGGAAAAATGTGGAGCCGGCAACAAAGGCACCGGGCAGCGCGCCGCGAGTCCCGCGGACCGGATTTGCTACAATGGCGCTGTACCGACCGGTGTGATTCTCCCGCGCAACACGCTGCGCAAAGACAACAGCTACTTCTCGTGGGATATCGGATTGACGTGGCCGTTCAAAGTGGGCAACGGCCGGCTCGAGCTGATTGCGCAGATGTTCAACGTCCTCGGCTCGGAGAATTTCCGAGATCCGGCGACGGGCAGCCCGCTCTTCAACTTCGACGGCACGTTCCGCGGTGGCTTAGGGGATCCGCAGCAGACGCAGATCGGGATGCACTGGGTCTTCTAGAACAGACGGTAAAAGACGGTAGCGGACGGTAAGGGACGGTAAGGGTCAAACCCCTACCGTCCTTTTACCGTCTCTTACCGTCCCTTACCGTCGGTTACTTGACCGCGACCTGCTGCACCATCCCATGCACAAAGTGCGGCTTCCCATCCTTGGCGTCGGGCACGTAGCAGTTCAACAGATAGTTGCCGGGCTTCAGGGTAATCGTCAGCCAACCAACCTTGCCTTTATCAGGCCCTGTGAAACCGCCGGCCGGCTCTGCCGGGGGCGTGCCTCGCATCCCGCCTTCCATCCATTTCTGCCAATCCGCCAGCGTCTTCCCGGGGGCGAGCCGTTCGATCGTGAGCTCGTGGAGCTGC
>WNGL01001897.1_pt1 | contig 27180 bp, 25 predicted proteins | sample 5400591 | NCBI WGS metagenome assembly WNGL01 (sample SAMN13153377, study PRJNA577476) | soil metagenome | isolation source: 80 cm soil or saprolite under Garry oak tree replicate 1 | place: USA:California | collected 2016-06-15 | reverse complement strand
TTCCAGCTCTGATATTTCTGTCTGCGGTCGTCGCGTATTTGCCTGTCCCTGACCTGTTCAATCAGGCCCTGGCTTTGATGGCACGTTTCTTGCCGCCTGACAGTATGGGCCTAGTAAGAAGAGTATTAGCTGATGTGATCTCGCCCAACAAAGGAGGGTTTCTGTCTTTCGGGATTCTCGGAACCCTTTGGGCGGCCTCTGGTGGTTTTGCAGCTGCTATGGACGCGTTGAACGTCGCGTATGAGGTTAAGGATGACCGTCCGTTCTGGAAAACGCGCCCTTTGGCTGTTGGCTTGGCTTTCATGACCGGTGCGTTCTCGCTGGTTGCGTTATCTGTCATGATCGTCGGGCCAAGATTCGGAGAATGGCTCGCGGGCCGAGTCCACTTGTCGAATCTGTTCATCCTGCTCTGGCCCTACATCCACTGGACCATCGCGGTGGGGTTCGCGATCCTTGCCGTAGAAGCGCTTTATTTTCTCGCGCCGAACGTGAAGCAGCGTTTTCTCGCTACTCTGCCGGGAGCGGTCCTTGCGGTGGGCTGCTGGATCGGATTGTCTTATCTGCTCGGGATCTATTTTCGGCATTTCGCGAATTTCAATAAAACCTATGGCACGCTTGGCGCAGCAATTGCACTGATGGTCTGGTTGTATTGGACAGGCTTTGCCATGTTGGTGGGAGCGGAGCTTAATGCCGAACTGGCGAAGATCAGCCGTCACGGCAGAGTGCAAGAAAAGCACGAGCCTCCCGCCATTACAAGAATTGATCTTGCAGCCTAAAATCTTCGTTCTAAACAGTCGTCGTTCCTACGCAGCGCGTCTTTGTTGTCCCCCGATTCTTGAATCGTCGAGATGGCAACCAGAAAATGCTCATCGAGCAAGTATTAGACGATCTGTAATAAATTTGCGGGCGACTCGCTCTTAGATATAAACGCCTCCACCGATCTTAGCGTGCTCTCTGGCAGTTCATCGTCGGCCGACAGGAGTGCGATCGGAATATCGGATTGGCTAGCTTTCATGTGTTGGGCGACGACATCCCCATTCATGCCGGGCATGTGATAGTCGATCAGCACCAAATCCACCGGATGGGATGCGAATAGTTGTAAGGCTTCCGCTCCGCCTGTGGCGAACAAGACCTGGTACCCACGCTCCTCCAATAGCATCTTGCGACCCTCCAGCCCGTTCCAATCGTCATCAACGCAGAGGATCAGAGATCTTTTTGTCATGGCACACCTCCATTCTCTTCGCCAGAGAAGCACACGAAGAACCTGCCTTTTGCACCGTTCCCGAAGCAACGCGGTGTCATAAAAAGAGCGGCACGATTCGTGCCAAACTCCGAGCGAGAGTCGCGTAAGGAGTTAGGTCCAGCGGCACCTTAGGAGCTAGGCAGTACCTGGGTGAGTGCGCGCATTCCTGAGCGTAAGAACAGCGTGTAGTAGGTAAAACAGGCGAACGTCTACATCTCGGGGCTTTGGTAAGTGTGAATCCACGTCGAACATCCACAATAGCAAGTCATGGGATTGCTGAAACTAGAAAGGGGGCTTTCTTACGTTCATTCCCCTGTTTGGGAAAAGAAAAGGAAATATTCCAAAAACTCCCTGCGGGTATTTTCGTCATAATCCAATGCGAGATTATGACTAGAATCTCGAAGTGTGATTTCATCAACTAACCTACCAGCTGAGTAGTGAGTCCGGAAGGAGGGAGCATCATGAAGAAGAGATCTCTGGCCCTAGTTGTGTCGCTGGCGATGAGTGCATGTACGAGTTCACGCCAACCGCCGGCTTCGCCGGTGGAGTTGAAGCACTTTTCTCTGGATAGGCTGGAAGGTGTGCGTGCGACTACCGGAGTTAGCTTCGACCCGCAGACATCGAGTGACGGAAGGGGTTCTTTGCGGATCGACGCCAGCCAGCCGTTAACGGTGCCATTGTTTGAAGTGAGCGACCTCAGCATCGAGAATGCGGCTCTGATTTACCAGGCGAGTTTGCAGTCACAAAACCTCGACGGAAAGGCCTATCTGGAAATGTGGCTTCGCTTTCCTGGCAAAGGAGAGTTTTTCTCGCGCGGGCTGGATCGCCCAATAACAGGAACGATGAGCTGGATGACTTCCACAATTCCTTTTTTTCTACAGGCAGGACAAAAGCCGGACTTGATCCGACTCAACCTAGTAGTAGCGGGGAAGGGACGAGTGTGGATAGATGATGTGCGCCTGCTACGGCAGCCCCTGCCCACCCGCTGATACTACCATTCAAGTGCCATTGGTATGGCTGCCCGCCTGATTGCGACGAAAAGCAATCGTCCCGCCCAGATTCTGACTCTTCGGGCAGGCAGCCAGCATCTTTTGACCCCGTTCCACACATCGTCGAAAAATTTGTGAACCCTGCTCTCAGTTCTAGGCTGCCGTCGAGTTCGTGCCTGCCCCGAGCTCGAAGTCGGTGACAATATCCGATCGCGTGCTGTTGACGATCGCTTTCAGTTCAGCCTGTTCTTGGCCGGGAACCGCGAAGTGATCCAATGTCTGCTGAAGATCATCTAGGAAAGCTTCCCATTCCTTGCTGGTAATCTTCAAATGTGCATGCGAGTCTGTCATCGACTTCCCCGTATACTTTTGCGGGCCGCCCGCAGCCCAGCAGACCATCTCGGTCACCAGATACTTGAATCCCGCAGGGGGCACACGATGGTGTGCTTCGTCGACCAGAGGATTTGAATTCAGTCTCGGGTCACTCATGACCCGGTTGATGAGGTCGTCCACCACAGTAGCGATGCTATAGACACCACCGAGTCTGTCGTAAAGAGAGGAGATCTGTGCTGGTTGCATACCGACCCTCCGTTGGCCCTCGCACTATAGCAAACAACCCCTACCAGTGAATTAGAATTAAGCCGCTTCTGGTGCTGAAAATCAATGTTTTCGATACAGAGAATGCCGCTCGGATGTCGCTGAATGTGATCAGAAATGATTCTCACTACCCAATCCGTATTCACTAAGTGTCGCGTTGCTCGATTGCACTGATTCTCGGAATTGCAGCTGCGCTTCCAGGGAATCCAGCCAAGCCCCGAAGAATGAACGACAGCCAGGCTCTGTACGCAGGAAGCGTAAGCCCATAGCGAAAGCGTCATTCCAGACTACCTCTGCCTTTGCCTGGAACGTTTGTGGATCTGTGCTGGGAAGCCCGAACTGCACTGTCACGACACCTTCGACCGGAGCAGACCCGAAAAGAGTAAGGGCAAGTCCACCTTCACTCACATTCTTGATCTTACCCGTGAAGGTCGCCCCCGTGTAGCAGAAAAGCTGGATAGGCAGATCAACCGCGTGGCGGAAATATCTGCGATGCTCGCGTTTCATCCTAACAAGTGCTATGTCGAGAACGCCACGCAGCGGCTTATCCTGAACCGGCTTGCCCAGCACGAAATTGGCTCCCGCTTCAACCGCCATGCTCACCGTGGTCTTGGCGTTTACAACGGCGAAGACCACCGATGTCTTGTTGGAGCGACTGCTGCGTATCGTAGCGAGCACATCCATAGCTCCAGAGACGCCGTCGCAATCAATGACGAAGCTGTCGAGGTGGCGGCGAGCTGAGAGTTCGATGGCGCTTGAAGCATCTGTGCGTAGTTCAAGTCCGATTCGCGCTGCGCTGAAGGTGGTTCGGATGACGTCCAGCAGCGCCGCGTCCCCGGTTAGCAGTAGGCAGCCCAAACCCATCTTCTCAATCTATGCAAACGACTTGGCTTCTCAAAGTGACGGAGGTACACAGGACGGACGTTTGATCTCATCGAATCGCAAGAAAAAAGTGGCCAAGTCCTGGCATCAGTGTGCCACGACGACTCAAACGCGAGGCCTCCTCATGTTTGATATGCTGGCAGGCTGCAAGACATCTCCTGGCCGAGCAGTTAGACCGCATGAGCGGGCGTTCGTGAAATGAACCGTCTTGTGAAGGAAGGGCCGCGATGATCGCTTCTTCCGCCTTCCATCAGCTGAAATCGCGTTTTCGTGGCGAGCGGATCGTTCCGGGCGATCAACAGTACGACGCAGCACGCAAGGTATTCAACGTGACGATCGACCGAAAGCCCGCCCTGATCGCTCGGTGCGCCATCGCGGACGATGTGATCCAGGCGCTGAATTTTGCGCGCCAGGAGAAGCTGCTCGTTTCTGTCCGCGGAACTGGCCACGGTCGGATCGGCGCGCGTGAGCTATGGGGCTTGCCAGTCGAGAGCATAGATTTCCTGTGTGCCCGTGTCGCGAAGCAGAAGTGGTGAATCGTCGGGAGCCATGCCGAGCCAGATAGTGTAAAAGCCGGTTTGCCGGAATTTTTTCAGGTCTGCCACCCGCTCTACCTTCCGGTCGCGGATGCGTATCCGCATCACCGAGGGCTGGTCCTCCTCATGCAAGCAGTAAACATAGTCTCCGCCTTTCGACCAGTTGGGAAAACCACAGGTTATTTTCGCGATCTCCTCCCACTTTTGGGTAGCAAAATCGAAAAGCATAAGGCTGCGGGATGCGAGAGGCAGGGCGGCGAGATGGCGTCCGTCAGGCGACCAGCGCGGCGAGTAAAAGCCCTTTGAGCCAGGCAGCGTCGAGATCTGATTAGTCCTGACGTCTAGCACTTGGACGATAGTGTTGGGATCATCCGCAGAGCCGCCGAAGGCAATTCTGGTTCCGTCGGACGACCAGGTAGGGTCCCACTCTTCTGGGGAGTTCTCGGGTATCATTTCGCGCGGCGTTCCACCTTCAGCCGAAATCGTGTACAGCTTCGGCTTCTGGCGGCTGGACGAAAAGCCATAGAAAACGATCTGCTGGCCGTCGGGTGACCAGCTAGGCAGCACGGGCGTGAGCGGCGGGTAGGTGAGTTGAATTCGCTGGCTGCCGTCCGATTTGCTCCTCCAAAGTGTGCCCTCCGGGAAGCTGACATAGGCCACCCACTGTCCATCTTTCGAAAAGCTGACGCTATCCGCCGAAATTCCGGAGAGAAATGGCACGAACTCTGCGGACTTCGTGTCGTAGCGAGCCAGTTCCCCCCTCGCTAGCGTCCCCACCACGAACAGCTTTTTGCCATCCTTGCTGGGAAGCGGCGAGGAGAAAGTCATCGGCCCGGTGGTCAACTGGACTGGTTGGCTGTCAGCTTTTCCGAACCAACTCCCCTTTTCCGCACGGGCCCAAATATTGCCTGCTGAGTAAAAAACAAAATATTTTCCATCTGGAGTCCATTTGCCGCAACATTCGTTAGGAGGAGTGTGCCAGGCGGGGAGCAGGGGATGCGAATCCGTCCCGCTGACCGAAATCTCCCAAAGCGAGGCGGGAGTATAGAATGCACCCCCGGCTTTGAATCGAATCACAGTACCATCCGGCGACCAAGCCGGTTCGAACGCTAGATCGGGCGCGGAGAAAAGTTTGCGGGCGCCGGATCCATCGCTCTTTGCCAGGAATAAGTCGTGTCCGTCGGCGTAAACAATCATTTGGCCGTCAGGAGACCAGGCGGCGCCCTGGCCAGCGGCGTCTCCCAGTCTGCGAGGTGACCCGCCCAGCACAGGGACTTCCCAAAGCGATCCACTGAATGCCGTCTGGCCTACCTCGTCTGCCACGAGCAAGGTTGCCCCGTCGGGAGAAACAGCAAGCAAGAACAGGGTCGGAGCGGGAACTGGGACGTGCGCCACTTCTCCACCGGAGCCGGACACCTGCGCGATGACCAAACCCGCGGAGGGGAATTCATTAAAGTAAAGCCGTGCCCCGTCCGTCCCCACCAGATACTTTAGATTGCCGTCGTGAGTGACCGGGACGTAGCCCGATACTTTGGGCGAAGGGAGAGCGCGAGATTGAAGATAGACGAGCGCCGCAATGACGAGAAGACCCAAGCTACCGCCCGCGACTGCCCAACTCTTCCATTTAGGCCGCGCGGGTTTGGGGACGGCCGCCGAGTGCGCCATGCCATCTGTTCCCGCCACGGATGAAAATTCAGCACTCGCCGCGGATGCGGATATGGGGGCGGCAGACCGTCGCGATTCAGTGTCCCGCTTCAGCCGTTGCAGATCGGCGCGCATCTCTGCAGCGCTCTGATAACGCAGGTTGCGGTCTTTCTCCAAAGCCTTGTTGATGATGCGTTCCATCTCAGCAGGCACATCGGGATTGAGTCGAACGGCCGGGGCTGGCGCTGCATCCAGGATGGCTTTGAAGATCTCCGCGGAACTGCCGCCACGAAACGGGAGCGCACCTGTCGCCATCTCGTAGAGCACGGCGCCGAAAGAGAACAGATCACTGCGGGGGTCCAGGTCTTTGCCTCGGGCCTGCTCCGGTGACATGTAGGCGATGGTACCGAGTGTAGAGCAAGGACTGGTCAGGTGCTGGTCGTCGATCACCGCGGTCATCGTGTTTGCTGATGCAAGCTGGCTGGCAAAACTGGCGGAAGCAACCTTGGCCAAGCCGAAATCGAGAATTTTGGCGCGCCAGCGCTTAGTGACAAAGGTGTTGGCCGACTTAATGTCGCGGTGGACGATCCCCTGGGAATGCGCAGCGTCCAAACCGTCGGCAATCTCAATGGCAAGTGAGAGAACAGTTTCGTTGTCTAACGGCTTTCCTGCGATGAGATGCTTCAACGTTATCCCATCCAGAAATTCCATGGCGATGAATGCCTGTCCATCCTGTTCGCCGATGTCGTAGATCGTGCAGATGTTGGGGTGATTCAGCGCAGACGCAGCCTGGGCTTCGCGTTGAAAACGGGCGAGCGTCTGCGGGTCGCGGGCAACTTCCTCGGGCAGGAACTTGAGGGCCACGAAGCGATGTAGCCGCGTGTCCTCGGCCTTGTACACCACGCCCATGCCGCCACCGCCCAACTTCTCGATGATGCGGTAGTGCGAAATGATCTGATCGATCATTGGATTGAAATGTTAGGGGTACAGGTAGAACAAGTCAATGAAGAGCGGGAGCGGCGACGTCGCGGAGCAATTGTTGGTCAGGAATTGCTCGGCAAACTTGTGAAAGAGCTGGAGCTCGAGGCCCACTTTGTCTCATCCAAGGCTCTTGAAGCGCGGCGATAGTCTGCCATTGCTTCAACCGGAACCCTGCCGTCCTCTGCTGAGATCAAAAGCTTGCTTCTAGGCAGCCCGTGAGCCGAACTCTCGGCCGGGCCGAAGAACACGAGAAGGGCGAGCCGCTCGATGATGTCGTAGAACGTCGTCCTTTGAGACGATCACCGCAAGAAGATTGCGGCCCTGACCTGTCCTCGGAATGCGGTTTCTGGGGGTCGGTCGCTCCGCCATCAAGCACATAAATCCCGACGCGGCCTTTGCGATGCGCGAAAGGTACGCCATCGTCTCGGCTTCTTCGCGGTGAGTTAACGTCGGCTCCCAGGCCCGAGTAGACTTTGGAGGCGCAAACCAACCAAAGCTCAAACCAGCGTGCGTGTCCACTTGCTAACCCTGAAGCGCCTGAGCAATCTTCTCGGCGTCTAGAGTCAAAAGGGAATCCTGCAAATGGAATGCGGGTGCAAGCCGACGGGACACCGCTTCTCTCAAAGACTCGGACTCACTAAGACTGCTGGTCGCAACGCGGGCGGGCATCGCTTGTTCGATGGAGGGCGGATTCGCGATCTCGAATTTGTGCGGCATACCCAGGAGTTGGGGTTTTCGCTCAACGAAGTTAAAGAACTGCTCGCGTTGCGACAAAGGATCACGCCTGTTCCGAAGTGCAATCCATGCTCGAGGGCAAGCTTGTGGATGTGCGGGAGAAGATGAGAAGTGTTGGCGAGTTGGAAGCGGAGCTTGCAGGGGGCATTCCGCAATTGCAATCGCGAGCTGCGGCTGAAATGGGAAGTCAAGCATGAGAACTGGGAAACATGCCAAACGCCTTGGGAACCTAAACTTCCGCGTGCGAAAACTCCTATTTGGACAGAATTCGACCTAGGTCTCCAGAACGCTTGCACCCAGTTGGTAGAGCAGCGTTGCTTCCGCTATCGTTGCCCTTAGGTGTTCAAAAAGGTCGGTGATAGGGACCAAATTCTGAGTCAAATAAGGGTCACGATGTTTGCTACCTCCAATACCGTAGTGTTCCCGTGGGTCGTCATCTGCGCCGCAAAGTTGTTGGATTTGCTGCATCCCGCGAGGCTGTTAACCGGAGGGTTGTAGGTTCGAGTCCTACCTGAGGAGCGATCTTTTTCATGAGCTTAATTTAATTTCGCACGTTTTACACTCTTCTGAACTCTTCTGACTTTTGGGGGTTCTGGTCTGAGGCCCGACGTTGGATGCAGCAGGCTTACTCGACCGCATTTCGTGAAATTACTTCGCGGTACCACTCCGCACTGAGTTTCGGTGTTCGCTTCTGCGTTTTGAAGTCAACGTAGTGGACACCGAATCGTTTGCTGTAGCCGTCCGCCCATTCATAATTGTCGAGCAGGCTCCACAAGAAATAACCTTTGATGGGGTAGCCTTCCGAAGCGGCGCGGTGCAGGTGTGTGAGGTGATTGCGCAAATACATTACGCGGTCCGTGTCCTCGATACGTCCGTCCGCGGTTACCACATCGTCAGCCGAGCAACCGTTCTCGGTGATATAAAGCGCCGGCGCCTTCCAAATATCGCTGACGTTGCGAATCGCCCAGTAGATCACTTCAGGGCCGATGTAAAGCCAGTCCGAAGCCATGCGCGGGTAGGAAGCCTGGCGCCGTTCCACAGAGTAGCCGGCCGGTGACGCGCTGGCGCGGACGTACTCCGGTGTGTACACGTTGAGGCCGACGAAATCTAGCCTACTGCCGATGGCCTTCATGTCACCGGCCTCCACCTTGGGAGCGTTCGCGCCCGCGCGCTCCAGATAGCCGTCAGTGTACTTGCCTTCCAGGACCGCGGTGAGGAACGGGGCGTTCCCCTCGCGAGTCGCGCGCCGCGCAGCCTCGATGTGTTCGTGGGTTTCGATGACAGGCACGTACACCGTGGCGTTCTCCGCAAGACCAATCTGCGTTCCGCTCCTGGCGGTTGCCCTAATTGCCTGGACCGCCAGGCCATGCCCGAGAATCGCATGGTGGCGAATCTGATTCACATGTGCATCTGGCAGCTTCAGGCCCGGGGCGAACTTGCCTGTCTTGTAGCCCAAATCGGTGAAGCATACAAATTCGTTGGTGGTGAAGAAGTGCCGGACACGATCAGAGAACCGCCTCGAAACATAGGCTGCGTAATCGGCGAACGCATGCGAGGTGGAGCGGGACTGCCACCCGTCAGGCAAAGCCTCTGGCAGGTCCCAGTGAAAGAGCGTGATGTACGGCGCGATATTGCTTTTGAGCAGTTCGTCGACGACCCGATCGTAATAGGAGAGGCCTTTTTCGTTCGGCTTGCCCGTCCCCTTGGGGAAAATACGCGACCACGAGACCGAGAATCTGTAGCCAGTGACTCCCAGGTTCTTAAGAAGCCTCACGTCCTCTTTGTAGAGATGGTATGAATCGTCAGCGACATCGCCCGTGTCTCCCTGAAAAGTTCTGCCCGGCGTGTGCGAAAAGGTGTCCCAAATCGATGGTTCCCGTCCATCTTCATTCGTCGCTCCCTCTATCTGATAGGCAGCGGTCGCGCAGCCCCAGAGAAAACCAGTCGGAAATCGCAGCGAATTCGCACTGGGTACTTGAGCCAGTGCAACTCGCGGGAAGGATCCGGTGGCTAAAGCAGCAGCCGTGGCAGCTAAAGTCTTACCGAATTGGCGCCGTGTCAGATTTGTCATGAAAGTCTATGTTGACCTGGATGCCCACAATTAAGACCGACCGCAACTGCCAACTGTGAGACTTAAACCGTTCATTTTAGAACTTGAAAACTGTATTGTCACCGTAGTTAGCTGACCCAGACGCTGGTGCCAAGCTAATCGGACCTCCGGACTTTGGGCCTGTTCGACCTGCGTATCTCATTATCTTGGGTCAATGACCGCGAGCGCCGGTTCTCCATACGACTCCACATATAACTGACCGCTGTTCGGGTCGACCGCAAGGGCGTAAGGATTTTTCCCCGCGTGGAGCGTTTTTAGGACGCTGTTCCGAGCACTGTCGATCACCGTGATGTCGCTACTATGCGTGTTGGCGACATACACCCGATTTCTTTTCGCGTCCACTGCGACCGCCTGGGGATGCATTCCCACCTTCACCGTCGCGATCACCGCGCGTCTTACGCCGTCAATCACAGTTACGGTGTCGTCTCCGTGATTCACGATGTATGCCGTGTTGGTGACAGGATTGACGGCAATTGCACAAGGAATCGCGCCCGTTGCAACGGTTGTAGCAAGGCCAGACACCTCATCCACCACGAGCACTTCCGAGTTTCCGGATCGCGTCACGTAAAGTGTTCCGGTTGCGTCATCCAATGCTATGCCCCAAGCATGTATGCCCACGGGAACCTTACCGACAACGGAAGGTAGTCGGTTAAGCACAATCAGATTCGTGTTCTCGTACCCTAACAGGTATACCTTGTCCAACCGCGAATCTACGGCGATCGCATCCGCGGAGGCAGCCTTCACTGTGGTTGTGGAGTTTGTCGTGCCCTCGATCACCGTAATCAGGTTGCTGAAAGTATTCGATACATAGATCCGGTTTGTGGCGGGATTGACCGCTACAACGTAAGGGTGCGGTCCTACACTGAGGGATGCCAGCACCGAATCATTTTTCCCGTCGATCACACTTACCGAGCCACCTTCGGAATTGGCAACATAGACTCTGTCCGTTACCGCATTCACGGCGATTGCAATCGGCCCCGCCCCTACCCGTACGTTCGACATGGATTTTGTTTTTGGATCAAAGACCGACACAAACCCACGGCTTGTTTCGACGCCATAGACTTTCCCGGTTTCCGGGTTCAGTGCGACACCTCTGCTGCTGATCAGCGCGGTCGAGGGCTGTTTTGTCTGCGCATGCGCCTGGATCGAGAAGGCGACGCAAGCGAGAAGCGCGACGACTACGGCCATGGATACTTCAACTGCGCTTTTCGGACATCCCGAGCGCCGCGGCGAAAGAAAAGACCCGCCCAAGCAGAGCTTGGACGGGGCACCCCCGGGAGTCAAGGCGCGAGCGCAGGTTCGGATTGTCTTATCCACGACTTGTGGGAACCTCAGAAGCACTATACGACGATCTTTTGTGTAGCACCGCAGCTCTGGAGTTGCCAGCAGGTTCTCGTTCGAATACATTCACAGTCAGATTTTTACAACCCTCTTTCGTCATTCGATTTTTTGATCCGTCAATCGATAATTCGTTCCTTTCTCACTCTTCTCATCAGTGCGGCGGCCATTCTCTCGCCTGCAGTGACTCTTGCACAACAGGCTTCCTTCCGTGTCCTGGCGTTCTATACCGCAAAAGGCGAACTGGACCATATCGCATTCGCGGAACAAGCCCTGCCATTCTTCGCGGAACTCGCCAAGAAAAACAATTTTTACTTCGAGTCGACCACCCAATGGGAATCCTTGAACGCCGAAAAATTAAAGCGCTTCCAGTTGATTATGTGGATCAACGATTTCCCGACAAAAGCGGAGCAGCGCGCGGCGTTCCAGGACTACATGACACAGGGCGGCGCCTGGCTTGGCTTTCATGTGTCTGCTTACAACGATGAGAGTACGCGCTGGCCCTGGTTCGTTGATTTTATCGGTGGCGGCGTCTTCTATGGCAACAATTGGCCTCCGCTTCCCGCGAAGCTCATCGTCGACGACCGCGCACACCCGGTTACGCATCACCTGCCAGACACATTCACTTCACCGGCAAATGAGTGGTACATCTGGAAGCCCAGCCCTCGGCTGAATACGCACGTAAAAGTGCTGCTCACGCTCAATCCGCAGAATTATCCGATAGGACTCAAGGACACCATCATCGGTGGGGATCTTCCCGTAGTGTGGACAAATACGCGCTATCGGATGATCTACATGAACATGGGCCACGGCGACAAGATTTTCACTAGCAGGGAGCAGAATAAACTATTCGAAAACGCTGTTCTCTGGCTCGGCGCTCGCAAGTAGCCGTCGCGTGCGTTTGCTTTGTGTTCCTGGAGAGACCAGAAAATGACATTTGTCCTGAAACCCGATGCCTTCGCTTATGGGAAATGAGATCCGCTCTACCATCAGGCCCAGAGTAGTGTGGTCACTGAATCGCTCTTCAAATTCACATCCGCTGACATTCCACCCATTTGCAGGGTGACCTTTCGCTCGCCGGCAGAATTGCTCAGCACTAGTACGCGCTGGCCGTCGGGATTCTCCACGCCCACGTGATCCAAACCAGTCACCGCGGTTTGGGAATCGAATCGACGCGCTCCGCGGCGCATAAACCGGGCGAAATGGGCGAATGCCCAATATTGGCCGCTGCGCGTGATCTCTTTCGTTTGGGAATGAATGGTGACAACACCACCGCAGGGGAACGGCCCGATATTCGGCCGGCCCTTCTCATCGAGCGCGAGATTCCAACCAGTGATTGAATCGCACCAATTGCGCAGTGCAGCGGTAAAGGTTCGTCCCCATTTCGTCCAATCCGTGAGATAGTCCGGATTGGTATAGTCCGGCCCGCCTTCGGTCCAGTGCATCCCGACATCAGGAAAAGCATCGTGAACTCGGCTCATCATTTCGGGCGTCCCGGCGTATCCGTGCCAGGCAACCCCGTTACAGGATGCGCGCAGGATAGGGTCCTCGAGTTCATCAGTTGCGCGGCCCCAGAGGTTATAGTTGTGATCGAGGATCCAGATCTTCGTCACTAGGCCATTTTGCTTTAGCAATGGGCCGAGTAGCTTTACGAATTCGATCTCATATTCCTGGGGCCAAATGCAGGCTGGCATTCTGCCGTCCTGGTCGGTATCGACTTCGTTTTGCGGAGTGACTGCTTGCACTGGCACCCCTTCGGTGGCGTAGGCCTGAAGGAACTTAAGAAAATATTGCGAATAGGTCCCTATGGATCTCCGCCGCATTGATCCGCCCAACATCGTTCCGCTAGATTTCATCCAGCCGGAAGGGCTCCAGGGCGAGGAGAAAAGAAACAGATCAGGATTCATTTGTCGGGCCTGGCGCAACATGGGCAGGATGTATTCACGATCGTGAGCGATGGAGAAGCGCTTCAACTCGGGGTCGGGGTCGCCCTCGTCGTAGCTGTAGGCCTGAGTCGAATAGTCGCTTGCCCCCATGCAGGTGCGGCACACATTCAGGCCCATCTCTGAGGGATGGAACATTTCATGAAACAACTGCTCCCGCGCGGGACCAGCCAGTTGGTTGAACATGTAACAGGCCGCATCGGTAAAAGCCGCGCCGAACCCCAGAATGGCTTGAAACTTCTTGCTAGGATTCAGAACAATCGCCGGCTCCGAAGGCTTACCGGAGGCCTGTTGCCAAGAAATGGGTTGAGACTGAGCACAACGCAACTGCTGAGCGCTGACCCAGGATCTGATGTTGCCAGCTGGCATTGCACTAGAAGTTTCATCGTTGAGACCTGCGACCATTTTTGAGGTTGCGGTGGTGGCAAGTCCAAGAGCAGAGAGTGTGAGAAAAGTTCGTCGTGTCGATTCTGGCATCGTGTCTCTCGTAAGGAAAACGATTACCGGGAGAATATATCATCGACCGATCGAGGCTGAGCCGCCAGCGAAAGAAGCGAGCGTTGCGGAATTGCCGCCGTTCTCGCCGGACCATGGGCAGAGGTGAGAAGCTAACCGTCCATCGAGGGGATCTCGCTTAGGAGGCCCTAGGTCGCAACAACACGACGTCAGGTTCTAGATCATCTCATGGCCCCTCAGTCTCGGAGGCATCGTCTTGCCGATCGCGCGCATCCTCAACCTTGCCCCGTTGTTCGGGAGTTAGCAAACTGTAGACTTCGGCCTGGAATCGCGATGTGGCCACAATCAACTCTGCCATCAGACGCGACTGTTGAGTGGCAAGTTTTCGGATATGTTTTTCGTCGAACCTCCCGTTCTTTGTCGCGGTGACGAGGAGCTGCCGGTTTGCACTGAGTCTCGTCAACACGGGTTCAATCCGCTGCCGTTCGGCTCCCACCAGGACTTGGATCATTACTATCTGCGATTGTGTGAGCTCCAAGTAGCTGACCAATGAAGCTGAAAGCCGCAGCGATGAAAATGGTAGATCCGCCACCACGACTTCGCCTTCTTGCGGTCGAGAAGTTGGCATTGGCACAGGCTCCGGAATACCTGCGCTCAACACTTCAATCGCCGGTCCCTCTGATGCTGGATGCGGCTGCCCCCGAGTGGACGCCCAGGAGAACTGTCCGGCCATAGCCAACAGTACAACGATACCGACAGCAACACTCGCTCTTCCGGATCTGCCGTTCTTCTCCTCACGTTGCCGATTTCCGGGCTGCGATCCTCAGGGCTTGATCATCAGCGCGGAAAGGCTGCGTGGCGTGATAGCTGAGAGCCCGATCAACAATACTTCGGGTCCAATTCCTGTCACTATCAGTGTCGGACTTGTATCTGTTGGCGCCGGCAATTTGAAACCCGTCGAACACATTGCTCTAGTGCAGGCGGCAGACTCCGCGCTGTATCGCGCCAAAGCCAAAGGCCGAAACCGCGTAGAGATCGCTGAACTCAAGGTTGCGCCCCAATAGTGGAAGAAACAAACCTTGCGATAGCACCTTAGTGGACTGCACTGGCACCGAAGTGCTATTCACACCCGGGGAGAGACGATTTACTTTATTGGGCGAGCAGTTCTGGGGGAGGGCTGCCCGGGCGTCCGCTGACTCGAAAGAGTCGGGACGCCTGTTAATTTTTTGGAGATAATTGCACCGCTGATTTCCTTCCGGAGTTTTGGCTTTAGTGCAAGAAAAATCACGTCACGCGATTATCGGCTATATTTGCCCATTATTTCAGCCTTACCCAAGATGTGATTCTGCATTGCCAGCTCAACTTCCCGCTTGCTTGTGCCTGCTGAGATTGAGCTTGTTGTCGAGCGCATACAACTTAAAAAAGTAACGATGAGGTTTGCCGGGAGGCGGGCAGGGGCCTCCGTAGCCGATTTTGGGAAAATCATTGACGCCTTGGAATCCACCGCCCGGTAATTCGCCAACCTTGGGCATGGCTTCTCGAAGATTAGAAGTCGTCGACGGCAGGTCGAATAATACCCAGTGGGTCCACGTGCCCCTTGGCGCATCGGGATCGTCAGCAATCAGCGCGAAACTTTTGCTGCCCTGCGGAGGATCCATCCAGGATAATGCGGGGGAAACGTCGTCGCCGTCGCAAGTAAATTTTTTCGGAATATCTTTTCCATTTTGAAAACTTGGGCTGGAAATACTGAATGCCATCGGTGCTCCTCCCTTCACTGAGAAGTAACCTTGCTCTTTGATGCGGGGAAGAGTGATAGAGCTTAACTCTGCCATCATCAGCGCGAGAATTGACCGTAGCAGGGATAGTGCCAAGGCTCGCCTACTGGGCTTTACAATCTCTCTCCACTGCGCGCTCTGTCAGTAAGTGGAAATAGTGAAATTAACCGTAATGCGTGCTTCGGTTTCGACCGGCTGGCCCGCCTGAAGGTAAGGTTTAAAGCGCCACTGTTTCACCGCTTCCCGGGCTGCTGCGGAGAGAATGGCCGGCCCGCTGAGCACCTGCAGATCCTGGATGTTCCCGTCTTTTCCGATCAGAGCCTGTAGCACCACCGAGCCTTGCACTTTCATTTGCTTTGCCAGCATCGGATAGTTGGGATCGACTGGATGCGAGACTACTTCGGCGGTACCTGGCGAAAGGCGAACCTGTGCCGTGGCATTAGTCACCCCACCGCTAGGGCTTTGGGATATGGCAGAAGGAGCTGTTTCACTGCTAGCAGGCGATTTTGGTCCGAGATCGAGCTTGATAGAAGGGTTACCGGGTGTCACAGTCTGATGCTGGTCTCCGGCGACCACCTCGACCTGTAGAGGCGGGAGCACTTTTCGATTGGTAATCACCGGTGAGGGATTTGTGTCTGCAGTGGGCGTCGCCGTAACTTCAGTCACCGGCTTTTTCGACTTTGATCGTGCTGCGGGAGTTGTTTGCCCTTTGCTCGCTAATCGTTGAGATTCCCCGGTAGTTTGGGACGCACTCGGTTCCGAAGGCTCTGATTCGACAGTGGCGGTGGATGGGTACCAGAACTGCCAGTCCTTGTAGAGGACCACAATCAAAGCGGCGAGCAGCAATGCCAGCGCGATTAACATCTGGCGTCGCTGTTTCAGTTCGGAACCGCTATCAAACGGAACCTCATTCATCTCCGGTTGGCGGTTCTCCTCGAGCATTGGCATGAATCAATCCCCTCCGCACCCTTCGGACCCTCAGGTATCGTCGCCTAGTATGCCTCGAAAGGCTGTGAGGAAGCTAGTAAAAGCAGGGGTTCCTACACCAGTTAGTCACAACCGTCGGTGTTCGGACACTATTCCCTTTACGCAACCATGACGTGCACAAGTCACGCAGATAGGTGACTGGAGTCACCGCTTTTCCGCCGTGGTTGAGATATTACAGAGCAATGAGATCCATTCAGGAGGCCTGCTTCGAATGCGTCTTGCGTCCGGAGCGCCTCTTTTGCGATTTGCCAGCTGAGGCCCTGAAGGATTTCGATACCCTCAAGTCGCTCTCGCTTTATTCGAGTGGCAGGACTCTGTTTCGCGAGGGTGCCCGCCCGAGGCATTTTTGTATTGTGCGAGGGCAAGGTAAGACTGTCGGTATGTTCGCAGTCAGGCAAGCGTTTGATGCTTCGCATTGCCGGCCCCGGAGAAGTGTTGGGACTAAGCGCCTCGCTGTGCAGTGGCCCTTATGAACTGACTGCGGAGATAGTGGACGACGCTCGCGTGGCCATGATCAATCGCAAGGATCTGCTGCAGTTTCTGAACGACCACCGTGAGACCTGCTTGCAGCTAGCTCAACTGCTGAGCCACGACTTGCATGTTGCCTATAACCGCATGCGTGTGATCGGATTCGGGCGTGGCCGCCGCCGCCGACAATTGCTGCCGGTCGAAGATAGGCTTCCTGCTTTGCCGGTCACTGCTAAAAAAGGAAACGCCCGGCCATGATCAGCCGGGCGCCTGTAGTTGCCGGAATGTTCGGTTCACTTGTTCATGCTGATTTTCTTATCTCAACAGGAAAGTCAATCACTTTCCCTCGCTGCTCCGGGGGAATCCATTTTACTTTCTTGTGAAACCTTGCCGGAATATAGAACTCAATCACCTGTGCCATATCACCCCTCCGATCCGAGACAGCAGCACGCCCACCATTTCACAGTGTCACCCGGGGATGTACGTGTGCTCAATTACTTAGTTAGATGCGGGCAGCAGAGCACAATGATGCCAGGGGAAGGCAGGGCGGCAGGCGGGGTGCAGGTTCAATGTCTTTGAGTTCAGGTTGGAAGAAGTAAGTCTGTCAGCAGGCCAGTTGCTCGCGGGTAAGCTTCAGGCCATTCAGGTTTCCCAGCACAGTGACCGCAATCGAATCGGTGTGAAAAAACTGCTCTGCCAATTCTTTTAATTCCTCGGCTGTGACGCCTTCGATTTTTTCGATAAGTTCGTCCAAGGTATAGAAGCGATCGAAGTACATCTCTTGCCGCGCCAGATTAGACATGCGCGCTGTTGAGGATTCCAGAGAAAGCATCAGGCTGCCCTTCAACTGGTCTTTTGCCCGGCGGAGTTCCTCAGGGGGAACGGTCTCAGTTTTTAGCTTCCGGAATTCCGAGACAATCGATTGCACCACCTTGCCAGCCGATTCGCGCGACGTTCCTGCGTAAACAGAAAGACAGCCGGTGTCGCGGTAAGGATTCAAATCGCTGTAAATAGCGTAGGCCAGCCCCTGCCGTTCGCGGATATTTTGGAACAACCGCGAACTCATGCCTCCACCCAAAAGAGTGTTCAAAATATACGAGGCATACCGCTTCCCATGTGCAATGGGATGAGACGGAACACCCACGCAGATCTGAACCTGCTCCAGTGCTTTCTTGTTACGCATAATGATGCGCGGGACGATCTTTGGCTGTGGGCTGTGAAAGCCATTCTTTTTGGGTGGCATCTGCGCGAAGTGTTTGTTCACCAACTCCACGAATTGGGCATGTTTTAAATTCCCGGCTGCACAAATGATCAAATTCCCGGGAGCAAAGCGCTGGCCGTAAAAATCAAGCACTACCGGTTGCTCGAACTTCTTCACTGTCTCCTTGGTTCCCAGAATTGGCTTACCCAGCGGATGATCCTTCCAGAAATTCTGGGTAAAGATCTCATGGACCAGGTAGTCAGGACTATCCTCATCCATCTTGATTTCTTCCAGGATGACACCGCGCTCACGAGTAATGTCCGCCCCATCAAACACCGGATTGAGGACCAGATCGCTAAGCACATCCATAGCAATCGGAAGATGATCGTCGAGCACCTTCACGTTGAAACAAACGCACTCTTTGGCGGTGAAGGCATCCATGTTGCCACCAATCGAATCCACCTGCCGGGCAATCTCCTCGGCCGAGCGATGCTTGGTTCCTTTGAAAACCATGTGCTCAATGAAATGCGAAATGCCGTTCCATTGCAGGTCTTCATCGCGCGACCCGGTCTTGATCCAGATACCAATGGAGACCGACCGGATATGCTGCATCTCCTCGGTCAGAACAATCAGACCGTTGGGGAGAACTTCGCGATGGATATTGCGCTTCTCTTCAACCATATTTCTTGCCAACCGATTGCGGGGAGGAGTTCCTTCCCTAAGTATTGTTACACACCCGCCGACATGCGCGAATGGGCAATTAATGGCTTATAATCAATAACTTACAGGTAAGTTAGCAGCCAAGTGACGTTTTCCCTGGCTGAATCTCACAATACTCTACAATTATAGAAAATGAATGCTAGTAGTTAGATGATGACAAACACAAAACAACAGAACATACTTTTGGGCCTTGGCCTTCATGAACTTACATTATTGGTGGAAGAATCCGGCCAGCCCCAATATCGGGCTCAGCAGCTTTTTGAAGCTATCTACCGGCAAAGGGTGGGGTCTGCGGAGCAGATTTCTACCTTGTCGCAGGAATGTCGGGCCGCCCTGGTCCAAAAAGGATTCTCCGTAGGCCTCCCCACAACGGATAAGAAATTCGTTTCGGTGGACGGCACAGTCCGCTATCTCGTCACTTTTGCCGACGGAGAAAGTGTGGAAACCGTCTGGATGCCCGAAGGCGACGCGGGTGAAGCCGGGGACGGCAGCGAGGCGGGAAACGAATTGGAAAAACAGACAAGCCGGACGTGGGATCGCGCCACCATTTGCGTTTCCAGTCAGGTCGGCTGCGCTGTGGATTGCAAGTTTTGCCTGACCGGGCTTTTAGGAGTAAAGCGCAATCTTACTGCCGGAGAAATTGTAGGGCAGATTGCCGCCGTTCTTAATGAGCAGCATGTTGCCCCACCTCGCGATCGAGTGAACCTCGTGTTCATGGGAATGGGAGAGCCTTTTCTGAATTATGACAATTTCATCAAGGCGGTTCGTCTGCTCGTAGAAGGCGTGGGCATTCCCGAGTCTCGTATGACCGTGTCAACAGCTGGGATTGTGCCGCGCATCCATGATCTCGGTGCCGAATCCATCCGGCCCAAGCTGGCTATCTCGCTAAATGCGCCCAATGATGACTTACGCACGCGGCTGATGCCCATCAACCGCAAGTGGAACCTGGAAAAGCTGATGGCCGCTGCGCGTGATTTTCCTCTCAGAAACCGGGAGAGACTGACTTTTGAATACGTTCTGCTGGACGAAGTGAATGATTTTGAACAGAATGCCCGTGAATTAGTGGAACTCATTCGTGGGGTACGCGCCAAGGTCAATCTGATTGCACTCAATCCGGGGCCGGGAATTCCATTTCTCACGCCGAACAAAGATCGTGTCGCCCGGTTTCAAAATATATTGATCGATTCTGGTGTGCCTACATTCATCCGCCGTCCGCGCGGCCGCGACATCTATGCTGCTTGCGGGCAACTCAAGCGAACCCTGGAAATGAGCGCTTAACTTTTGAGGCTCGAGCGCTGGAAATGACTTTCTCAGTCTGAAGTTATCGTCCTCTCTCTAATTCCTGCGCGGCCTCGTCGATCAGCGCCGCTTCGTCCAGCAGCACGGCAGCGGCGCGCTGCATCTGGTCATCCGCTTCTTTCCACTTCTTCTGTTCAATGGCCTCGCGAACTCCAGGGATTGTCTTCACTCCGTATCCGGTGTATTGCCCTGGCGCATAAATCATGTGCTTGAACCATGGTCTCCCTGGGAGCCCATCTTGACTGGCTAGTTTGCGTTCGCTCTGCAGCAGTTTTGCATTCACAATTTGGAGCGAAGCGGAATTCACAGCCAAGTCTCCATTCTTCGCCACCTTCTCATACGCTTTTTGATAACGCTCCGCACTGCGAGTGAGCGCTTCCGAAGCATTCTCGAGCGGGGCGAAGTTGAGATGTGGTGGAACCTCTTCACGCTGAGGAGGGACAAAGGTTTTTTTCGGATCGGCGGTTGCGGAAAAAACGCCTTCATCCATTTCTTTATTCCGCTCGCTGACCTGGTCCTGCTTGTCTTTCAATAGTTTCTGTAATTCACGCAGATAGCGATGAACCGTGTCGGCAAAATCTGTGAACTCGTAGGGAAGCAGATCGGCATCGGCCATTCGCATGACGGCGGTGCCAACCGTCTGTGCCAAGGCACGCCCGTAGCTGAAGTCGGTGTCGGAAAAATGCGTGTACCAATAAAAATCATCATAGATGGAATGGTAAATTCCTCCGCCGTCTTCATCACCGAAACTCACATCAAGCGAAGCTATGCCGAGATGATCGAGGAAGACGGTGTAGTCAGAACCTGAACCAAGGCCATGGATTCGCAGATCAGTCCGTTGACGTACCTCCTGACGTTCTTCGGTTGAAGTGGCATCGGCAATTTGCTTGAATTGGCTTCTTTTCCAGATCGAGATTTTTTTCTCAGGATCCTCAACGTCGCGCGCCACTCCATTCATGAACTTTTCCAGCGTATGCGATCCTCCGGCAGACAAATAACCACGGCCATTTGCATCAGTATTAATGTAGACCGCGGCGTGTTGGCGGAGTTCATCAGCATGGGTTTCCGCCCACTCGGTCGACCCCAGCAGGCCTGGCTCTTCGCCGTCCCACACGCAATAAATAATGGTTCGGCTCGGCTTCCAGCCTTGCTTCAGCAATGTTCCAAGCGCCCGAGCTTCTTCCATCAGGGAAACCGTGCCTGAAACCGGATCCTCGGCGCCGTTTACCCAGGCGTCATGATGATTGCCGCGCACTACCCACTCATCGGGATATTTCGAGCCAGGAATTTTGACCACGACATCGTAGAGAGTTTTGATGTCCCAGTTTGATTGCACTTTCAGATGGACTTTCGCGGGTCCAGGTCCTACGTGATACGTGAAGGGCAGGGAACCGCGCCAACTCTCCGGCCCTATCGGACCCTTCAGAGCTTTGAGGAGATTCTGTGCGTCGCCATAGGAAATAGGGAGAACCGGGATGCGGGTAAAGGTCTTCACGTCTTTCAAAGCCAGGCGCTTTGCGTCTTTCGTGGCTCCTACGTCCGGAGTCAGTGGGTCGCCGGGATGGATGGGCATATCCATGACACTGCCGCGTTGCACGCCGTCCGGTGGACGCCACGCTCCCTGCGGAAATACGTCTCCTTCAAAATAGCCGTCGTCCCTGGGATCAGAGTAGATCAGGCACCCCACGGCGCCGTGCTCGGCCGCAACTTTGGGCTTAATGCCGCGCCAGGAATGCCCGTACCGCGCAATCGCGATGGCCCCCTTCACTGAGATTCCCATTTGTTCCAGCTTTTCATAATCCTCAGGAATGCCGTAGTTCACATACACGAGCGGTGCGGTGACGTCGCCGTCAATCGAGTAGGCATTGTAGGTAGGCAGTTGTTCGGATTGTTGGTTAGAAGTTGGATCAACGCTTAGCGCTGTTTCCTGTAATTTGGCCTGAAACCGGGAAGGCTCCACTAGTTCCACAATGCGCTCCTTCGGCGTGGGGAAAAGGACATCGAAGGTTTCAATATGCGCATCCAGCCCCCATTCCTTGAACTTGGATAGCATCCATTCGGCATTGTCCTTGTCATAGGCAGAACCGACATGATGAGGCTGGGCAGAAAGACGCTGCATGTAGTCGCGCAGATTTGCCGGCGTGGGAATCATGCGGAACTTACCTTCCCAATCACGCTGGGTGCGCGAGGAAGCCGCTGAATACCCCAGTAGCGGTACCACTTCATCGGAAGTGGCAGCGAGAAGGAAAAGACAAGTGACCATCAGGAAAATCAGCTTTGCGCGAAGGCGCATTCAATCCTCCAGAACAATATGACTGAGCCAATTAAGGCTGGGGCATTATAGAGGCTGTCGAGCCTGCATGACCAAACATTGGCGGAGCGATCTATCGCTGCGTACTTGGCAACTACGAATGGCTAGAGTAGGCTTTGCCTCTTATGAAAATGGCCTTTAGCCGAGCTGCTTCGTCACTCTTATTCCTGCTTTTTCTTTCCTTCACCAGCCAGGGAGCGGCCGCAACTTTCACAGTGGAACAAGTATTGAGTTCGCCATTTCCTTCCAACCTGGTGGCGGCTTCGCGTGCCGGCAGGATGGCATGGGTATTCAACGCCAAGGGATCTCGCAACCTGTGGATCGCCGACGTTCCCAGCTTCGCCGCGCGTCCAGTAACACACTACAGCGGTGATGACGGACAGCCAATTGCCAGCCTGCGAATCACACCAGATGGACGCACGTTGGTGTACGTCCGCGGCAGCGAAACCAATGAAGCCGGACGTGTAGCCGATCCAACCAGCGGCGTGTCATCGCGTAAACAACAGGTTTGGGCTATGGAGGTGGATGGCGACAGTCCACGACTACTAGGAGAGATGGGTTGCGGCGAGGAAGAATGTGAAGATGTCGAACTCTCACCCGACGGACAATTTGCAGTCTGGGCAACACGAAAACAATTGTGGATTGCGCCGGTTTCAGGCGCCACCTCCTCTCATCAATTGACCGATCTGCGCGGCGAAAATTCAGCTCCCAAATGGTCTCCGGACGGACGTCAGATCGCCTTCGTAAGTGATCGCGGCGGGCACAGCTTCATCGCAATTTATGATTTCGGCCGCGACAGCGTTCACTATCTTTCCCCCAGCGCCGATCGCGATCTTTCACCTCGTTGGTCCCCTGATGGACGCCGTATCGCTTTCATTCGAACTCCCGGCGTCCAGGACAAACTTCCACTGATCCCGGTCCGAGTAACGCCTTGGGCAATTTGGATGGCTGATGCGGCAACGGGAAACGGCAAAGAGATCTGGCACAGCGGAAATCAGCCCAATGATTCTTTCCCCCGGCTGACGGCGAACTCTTCGTTCTACTTCGTCACGGATGACAAACTTATTTTTGCCTCCGAGCAGGATGGATGGAATCACTTGTACTCGATCTCCCCGACAGGCGGATCAGCCACTTTGCTCACACCAGGGGTGTTTGAAGTGGAAGATGTCGCTCCCAGCTTTGACGGACGCTCTGTGCTCATTTCTTCGAATCAGGGTGATGTGGATCGCCGTCACATTTGGCGCGTCGGCTTGGAGACGGGAAAAGCACAGGCTTTGACGACAGGTGAAAGCATTGAATGGAACCCGGTAGAAACAAGCCAGGGTAATTTCGTAGTTTGCTTCGCTTCGAATGCAACCGTTCCCGCGATGCTTTATCGGGTGACCGCGCAGGGCAAAGAGATGATCGCCGCCGCTGCTCTACCCGCAGACTTCACGTCGAAACAGTTGGTCGTACCGAAAGCGGTGGTTTTCAAAAGCGAAGATGGCTTAGACATCCATGGTCAACTGTTCACTCCTCCAGGCAGAAGTCAGCCCGGTCCAGCGCTGATCTTTATGCACGGTGGTCCGATGCGGCAAATGCTGCTCGGCTTTCACTACATGTACTACTACCACAATGCGTACGCCATGAATCAGTACTTGGCGAGCCAGGGCTATGTCGTACTGTCAGTGAATTACCGGCTTGGGATTATGTATGGACGCGCTTTCCGCGAAGCTGCTAACGCCAGTTGGCGCGGCGCATCAGAGTACAAAGATGTGCTTGCTGGCGCGAAATTCCTACAAGGTTTATCCACCGTGGATCCGAAGAAAATAGGACTGTGGGGCGGATCATATGGTGGATATCTGACCGCGTTGGGACTGGCCCGCAACTCGAATCTTTTCGCGTCAGGAGTGGATCTTCACGGCGTGCACGATTGGTCCGTATTCCTTCCACGCTGGGAAAATCGCCCCGGCGCGCCAGACAGCAAAGAAGCGGAGAAGTTGGCGTTTGAATCTTCACCCAACGCCTCCGTGGCAACGTGGAGGTCTCCCGTGTTGCTGATTCATGGCGATGATGATCGTAATGTCCCCTTCGATCAAACCGTGGACCTGGCGCAACGTCTGCGTGAGAACCATGTTCGGTTTGAGGAACTCATCTTCCCCGATGACATTCATGATTTCCTGATGTGGAAGAACTGGGTGCGCGCATACACTGCGACGGCTGATTTCTTCGCGCGAACGCTCAAGCAAGAAGGACACTGATAAACGGCCCGGCATTCGCTTAGGTTTGCCAGCTTAGAAGCAGAAGGGGAAACACGCGAATGAAAAGACAAGGGACGCCAGCATCCAAAGGATGCCGAGCAGACACACAACAGGTTCAATTTCCGTGCTCGACTCTGTACAATGTTGAGTGCCGCCCAAACCATTCCAGCTAGGAACACATAAAAATACCCGGTCTGGATGGGTTCACGCCAGCGTACAAGCCACCATGTTCCTCCCTTTTGGGTGACGTTCATCTTTACCGGAGGCATGTAGTTAACCCACACCGAGTGGCCAAGCGCACGCTCGAACACCCCCGGGCAGCGCCAACGGCAAGTTTCCGACTCCAACGGAGAAGAACAGCAGAAAGCAGACCATAAACAAAGGCCCGCGAGAGACTACGGCGTCATGGGGTTTTTTACGGAACAGAAAGTACGCAGCGATGACAGCGATGATTATGTTGATAAAAGGAAAACAAGCTCTCCCGAGTGTCCATTCGCGCACTGCTCCGCCCCTTTTTGTGGGCACGATTTTAGCGAGTCGTCATAACTGTCGTAATATCGCCATCTCTAACAATGTCGGCGGTGTCAAGCGGGTTTCGGGCACACTGCGACGTGCACTCGAAAACGAGCGCCATTTCGCTCTCGTGGATTGTTTGCCACGTCCAACCAAAGGCTCGCTCGCAATCGTTGCGGTCAAGAACTCAGTCCGACCCAACCATCTCTTCGATCACAACTGCGATCATGATTACTATTTCGAACTCCCCTGCGAAGGGGAGCGGGAGGCCCAATCGTTTCAGCGGTGATCTACCGCACACCCTGGCGATTCCGGGGTCTCCCGCGTGCGCACCGAGTTTTCTCAACTGTTCGTAGTCCCATCCCTTGCGCCACATCCAGTAAAGTCGAACGGCGAGCTTGCGGGCCATCGCGACCTTGGCGATCCGTCGTTCCCGTGGCATCGCCGGGTGCAGAAACCGGCGACGCCAATCGGGATCGCAGCGCACGGTGATTTGTGCCGCCTCCACCAGCAGGAAGCGCAGCAGAGAGTTGCCTTGCTTGCTGATGTGTCCCAGCCGCCGCCGATCACCGCTGGACTCTTCGCAGGGAACTAGCCCTACATAGCTGGCGATCTGCTTGCTCGAGCCAAACCGTTCCGGTGTTCCGATGACCAACTCGAAAGCCAGTGCGGTCAGCGGACCCACTCCCGGATGTGTCATCAACTGCCGCGTCACCGGCCGCTTCTCCACTTCCTGCTCCAGCTCTCGCGTCAGTTCTTGGATCTTGGGCGTCAGTTGATCCAGTAACTCCAGCAGGTCTTGTCGCCGCCGGCGAGTCCACGGAGCTAGTAATAACGATTCCAACTGGGCTCGCCCCGCAGGTCGCCATAGTGCCTTCTTAAGTCGTACCCCTTCGTTCAGTGCCACCACGTGCAATTGGTTCATGATGCGCGTGCGCATCTGAACCATCCGGTGTCGATGCCACAACAGTTGTCGTAAGTCGCGATTTTCCCCGCTGGGTACCCAGATGCTGGGGAAGCGATCTTCCACGCAATGTCAGCAGCAGTTGTTCATCTTGGCGATCCGTCTTTTGCTTGCGTACCCGCTTGCTTCGGATCTCGGCCGCATCTGCAATGTGCAACTCAAACTGCAGTTCTCCTAGCAAGTGCTCGAACCAGCGGGCGTGCCCGCTCGCCTCCATCCCCACACACACCTTCACACCGCGCACTTTGAGATCGCGGTAGAACTGCTCCGCTTCCTCGCGGTGCCCCAGTCGCCGTTCGTTCCATTCACCACTTTCGCTATCCAGAAACGCAATTTGTTGGAAGCCCGGGTGGTAGTCACAACCTATAATCAGCATGTTCGGCTCTCCAGAAACTACACTGCCAGCCGGAAACTATGCTGCCGGAGCTTCGATTATTTGGAATCCGAGATTGGCGGCTTTGCGCTTGAGGTAGTTAATTTGCAGTTTGCGGTGCTGCGCGTCGTAAAACTCGGCTCCTCGGTCGATGAATTGCATTCCGTAGCGCAGCATGCGATAGACCAATCGAGCCAACTTGGCGGCCATAGCTTTAATGGCAACGGGAGCCCCGAGTTTAGTTCGCAGTCGGCGAAACTGTGCGCCAAGGTAGGTATTGCTTAGACGCAGGGTGCTAGCTGCCATCCTCAATGCATTGCTGACTCGATTGTTGGTCGGCAATCGGCCTTTCCCAATGATTTTGTCTCCGCTGATCCGATTGTCTGGACACAGCCGCAGCCAGGAAACAAAATGGTGTTCCGTCTTCCACTTGCTCATATCCCATCCTGCTTCACTGAGGATCGTCATGGTCGTAGTGACGTCAATCCCGTCGATTTGGGTTAGGTCCGTTCCGGTCATACGAAATAGTTCTGCGCGCAGGTCGAACTGTGGCGCATTGCCCCGCTTTTTCTTTCTGAGCCGTTCCTTGCGCTTTTCTTCCGGCAGACCGGCTCCATGGCTTCGGTCCTCTAGTTGTTGGAGATACTGCTGCAGCCGCTGATCGCATTCGGCCATCTGCTTCTGGCAAAACTCATATCCTTCCTGCTCCTGCTGCAGCACAAACAGCAGATCTTCTTGCCAGTTGCCTTCCAGACTGCGCGCGATTTCTTCCTCGCTCGCCTTCACCCGCCAATTCCGGAGCGCCGCCAGCTGATAGGGATCGCGTTCGCCGGCCAGAATGGCTTTGACGATCGCCTGCCCCGTCATTCCGCTCA
>WNGL01001667.1_pt1 | contig 27228 bp, 13 predicted proteins | sample 5400591 | NCBI WGS metagenome assembly WNGL01 (sample SAMN13153377, study PRJNA577476) | soil metagenome | isolation source: 80 cm soil or saprolite under Garry oak tree replicate 1 | place: USA:California | collected 2016-06-15 | reverse complement strand
CAACCATTCTGCACATGCTCCTGACGCATCCGGCGGCGGGCACGGTTGATTTGTCCGGGTGGAAGGTGATCGTCGGCGGCTCAGCCCTGCCAAAGGGCCTGGCGAAGCTGGCTCTGGACAGGGGTATCGATATTTGGGGCGGCTACGGTCTGTCAGAGACGTGTCCATGCTTGACAAGTGCCCAACTGAAACCCGGCATGTCCGAACTGGATGCAGACACGCAACTGGAATACCTCACCAAGGCAGGTCTACCGGACCTGCTTGTTGATCTGCGTCTCGTTGATGAGCAGATGCAGGAAGTGCCTCATGATGGGGAGGCCACCGGCGAAGTCGTTGTCCGCGCCCCATGGCTTACGCAGGGCTACCTGAAAGACCCGGAGCATTCCGAGAATCTCTGGCGTGACGGCTATCTGCACACCGGAGATATCGGGACGATCGATCCCGAAGGGTATCTGCGGATCACGGATCGGATAAAAGACGTGATCAAGAGCGGAGGGGAGTGGATTTCTTCCCTGGCTATCGAAGACATCATTTCGCAGCACCCGGCAGTAAGTGAGGTGGCGGTCATTGCCATCCCAGACGAGAAATGGAGGGAGCGCCCCCTGGCCCTGGTCGTGTTGAAGGAGGAGCGTGTGAGCACGGTCACGGAACAGCAACTCCAGGTCCATGTTCAAGCATGGGTAGGCCAGGGAGCCATCTCCAAATGGGCCGTGCCGGATATTCGCTTTGTAGACAAACTGGAGAAGACGAGTGTTGGCAAGCTCGACAAGAAGGTCCTACGTCAGAAGTATGGATTGGCGGATTTTTCATTGTAAGCAGCGCAGCATATCGTCTAAGCCAGTGAGACCAGCGGTCTCACTCACCTGTCTCATCAGGGTGTCAGGCCGCTGTCTGGGAATCAGTGTACCTCATTGCTGTGAATTAGGAAGCGCTATGTCTGCTACAGACAGAGAAGCGCATGAACATTCGCTATGTACCGGCGAAATGCCCTCAGGGGTGATAAAGGAAGGGAAACACAATGGATGCACCTGAAACAGTCAGCATGATTGGGGCCGGGCTGATGGGGCACGGCATCGCACAAGTGTTCGCGGCGCAGGGCCATCCCGTTCGGCTCTTCGACACGAATGATACCATTCTTACGCAAGCTCCAGAACGCATCCATGCAAATCTCATGCAAATGGCAGCGCATGGCGTCGGTGATGAGACGGCGATCAACGCCAGCCTCGCACGCATCTCCCTTGTGCGTGACCTGGCGGAAGCCTGTATTGATGCGGACGTGGTGATCGAGGCGGTCAGCGAGAAGATGGACCTTAAACAGCGGATCTTCGCTGAGCTGGACCACCTCTGTCCACCACACACCATCCTGTGCAGTAACACATCGGTGCTGAGCATTACCGAGATTGCCTCCAAGTCGCAAGGGCGTGAGCGTATCCTGGGGACGCACTGGTGGAATCCACCGTACCTGGTTCCACTGGTAGAAATTGTACGTACTGGAGATACCGCCCAGCGATGCATCGACACCATCTATGACCTGCTCGTGCGTGTGGGGAAAAAGCCGGTACGCGTCCACAAGGATATCCCCGGCTTCATCGGCAATCGCTTACAGTCTGCCTTATGGCGCGAGGCCTTCGCCATCATCGACGGCGGCATCTGTGATGCGGCCACCGTTGACGAGGTTGTGCGCAGCGGATTCGGGTTGCGCCTGCCCGTCCTGGGCCCCGTCGAAAATGCCGATCTGATCGGTCTTGACCTGACCCTGGCGGTCCACGACTACCTCTTACCCTATCTCAGCCGCAACACACAGCCCTCCGCCACGCTACGCGCCAGAGTCACTGAGGGGAAGCTGGGCTTTAAAACAGGTGCGGGGTTCCTCTCCTGGTCAGAGGATGAGATCGCAGCCACGCGGGAGCGGCTGGCGAACCACTTACTGAAGATTCTTGCTGAACAACAGCGAACTGTTGGAACAGAGCCCGGCGTGCAAGACGGCGGAACGGAGCAGACCGGGCAAACAGGGAACGTCTCCCAGAAGAAGACGGACCAATCATGAAACAATCACGGAGGCAAATGAGTTATGAAACGCCCTCATCTTGGGCAAAAATGGCTGCCCCAGGAATGAATCCTTGCCATATTCCATGTTGTTCCCTCTCATAACTGGGTGCAGGAGCGAGATGTTCGAAGAGTTCTCCTGAACCTAGTACAGAACTTAGTGGATGCACCATTAGCCTCAATATTTATGATATTAAGTATGGTTAACCCCAATATTCTTGAAATAAGCTGCTCAGAAACTTTGAAATAACGAGCTTGTCCTTGCGCATCTGGCCCAATAAGTGTGATACCTTACACAGAACCAGGACCTGGAAATAGAATCACCTACCGAAGAATACGCGCTCGAGCAAAAGGTCATTCCTTTTATGGGGACGAATTGGCCGCGGCCCTCACTCAAAGCGGTGGCATTTTTATTAGTCTGCCTGGCATGTGTAATGCATTGGGTATCAACACCAGAGGCCAACTGCAGCGCATCCAACGAACCAGAGAACTCTCTTTAGGCCTTCGCCAAATTCCCCTTATAACGAAAGGTGGTCGCCAAACCGTCAACTGTTTACGCCTCGATAAATTAGGCTTATGGCTGGCAGGGATAGAAACAGTTCGTGTGAAGAGCCAGTTCCGGGCAAAGCTTGACGCCTACCACAGTAGACTTGCTCCAGCTGCAATCCAGATCTTCCTGAATATGGCAGGCATCTAAGCATCATCTCTTGTCCCAACAAGCGCTAATCCACAAATCCAGGCCCTAAGTGAGCAGATCGACACCTTAACAGCGGTCGTGACATTTTTGCAAGAACACATGCAAGCCTGGCTTGAAGAGACTGGCCAGCAGATAGGTTCTATTTCTTTGCGTCTGGACCAGGCGGTGAGACTACTTGAGTCACTAGTTGACCGCCAGGACGAAACAGAAACAAAATTGCAAAAGGTAGAAGAGCGAACCAATACACTCACCCCGAGACATAAGCGAAACGTGCAGGAATTCATCACAAACATGGTACATCACACGCAGCACAGCCAAATGCCACTCACCTACGCAACGATCTATGGACGATTAAAGACCAGGTTCCGGATTAACAGCTACGCTGAAGCACCGGATGAGCGCTACGATGATATTATGGCGTTTCTCAAAGACATGCTTAAATACGCCGGTGTCAATCTTCCTGATCAAGGCAGCTTATTTTAGCCAACATACCCACATTTCACGTCGTCTACTCTTTAATGGAAGGGGGAATCCGATAAGACGATGATAATGATACATGTTAAGTGCATATTATGTGGAAAAGTACAAGAGCATTATGTAAGCGAAGACCAAGCGAACTTCATATATAACTGGGCAGGAATAGACATTCAGTATGCAGAGGATCTGGAAAACTTTGTATACTATCCCGATAATACCTATACCTCTTTCTCTTCGGAGGTAAGATGTACGGAATGCGGTTTAGTATGGAGTTATATACCGCAGAAGTTTTGGGACCAGAGAGTAGATGCCACTGATGAAGAATCTGAATGGTTTGAAAAAGACGAGCCTGGTCCAGAGATTGATAGCCCTTTGGAGAGGGTGTTTTGGACTTTCTGGAAGGAAAAATGTCCCATTGTTCTAACTCCTCAACTGAAGGTAGGAAGATATTTTATAGATTTCGCTCACATTCCTTCACATACAGCTATCGAACTTGATGGCAAAAAATATCATAGTTCCCAAAGTCAAATAGCCAATGATGGCCTATTAGGCCCGCCAACGAAATTTACAACGCTAAGCCAAGATGCCCTTTCTTAAGATATTGATTCTGTCCAGTGTTCTTACGCCTCGAATCGCTTACTAATTGCCTCTGTAAGTTTGACAAACGTTCGCTCGCGTTCGGAAGATGTCATCTCTGTCAAGGGTTTAATAGGCGAATTGATTGCCTGAAACACCTCCACTCTACTGCCAACGTAGTAGCAAGGAGCTACTATTAGCGGCAGAATGATAGTACCACCAGCCTGAGCACGTTCTAGGAGTGTTGGGAGTTCGTATTCTGAAATAAACTCTGATGCTAGGAAATCGGCGCTGACAAGGACTACAGCAGCAGTGGATGACTCGATAGCTGTTTCGATTGCTTCCCTCCAATTTATCCCAGCGGCAATCTTTGTATCATCCCAAAGATCTATCACGCCCTCACGCTCTAATGGGCGCAGATGGACCTGGAGTCGCTTGAGCCATCGGACATCTTTGTGACTATAGCTGATGAAGATTCTTTGCTGAGTGTCCATGAAGACCTTGCCTGCTTCTTTTGCTAACGCTGAGAATTGCACTCGATTCAGATAAAAGGTAAGCTGAGGATCGTCGATTGCAAGCAGATGACTGGTAGAATCAAAGAACAGGTGATACATGCATGCAGGGTAATCCTGGCAGAGGCCATCCATCCACTTTTCGCTGATGAACCGCTCTATGCCGCGAGCGAGTTCGCGTTTCTTCCTTCTGAGCAGGTGTAAGGAAAGCAATCCATCGTCGCTCTGTCCCAGCTCTTCTAAAAGCCTCAAGCAGGTTGCGTCTTGATGTCCACCCAAAGCGACAAAGCGCCTGATCGATTCATCAAATTTTTGTGATGCAATAGCCATGACACGGGATACAGCGGCGTTCACATCACAATTTACGATTCGGGCTAATTCCTGATCTTGTGTTCGTTTCACGCCCGCCTTCTCACAGAAGTGAAAGCAAAGGAATTGAGCGATGTTAAAGCTTCCACTTGCAGCTAGAACGATCTCAATTTTTTGGTCGAATGCGATGTTAAGAGCCTTCTCTCCTTGCTCAATCATGCGCAATACGAGTTCGTCCTTTACTTTCCCCCAGCGGAACACATCGATTCTCGTTGCTATATCGAATGAGATATCTGCCAATGTTTGACCACTATGAGGAATCCCAACAATTACCAGCTTTTTTGCTGAAGCTTCAGTATCCGCAAGGTACTTCAGATAGTCAACAATATCTTCACGAAGCGCTTGACTCAGCCGATGAAAATCATCGATGATGACTGTATCATGATGCCAGTCCCGCAACGTTCGCAATCGCTCCCGATGCTCAGGATCCCGAGCGCTGAGCAACTGCACTCCCCTATCACTTGCTGGGGTCGCTGGTGGCAGGTATTGCTCCTCTGCTAATTCTTCAATAGCCTTCTTGATAGCTGTTGTCTTTCCAACTCCTGATGGGCCCTCAATAATCACCCCACGACCGGGCTGGGCTAAAGCCAGCTTCAATTGCCCAAAATCCTCGCGTTTTACAAAGGTAACATGAGGAACACCCGACTTGATAAACACTTCGTACAGCTGATAGATTTTGAAATTAGGTTCATCAGCAGCAATTGGTCGAGCTATAGATCCTCTTGAATCCTGTAGGTCCCTGCATAAGAATTGTAGAGCTTGAGCAATGTCTACCCAAACTTTAGTAGTATCAGGCCAACTTATTACAGGCTTACCCTCTGGGGGAAGGGCTAGTAATTGCCCAAAAGGAGCAGATTGCCAAAGCGTGGGGCGTAGAATAATGGGAATAACACGCGCCTCACCACTCTCATGCCGTTGGAGCATTTGCCGCATCTCTCGGCCAAAGCAATAACCGGAGGCTAAAAAATCAGGACTCACCAACAGCAAAATAATCTGTGCAGAATCTATATGTCCATCAAGTTCAGTAGTGGGCTCTCTGCCAGCATTTATTCTTCGGTTGTGCCAACTTTCAATAAAGCCTTGCTGGCGAAGGAGACCAAGATGGATTTCAAGTTGCTCGCGCAATTTTTCGTCGCTTTGAGAGTAACTGTAAAAGAGCTTAATTGGCCTTAGGGAAGTCTCTCTCCGCGGATCGAGTGGAGAGGCCATGATAAACGCATGAGTAAATGCTGCTGCGGCCTTACAGGCGTAAGCCGTCCATCGTCTATCACGTTGAAGCCCGACAATATCACTGATGCCTCGAATTGCCATAATAGGATATTGGCGAGCTGGTGTTTGTGCTGCTTCATACACGCCGGCGGTCTCCATTTCTACCGCAAGCATAGAGCGATGGGTCTTGAGAATCGCTCTGAGATTGGCTGGATCTTTCATGAGGTGATTACTTGAAAGGATAGGGCCTATGGTGAAGGCAGGAGGTCGGCTCCGATTTTGTTCTTCGCCAAAATGCCAGTTGAGGGACTGACGTACCTTCTCGCGCCACTCATCATCTCCTGTGATGTTCATCTGCTCTGGAATCAGGGTGGGTCGTTCCAGTTGAATTGAATCTGCCCAGCCCGCTAGTTGAGGGTCACCTGGTAACAAGCTGACGATATCCTCAACCAAAGGATGCGATAGACCGCCCCTCATTAAGTAGTCTGTAGTGTCACCTACATACCTTGCGTCTACACTTAGATTCACAACACGGGCAGAGACAACGACATCACCTAAGGTGAACTCATCAGAAGGTATTCCACCTGCAATACCAACAACTAATAGAAGCTGTGGATCCAGTTCGTGAATAATATCCTGGGCGAGGCTTCGGCTGGCATCATTTCCCTGCTCAGCACACCGCGTAATTGCAATCGTATAATGTTGTCCACCTTTTGCCGTAACACGCCCCATGAAGTAACTTCGTCCACTTGAAATTTGTTGGCGCTTTGTCTTGAAACGTTGGAGGACAGCATTAAGCTCATCGTCACGAACTGTTATAATCGCAATATCAACTTTCATCAAATCCTCCAGAGACAGGTAGAGCAAAAAGTATATTATTCACTTTCTCTTTGCTCCTTTTATGTCCACGCGATCGTTTCGACTGCTTGTTGCAGATCGTGCTTCGTTCCCTGGATGTAGAGCTTGGTCGTGTCCAACAAGTCATGCTCCATGATTTGTGCCAATCGGTGGAGCGGAACAGACTCAGCCATGCGATAGCCAAAGCGATGGCGCAAATCATGAGGACTGACATCAGGAAGTTTTGCTGCCTGGGCATATTTTTCACGATATAGCCCAGAGTACGCTCTGACAATGCCTTATTTGTTTTTTTCGATGGAAATCTGCAACGTTAGCAGAAATAAGTCCTACCAAATTACCTCACCTACTTCTGCAAATGTATAGTAGCAGAAATGCGTGCATATGTACAGCTTATTTCACAGGACATGTGGAAGGGGAGAGCACCATATCTGATAACCTTCTCACGACTCGCCGCCTCTAAGTGCTATAGGGCGAGTGGACCCCGGCATAATTGGTCTGAGAGCTTAGCGTTGTAAATTCTGTCAGCGGGCCTAAGAGGCCATACTGAGAAGGAGACCGTATATGGATGCGTACGAGCAAATCTCCGGCCATGAATACCGTCAGGGCCATCGGCGGGGATACAGCATACTCTTCTGTTCAGCATCAGAGGAGAAGCAAGTTTCTATTCCCCTCTCACCTTGAAAGAGAACACTGAAATCGCCGCAAGAAAGCCTATGACAGTTCACTTGACAGTTTATCATTAAAAATTATGATTGAAAGTTGAACCGTACTCATTCTTATGCTCCAATACTCGTCCCTTGTTGGTAGGTAGACATAATCGGCAATATAAGGCGGATTATGTCCGCAGTTTCCGCTAAGTGCCGCTTTCCTTCACGCTCAATCTCCCGTGAATGAACCTGTTAACAACCAAAAAACTGACCATATAATCTTGCCAAGCGCATTCCATACCTCTCCGTTCCCAATACTAGCACTTTTCAGCAACCGTAATTCGATACCTTTAACGACAAGGAGGATATATCGCCATGTCCCAAATCAGTAAGCATGACCAGGGAGCACTGCTCGAAGCGTTCAAACAGTATCTCTATGCGGAAGATACGAGCAGAAACACGACGAGTGCTTACCTGTCGGATCTTTCACATTTCATGAACTGGTACAGCCAGGCAATCGAAGCGTTTGATATCGAGGCGATTACGCCAACGGACATTCGTGACTATCGGGAGTATCTCCATGATCAGGTTCCAGCTCTGGCTCCGGCGACGATTAATCGCAGGTTGGCGGCACTGCGCCGCTTCTTTACCTGGGCCAAAGAGCAACGCTTGAACACCGCGCTGCCAACAGAACGGATTCGCAATGTCGAAAGTACGTTCAACGGTCCGAAATCGTTAGATCGTAAGCAATGGAATCGCCTGCAACGAACGGTGGAGCAGGCAAAAGGTCCACAGGGAGTACGGGATCGCTGCATCATTCTTTTCCTCTACCATACGGGGCTACGGGCAGGAGAACTGGCAGCAGTGCAGCTTGCTGATCTCATGCTCCGTGAGCGGTCTGGCCAAGTTTACATTCGACGTGGCAAGGGGAATAAGGCGCGCTTCGTCCCACTCAATGCAGAAGTCCGTCGTGCCATCCATGATTACCTGCAGGTTCGTCCCATATGTGAGCTGCAGGCGCTCTTCATAGGCCAACGTAGCGAGCCACTGTCGGCACATGCTATCTATGATGTCGTGGTCAAATATGGTCATCTGACAGGACTCGAAGAGGTGACTCCACATACACTTCGCCATACGTTTGCACGTACATTGTTAGCGGCAGGAACTCAAATGAGTGACGTGGCTGATCTCCTGGGTCATAGCAGCTTGGACACGACGCGCATCTATACGAAAGCGAGCGAGACAGACCTGGCTGCAGCGGTTGCACGATTGGAGATAACATAATCAGGAATCGAAAAGGGTTTTCCCATTCCTCTGCGTGGGCAAGGCAGCCGCGTCTTCAGCGTGCAGATGCAACTCCTTCACTGGGGGAGAGACCGAACGGCTGAACCCCTTGCGATCATAGGCAATGATGCGATGGTGGGCAGCGAGGGCGTCGAACGTTTCACCCCAGAGATCCGCTTTCGCTGCTATGCCGTGAATCAGCAAGATGGGTAATCCACTTTCTTTTTCTCGGTGGAAGAGGTTGGCACAGTTTATAACGATGGTCGTCATACTTTTCATCTCTTGTATCGGCCTTGCTTCCATAATGGAACACTGTCTGTTGAACGCTCTCAGCCTCTTTTTGTACTTGATGCATTTTCGATGTTTACTGCCAGATATAATCACTGATCTTTGTTGAGTAGGACTGTCTCAGCAAATTAGGCCTTGCTCAACGGTACTGACAGACCGTCAGGACCGAGGAAACAGCGCTCTCCACGGTCGTCCATTGTACTCCACGCGATCTCTATAAAAGATAGGGAGCGTATTGTTCGGGACATTCTCGGGGAAGACCACAAGCGCCTGGGAGTCTTCCCATCCCAGCGGGTTGTCCTTTTGCAACACGAGCCCAATCTTATGGACGAGGCTTTGCGCTCTTCTACGATCCTCGGCAGTCTCAAAAATGGTGTTATCCTGGCTAAAGGCTTTGTCGGCTTCCGTCAGAACCTTGGAGGAGACGACGACGATACCAGATTGGACTTGCTCCTCGACGAACTGGATACCCTGCTCAAACCCAACAATCGTAGCATAGATGAACAATATCCGGTCATGCCAGTTGGGCACGTAGTGCCTTAAGCGGGGCATCAGGTCGTTGATCTGTGCCGCTGCCGATTGCCCGCTGCCAATAAAATCATCGACGCAAACCACGACCGACTTGGAATTGACATTCTTGCCGATCGCCGCGAATACTTTCTCCGGCGATCCACAGAGTCGCTCCAGCATTTTATTTTGGTTCCGGTAGAAGCGCACCAGTGCGCTGCCGCTTTCTCCGATCTTGTCTGCATGCGTCACATAGATATTCTGCGGCTGGCGGCTCGTGTTGCTCAGTTGAATTTCGAATTTCTGTTCTTGTGCCTTCTGGCGCACGATCTTGTGCAGTTGCCCGACCGCAAACATCAGCCTCTCTTGATCGTAGAGCCCTTGATCTCGCAAACGGTGCAGGAGCTGGAGTATGAGGCGTTGCTCGTCGAGGCCTCCGAATTGCGACGCCCAGACACGTACCTCGTCCGCGCTTATGTTACGGCCCCGGTAGGACAATCCTTCAGTGACAGCTACGACCTCGGAAGCCGCAAGTTCTTCTTGTCGGTTGAGGCCCGCACGGCGTTTCTGTTTCATCAGTTCGTCTTGTTCTAGTTCTGTGGCGCCGCTGCTTGTGAGCCAGAGCGTGAAGAGCGGTACGCGGATACGGACGAGTTCGGTATTCTGCGGGTGGGCCTCAACGACGTTGTAGTTGATCAGATCTTGTAAGTGGAGCCCTGCTTCCTCTTTGTCGAGCATGGCACTCATGTCTACTATCTCACGGCGATTGGCGTACCCGAGTGGATTTGGCTGCCGCTTGCTCAGAGTGAGCAACAAGTAAGAGGACCGCGTTTCGTAGGCGTGTCGGGCATCTTCCGATGCGAGCGGCGAATCGGACCAGAAGTGCTCGTAGCTGTTGCGGCTGCTGCGTTTGACGAACTGGGTGATGGTGTCCAGCACGTCGTGCTCTGTGATCCAGTAATCCCTTCTCTCGATGGCCCGTTGCCAGATCGCGCTGCATATGAGAGTTGCGAAGTAGGGGTTGCGCGCCGACCAAGTTTCGATCATGGTGATTGCATCGGCTGTGTATTCGAGGTTATCCTGAACCGGTTCTCTTACAAGGGCAACTAATGCCTGTTGGTCAAGGTAATCGACCTTGAGAGACTTTACCTGATTGAGCCGCTCAGCCTGCTCCTTTATAATCGTGGGAAGTCGCTCACTGCCGATGAAGAAAAAGGAGAGACCGTTATTGATTTGTGAGCGCAATGGTAACTATTCGGGACGGCTAGAGACTTGCCAAAGCAGTGAAAACCAGGTAGAGTAGGACTATGACTCAAGAAGAAGAATTGCAAGCGCTGCGAGAAGAAAACGCCGCTCTTAAAGCCCAGGTGGCAGAACTGCTGCCGCTGAAAGAGCAGGTCGAACAGCTCAAAGACCAAGTCAAGCAGTTGACGAGCCGACTGGCCAAAGACAGTCATAACAGTCATCTGCCGCCCTCCTCGGATCGCTTTGTGCGCCAGAAGAAAGCGCGAAGCTTGCGCAGAAGCAGCGGCAAGAAGCCAGGAGGCCAACCCGAACATCCAGGGGAAACCATCCAGTGGTGTCGCTGTCCAGATGAGATCATTCGCCATGCCGTCTCTTCTTGCTCCCATTGCCAGGCGGAGCTCTCGGCGGTCGAGCCTCAGCGGGTCGAAGCGCGTCAGATCATTGAACTGCGAAGCCCGCGCCATGTGGTGATCGAGCATCAAGCCGAACAGAAATGCTGCCCGCAGTGCGGAGAGGTGAACGCAGCGGCCTTCCCCGAGGAGGTGCGAGCCCACATGCAATACGGAAGCAGCGTGGCCACGGCAGCGAGCCTGCTGGTGGTGCAGCATCTGCTCCCTCTGGGACGGGCTGGCGAAGTGCTCTTTGATCTGCTGGGCCTCTCCATCTCGGAGGCCACAATCATCACCCAGATGCAGCGGGCCGCCACGCTGCTTGAACCGGTGGAGCAGCAGATCAAAGAGGCGTTGATCGGGGCCGACGTGCTCCATCAGGATGAAAGCAGCCTGTATGTGGCGGGCCAGCGCTGGTGGACACACGTCAGTGCCACCGCCACGCTGACCCACTATGCGGTCCATCCCAAACGCGGCAAAGAAGCCCTGGACGCCATCGGCATCCTGCCGCAGTTTCAAGGCAGAAGCCTGCATGATGGCTTTCGCAGCTACTGGCTCTACGGGTGCTTGCACGCGTTGTGCAATGTCCATCACCTGCGCGAACTGCTTTTCCTTGAGGAAGAGCACCAGCAGAGCTGGGCCGCCGAGCTCAAAGACGTGCTGCGGGAGATGAAGACCGCTTGTGATCAGGCACGAGAGATGGGGCGCAGCGCGCTCTCGCCGCTGGAGATCGCTGACTGGGTCGCCCGCTATGAGCGGGTACTGGAAGAAGGCTATCAAGCCAATCCGCCTGATCCGTCCCCCATAGTCAAGAAAAAGGGGCGGCCCAAACAATCGGCGGCGCGCAATTTGCTCGATCGCCTCTCTTTGCACCAGGACGCGGTTCTCGCCTTCCTGCATGACCTGCGTGTGCCTTTTGATAATTCCCAAGCCGAGCGCGACCTTCGCATGATCAAAGTGCAGCAAAAGGTCTCTGGCTGCTTCCGCACACCTGTGGGAGCCCACATCTTTTGCCGTCTTCGCTCTTATCTGTCTTCGTTGCGCAAACAAGGGTTTAATCTGTTCACCGCCTTGCAACACACCTTTCTTGGTCATCCTCTCCTCCCTGCTTTACAGGGGTCCTGAATAGTTACGCGCAATGAGAGAAAAAGCGTTCTGCCTACTGAACCAGTGAAAAGCGTAGTGGGCAGCTCGTCGAAGTCGTCGAGGGCGAAGACGAGCCGCACCTCAGGATGTATTTTCGAGAACTGCCTGAGACATCGCGCGAGGGGTTCATTGAACGACGCACGAAACTCCTCGAGGAGAGGGAGTTCCACTCCAGCTTCTTCTCCGAAGATATCAGCGTACTCCTCCAGCATGCGCCTGATGAGCTCGTGACCAAGGCGACCAAGGTCGTCTCCTGAAGCAGCACTCAATTCTCCAATCGGAATGTATAGAGCAAGGGTATCTTTACGTGAACTCAGAGAGCGCAGGAATACATTTACGAGCGACGTCTTGCCGACGCGTTTTTGACCGGTAATCATGAACGAGCCGCCGCTGTTGAACCCTAGGCGCAGTTCCTGTAATTGGTCATCTCGCCCTTTGAGTTTCTCTGGGTCTCGAATGGAACGAGGCGTATAAGGAGCGGCATTACTCAATGCTTCCCAGTTGATCTCACGCTGCCGCTCGACCTTGAGCACTTCAGATCGGTGATGCGCTCCGAGTCGATCTCGCCATCCAAGCGTTCCCATCAGCGATATACCAGACAGACTTGCCTTCGTAAGAACGCTACAACTTTCAACCTGTACTTGCCCAGCTTCAATTAGGCCAAATGTGAGCTCTGCTTGATCCAGCTCGATAGCCTCCGATCTAGATAGGGATAGAATGCAGTCTCTTGCCAGGCCTGCTCCGCGATTCACGAGCTTTATTTCAACGGTCAACGTGTTGCCTTGCCAACGCACCTGTGGTTTGAGTAGCTGCAGTTCGAGTTCGGGCAACCTCGAATGGACCGTGGTGAGCAAATGGCTGTAGACGGCCCTATCCACCGAGAGCACCAAGGGGAGCAGACAACAGGCGACAAGGTGCGAGCCTAGAGCATGCGCATCCTCGATGACCGTAGTGAGGCGGCGCTTCCACGCCTCATATGTGTCTCCTAGGGTTTCCTCCTGAGCCTTGAGGAAAGTGGTCAGGTCCGCTCCAAGCAACGATTGCACGGTTACGAGAAAAGTACGCTCCGGATCAAGCGCGACATCACGCAGTTTGTTCAAACGCTCGATGATCTTGTTCCGTTGGCCTTTGACCGTGTCGAGTGTGGGATGGACGGCTACTTCATCGATCTGAACATGCAAGGAGTTTTCCTGCTGTGAGTAAGCCCGAACCGCTTCATCAAAGATGTTGTGCGAGCCTTTGATCCGCTGCTGCTCTTGCAGTGGTGATAGAATCTGCGAGAGATGAATTCTTGCGGTGTTGCTGAGGGCGAGATCTTCAAACTCGATATCGCGGATCGTTCCAATTCTCAGCAGGCTCATCACGAGGGCACGGTGTATCGGGACGGATAGGCTTTGCAAACCCTCATCGATGAGGGTTTCAAAGGTGTGCGTCGTCGGGGTCATGCCAGCGGAGTACCCACCTGTCCTGACGATACCGGTGATGGCGTCCCTATATAGGTCGGAGGACTGGTAATTGGTCTGGGCAAGCAGTTGCGCCGATGCAAACCAATACGCCTGAGCTTCCAGCCACCGCCGTTCCTGCTCAAGTTCCTCAGCCGTTTTGCGTGCATAGATGGCCCACTCCTGTCCGAATGGCTCTAGGATCTCGTGATTCGGCATCGTCAGGAGGCGATCCTGGTCATTGTTCGATATAAGAGGATTTTCGTCAGCGAGATGATGCCATAGCCAACAATCACGGGCGATCACATTCACAAAGGAACGTGGGAGTTCTTGCTGCATGCTTACCTGCCTTTCAACCTACTTCAAATTTTGCCCTTTTGTGGGCTATCACTACCTTCTTCCAAAAGAAATATGAAGAATGAGAACTTCCTGCCTTCTCTGTACGACACTTATTCACGAACGCTCAACGCCTTTGTTTAAAAGAAAGGGAGCTACCACATTTTTGCATCAGAAAAGACATTGATTCTCGCATCTAGTAGAATATATCAATGCATCTTCTCGAAGGTAAGGAGCTAAAATGGCCCATTCTAGGCAGTTGGTCTCTCACTTCACGCATAGTGTTCCCCTGCTTGATTGGCGCGATATATTGCTCAATGCTGTCAAGCCTCCTGAGAGCGCAACGTTAAAAAACACTCCGCCAAATTGTAAAGAAGCTGTCCCATTCGTATTGTAAATTGACACGAGGTCAACATTCTCCACCAACAGGCGGGGAAGGAGTGTCAGGATACCCCTCTTCCCATGATAAGTACCGAACTTCACCATCAGAAATGGTCTCAAGGTAGTTGACCAATCGTACCAGTTCCTGTCGCTTCATTTGGAAAGCCAGTTGGCGTGAGCAAGTGCCAGCCAGACCCATCGTTTTGCCAGATTGCTGTCATGTTCATCTCCTATCGGGATAAATCTATGTTCTCCCCGGGTGAATGGCCCACCAATAGATCAGCAGGCTGCCGGGCCAGCCTTGTCTGGTATGGCTCCCCCGTCTCCATCGCCCTCTTCATCTCATCATATATTTCCAAAATCACACACTTCTTCCGGTAATCCCCATGCTGCTTTTCATCCCTGCACTTCACAACCGGGAAGGCCATCATAATGTAGTCCACATCATCACGCCCGATACAATACAGGCGAAAATATGCTGCATCAAGCTCGCAGCGAAACAGAAAACGCCGCTCCTCGTTCCAGTGGAAAGGTGGGCCTATGCCACTATAAATGAGGGCAGGGGAGTTTTATCTATCTCTTCCGCAGTTTTATACTGATACGTTTGAGGTGCCGTTTCATAGCCTCCGGGTCATCCAGGTCCGACGAAGCAATCTCAATCACATCCACTCCTTCCTCCTCAAGTCGTTCGCGGATCATGCGATCCATCTGGTGACGGCCCATGTTGCCGTGGATGTCCTTGGAAAGGCCATCTAGATAGACTGCAAGCAGCACCCCATTGACTGGGTCTTCATAAAACAGATCTGGGACGGTTGCGCCAAAGGGCTTGCCGAGTTCTATGCGGCGCTGATGTTCAAATTCGGGGAGACCTGCCTGTACAAGCAACTCTGCCAGCGCCTTTTCGCCTCGATTGGTTGGCTTACCAGCACTTGTACTCGCCATTGCCTCTTCTACTGGCATTAACTCTCGTTCTTGTTTTGGTATGCTCTGGTAGTTCGCGAACAACTTCACTGCTTCGTGGCGGTCGAGCAGATCGTGGTAGAAGATGTTGCGATAGGTGCGCATACAATTATAGCAACTGCGCTGGCAATTGTTTTCACAGGTACTCAAGCTCTGTGTGGCGGCTGCAAGAATGCTCTCCCATTGCTCAAACAGTTGAGATAACAATCCTGAACCGCCGGGCATTGGATCATAGAGGAAGAGGTGGTAGGAGTCATCGGACTGTGGCAATGGGAGCAGTTGCAGGTCCTGGGTCTCCATCTCCAGCAGTTGGGTCGCTCCGATACGCAGCGCTTCTCCAAGATTGACGGCGGCTGCTCGATCAGGCAATCCCTGGAAGAGGATCCCATCCACTCGACCATCAGTAGTCACCGCCAGTGGCTCCGGCTCTTTGCCACATCGCTCCTGATGGACCTGTTTGAAATGAGTAAGTTCGCTCTCAGAGGCGTAGGGCGAACGAACCGCGCCGCAGACAGAACAGATAGGGTAGCCGAGGTCACCACGCTTGACGCGGTCAGCCGGGCCGACATTCACGAGCCGGACATGCTGGCCGTAACGGTGTTGTACCTCTTTGCCGGAAATCGTGTAGACCTGTCCGCCGCGATGATTTCTTTTGAGATAGCCCAGGACGGCCACCGGCATCTGGAAGCGGTTCTGTTCCTCGTCACTGATGCGTGAGAGATACGAGATATCGGCATCGGAGATGGGCAGCCCGCTGAGCATGGCCGCTTGACTCCCGCCGTTGTACTGCGTAGTTCCTGCGGTAATACTCACCTCGGAGATCCTCTCGCGTTCAGCATCTACCTGGTAGCGCTCCATCTCGACCTGACGATCCCCAATTGGGAAGTGGTAGAGGGCGATTTTGAAACGCCCGCCGTTGGCGTAAATCAGGTTGCCTGGCACAAACTCGCGGAGCGCCATCGAGGGGATACGTGACAATTCAAAATCGCGTTTGCCCGTTGCCGCCAGGAAGGTACGGCTGGCGAAGGCCTTGATGCCTGACTCGTAGGTTCCGTAGCCCGGCAAAAAGCCCTCAACCGCCAGGACGGTCAGCGTGTAGGTGCTCATCTCCTTCTTGGCGAGCTGTTGCAAGTAGCGTTTGCAGCGGGCCAGCATGCGATCCTCTTCGGGTTCGAGCAGGCCGCGCTGCTGTGCCGAAAGCAGACGCTCCTGTACCCGTACTGCCCAGAGCAAGCGTCCGTGCAGCCTATCGACTACTTCCTGTAGGCGAGTTGGGGTCTCCTGGATATATCGTTCGAGCGCTGCGCTACTCACTACATAGCGATCAGCTTCTGGCCAGTAGTGCGCAAAGATCTCCTGGACTACCTTCAGAAAATGGTGCTGGTGTTCGCTAATGATTGTGTTCAAAGAACGTATATCATAGGGCCGCTGCCGGTACGTCAGGCCTTCATCGAAGAGGTACGTGACCACATAGTCCGGAAAAGCCTGTTCGCGGGCATGCTGCAGTTCCTCCAGGTGAAATGATGATAACCCATCTTCAGCGTCGCTCTGTCGAGTGAGACGAAGCAACTCAGAGAGGATAGCCGCATGCACGTGTTTGCGGAGCATCACCTCGTTATGGAGGTTGAAGCGCGGGGTTTCAATGCGCCCACTAAGCATGCGGGTAGGGTCCTCGAAAAAGTATCCATCGTGTTTGCTGCGACGGCAATAGGTGTAGATGACCGCCATACGATGGCGACGGCCGGCACGACCGGCTCGCTGCCAGTAGTTCGATGGCTTGGGTGGCGCGTTACGCATCAGGACCATATCAAGTGCGCCAATATCTACACCCATCTCCAGCGTAGGAGTAGCAATCAGGCAGTTGTACTTCCCATCTGGCTTCTTGAACTCGTCTTCAATCGTCTCACGCTCTTTGGGAGGTACCTGTGCAGAGTGCTCCTGGGCGGTCAGCATCGAGAATGGCAGGTCGAGCATCGTGATATTGTAATCATCAACAGGCGGCTCCTCACGTACCAGGGTGCCTTTGCAGTGCATTGCGGTGCAGGCACCTTGTGGTCCTATACGGGTATGGATGCGCTGGCAAACTATACAACGATAGCGCTCGTGTTGTGCAACCAGCCCGCATTGTGCCGCGGCTACCTGGTAGACTCCGGTAGCGCCTGGCAAAGCTTTTCCTCTCGCTCCGATCAATGTCACTGGCTCCAGTACCTTGAGCGCATCGGTCAAGAAAGGCCAGAGTGCATCCAGGAATTTCTCAAACTCTGTTGGTTGTAGATTCCACTTGTGCACATAATTTTGCGTCAGGGTCTGCCCTTTGTGTGAACGAAACTGGTTGACATAGATGTCGCGATCACTCGCTTCGCGGGATTCTTTCATCCCTTTCGGAGGAAAGTCGAAGAAAGGCAGAAAGCCGCGCTGCACTTCGTCATCGCCTTCGCGCCAGTAGCGACTGAAGATAGGAGCGCCTCTGTCATGCAACAGACGATTGCGACGATAGGTATCAAGCAAGGAAGCAATACCTGCTGCAAGTTCTTCAGATGAGAGCTTCAGTCGCTCAGCCCATGCTTCTATCCACGGATGCTGTGGTTCTACGCCAGCATAGATCACCCTGGCTTTGCCCCAGGTCTCCAGACTATCACGTTGTTTGAAGCCGGTACTCCATTCACGTACCAGCAGGATATGCAAATAGTAACTGAGTTGCTTATCAATTTCATGACCGAAGGCCTCGTCGGCTCGCCCTGAGAAGACCTCCGGGGCCAGGACACGAGCAAGGTTCCGGTCTTGCCGGAACCGCGACAAGAGATGCTCGCGCATGTCTGTAATCGAGCAGGGATGGTCGCGATGGCGGAGAAAGTCGTACATCAGGTGCCGCAGGCGATAGCGGCGAGCATGATCTTGCATCCAACCTGCCTGGAAAGCGGCATCCTGACGGTTATCAGTGAAGACGATCAGTTTCTGTTGCGGGGCGGGTAACGAGTTAATCATATTCTGTGCCAGGATATGGACATCAGCAACGGTCACGGCCCGCAGCGGCTTGATTGGCTCGGTGACGCGTTCACCAATGTTGTTGCTGCGTTGTCCGCAGCTCGGGCAGACGGCCATCTTGCCACGTTCATTGAGCTGGATAGCCCACACGAGCACCAGTGGTCCCTGGCGCTTGCATTGCGCTTGTTGGCAGGAACCTTGATGGGCATGCAGTGTCCCGCAGGAGTGGCAGAAGTAGAGCTGACGTCGTTTCTTGTCCAGGCGCTGTGTAGCCAGTTCGTCATCAGCATCGATCTCGGAGGTGAAGCGATTGGTGAACAGGACACGACCTCCACTCGTCTCGTCAGCTACCTCCCAGATGGCGTTGTCGCCTTCAAGATCACTGCCATTGAGCTTGCCATCTGCCAGCGAGAAATTGCGGTAGTAGCCCTCCAGATAGTGCTGACCACAGTTCTTACAGACAAGCACAGGAGGACAGGCTGCAGGCTCGACGGCCTCTTTCTGCATGGCGCTGGTGAGGGAGAGATGCAACTCGGCACGGAATGCATCGGCCTGACCCTGTCGCACAAAGGTCAGGACGGCACCTTCCAGGCCTTTGATGAAGTAGTGGACCTTGGGGCGCATCAACGGGATATCATTTTGCTCTGCAGCAGCTCCCAGCGCCAGGTAGCACAGCAGTTCACCCTTGGCCTGGTCATCGACCACGAAGGTTGGTCCGTCCCGCCCTAAGAGCATGTTGATACGCTGTACCGCAGCGGGGAGGTAGAGGGGCTGATCCACGAGTTGAGAGAGGGCATAGACATACTCATTGCATTTCAGATGTTCATAAAGAGCCTCAGACCACGGAAGCTCCTCTGCCAATGGAGACCCTGTAAGTAGTTCTACGACTGCGCGTAACATTGGTTCGTCGCCATGCTCCAATGCTTGCAGCGTTTGATCAAGCAGATCCGCAGTGTCGGCTGGCACTGTCGGTACATGGCGTTCGAGAGGAAAAGTGGTTGTCTCGTATTGCTCCCGTACCAGCGCTACGCGACTGGGGTCGATGCCGAAGAAGCGATGCGCAAACTGGATTGCCGCCTGCTCTCCGCCCTCATCATTCAGATCCGTGACTGTGGCCGAAGTCCCAATACAGATGACATCATCAGCATCCTTCCCACAAAAGGCTCGCAGGCGACGTATCAGACAGGAGACTTCAGCGCCAACCGCTCCACTATAGGTGTGCGCCTCATCGAAGACCAGGAACTTGAGGGGAGCGTTGAGAAACATGCCCAGATCTTTCCCGCGCGTCAACAGGAGCTCAAGCTGGTTGACGTTGGTGAGCAGGAGACGAGGCGGGTTGGCAGCCATCTCCCTTTCAGTCAGGCGTTCCTCAGAGGGGGAGATGATGATACGTTCGTGCTCTTTATATTTCTTTGCCAGGTTTTCGTAGGCGACACGCCCTTCGCCGCTCGTCAGGCGCACGACACTTTGGAGATCGCCCTCATCGGCTGCGGTTGTGCCAACGTACATCCCAAAGGAGATGCCAGAACCAACCAGCATCCTGCGCAAGCGCCCAAGCTGGTCAATGGCGAGGGCATTCATGGGATACACCAGCACTGCTGCTACGCCCTCTGGCGCGCCTTCATCTCGCAGGCGTAAGCAATGATCGAGAAGAGGGTAGAGGAACGCCTCGGTCTTTCCTGAGCCTGTGCCAGTGGCAATCAGGCAATGCTGGCCAGCATTGCCTTGCTGCAAGGTTTCGTCCTGGTGAGCGAAAAGCGTAGGATAGGGTGCCAGACCCGGCAAAGCCGGATGAACGATACCTGCTTTTGCCAGTTCGCGCAAGTCACGTCCTTGCCGAAACGGTTTGCTGAGTGAAATATATGGCCCCTGGATAAGCGGTGAACGCCCCAATATTCCACGCAACATCGCACGAGCTTGCTCAGCCAGGTCCGGATCTGTTAGTGGAAACGCGGTGAGCTGGTAATCCAGGAAGTGAGTGTTGACCTGACTGGCAAACTGAATGGGGTTGATCGTTGTCGTTACCATACTACATGGCCTTTCTCTTACCCTTGCATCCTACTTATGTATTCCAAAGATCCAACTGCGCTCGCTGAGTGGTCTTACCTTGCCCATTCTTTCCATCTCTACTCGTCTCCTGGTTCTTTTCTGGCAACAGTATCGGAATTTCCTTCATTCGTTGAGCATGCTCCTTGCACTCTGCCCAACTCTCTACCACCGTCCCCTGCTCTTGCCAAGAAGTGAAGCGCGGCCCCAGTTGCTCCGCTATCTCCTGTGGAAACTGCCAATCCTCCTGGCAGAAAGCCTCTAATCCCACCTCTTTGAGCCGCTTGAAAGCGGCTAAAGCCAATATCGTATGCCGTAAATCCTTTGGCTTCTCTTTATCAACTCGCCAGAATCCTTTGAGATTACTTGGATCATCGCGCAAAATCCAGGCAAAATCGTCATACTCCAACCCATACAACTCGGTTATGATAGCATCAAGAATGCAGCGCAACCGCAATCGCTCATGTATTGTAATTGCCCATAATTTGCGCCAATGCCGCTTTTCCAAGTGGGGATATTTTATCCGTATCTCTAACCATTGTGGTGCGAAGCATGGCATTATCAGGTTAAGTCTGGCTGCAAATTCAGCACAAGGAGTTGGTTGTAGACGAGAAGGTGCAACAAGCGGTGTTTCAGCGATCATAAAATAGTTTAGGAAAAGACCACCTAAACGACAACGCAACGCATAGTCATAAGTAAACGAATTGAAGCAAGCAACAAGCGAGAGTAAACTGGCTACATCTTTCACCTCTGGTTGAAGTACAGAAACACTGTGGCCAGACGGCATATCGCCAACTAAGGTAGCATACATTGTACGCGTGTTGGTAGTTGAACCAATACCCATAAAACCAATCTTGTTGCCCCTTAACATATTTCTTCGGCTAACATACGCATCAAGCGATACGAGGTACTGAGGTTCATATACTTTACTCCCGAATGGTATTTCCCGCCACACAGCTGTGCGTCCTTTACCTCTAACCCAGCCTTTCTTGCTAGGATCGAAAGCACCAATCATCCGTCCCTCATTAAGGGACAGAGCAATAGTGTCATTTGGACTAACCCATCTCCCATAGCCGTCGGGTCGGTAGCCTCTAGCTTCCCATTTTGGCAATGGGGAAAAGAGGGCAATGTCATGACCCATATCAAACTCTCTATTGCATTGAATTTGCCAACTATATTTACGCTGATCTCCTAGTAGTATAGCATTGCTGTAGAGTTTTTCCAGGATATCGAGATCGCGCTTGGTTTGTGGCTCAATGATTGTAAGTGATGTTGGACTGAACTGTTCGACAAGTTTGCTAGGGAAATTGAGGAGCGCAGCATCAGGCTGTTCCAAGTCACTCAACTCTAACCGGTTGAAAGTAACTTGTAACTGATGAGTAGAACCGCCCTTCTCAATCACCAATACCACAAACTTGAAGCGGTTATCAATATCGAATATACGCTGCCAGTTAATAAAACCGAAAAGCCATTCCCATTGACACTGATTCAGAAAAAGCGAACGCAGAGATACGGAACCTTGGTCCGTGTAAACAGCGGAAGGAACGAGCATACCGAGTCGCCCCCCTTGTTTAAGTAGATGATGAGACATCTCAAGAAACATTTTGTAGGTATTGAGGGCAGCTCCTGATGAACCCTGATAACGGAAGGGATGTTCACCACCAACGCAAGCATAGTGTGTAGAGCGTCTACGCCGCCATTGGTCATGCAATTGCTTACCTAACTTCCCAGACTTGAGATGGAAAGTATCCATCTTATTAGTTGCCAGGTCGCCAAAAGGTGAAGAGGCATGCTTAGCCCAATTGCTCATGCATCTAAAATAAGCTTGGTGGCTCAGCCACTCCTGTTCAATCATTGTATCCAGTTGAAATAGGTGACGCTGTTCATTTAGTGCCTCATGCCCACCATATGTACGATAGAGAGGATCGTAATCGCTAAAGAACTCTTTTGCGAGTTGCTTGGCAACTTCCCATGGTGGATTGCCCAGAATAGCATCAAAGCCATGCTCTGAGCTTGTAAAGACATCCGGGTACTCCAACTCCCAATGGAAGAAGTGCAATTCCGATGCCAATTCGTCTATAATGTTAAGGGTAGAGGGAGTCGGAGTATAGAACGTAGCAGGCGTTGGAGCATACTCTAATTGATTGATAGGCCAGAACCAGGTTGCACACCATCTATCGAAGCCCTTTTTGACCTCTTGATAGTCGGCTCGTCTTTGCATATCTCTGTAGCGCTCCTCACGCTCTTGTGTTGCGGAAATCGCTAATTTGTGAAGTTGTTTTATGTCGGCGGTGATCTCTTTGTGTAGTCCTTCTGGTGTCTCTTGCTTGTTTTCACTAAATAGGAATTGCTGTGGACTGCTAGATTCGATCTGCCCAATCAGTTCGGGCTTAATAACCTCGTTGCGCTCTTTAGCAAGTGCTTGTGTCAATTCCTTGGTCTTGTAGTGAAAGCCATTCGTGTGGTTGGTATCACCTCCATCACGCATCCAGGCCATAATTGGATATTCCAGGAAGGTATCGAACCAAGCCCCAATCAAGGAATTGCCTACTTTAATCTTGTGATCCAGGAAGGTAAACGGCAAGTCCCTGTCCATCGTCTCGATCCACAGACTCATATGGGCCAACTCTACTGCTAGAGGTGAGAGGTCTACTCCATAAAGACACCGTTCAACAACATAACGACGTAGTCGTGCCTTCGTCATTATCTCGAAACGCTCATTGCCCGGTCGCACGGGTATCAGTTCTTCTTCTGGTCTCGCCTGTGAGGGTGTGCCGAATGGAAGTGTGATTGCAACAGTAGAAGAGCCATCTTCAGGATGGTCTTTTATGCGCCGATGGTAGACGAGCGATTGATAAAGGACATCGGTCAGGTAATGCAGCGCAGCCACGAGAAATGAAGCCGAGCCACATGCAGGATCACATACCTTCAGGGCTAAAATTTCTTCTGGTATCCTGGGTAGGTTTGTCCCATCAGCCGATTTCGTGTAAACTAATGGCTCGAGCGTGTGCCGCGTAATAGGAACGGCCAGTTGTGGCTTGGTATAGAACGTACCAGATCCCTTGCGCGTTCCACCTCGGCGGATGAGGTAAAACTCATCCTGGTCAAGCACGCGCTTGATGAGTGTGCGTGCGCGCTTCTTCCGTTCCTTCTCATAGAAATAAAGGTCGTCCTTCTGCTTTCCTTTCGGCTTCTTCACCTGCTCACTCACTTCAACGGCACGCATCGCCCATTCCAAGGCACGTTGCCTGACCCGATCGGCCTCGGTCAGGGTCGTCGCCTCTTCTTCCTCGTCTTCTGATTCAACAGTCTCTTCCTCCTCCACTTCTGCTCCATCGGCTACTGGGACCTCTTCATCTTCAGGAATGTCTGTTGCCTCCACTTCATTTGTTTCCTCAGCGCTTTCCCCCTCTGTTATAGCGGGGTCTGCGCTTTTCTCTGTACTGAGCTTCTTCAGCAAGTCTTTCAGGTGCTGGTCAGGCATCTCTTCCAGCATCTTGAGCGGTAGTACTGGCTCCTGGCCGAGATTAAGAAAGATCATTGGCTGGTCAGTAGTATGTAGATTGAAGTCCAGGAGTCCCTGGTACATCAGGCCGATATATTCTGTACGCAATTCGGAGAAATCGACAGGGCCATTGACCCACCTGCTCGTGCGTCCCTGGCGTATCTTGACCTTCCCGTTTTTGAGCAACTCCAGCAGATGTAGCATCGTTGCATCTGAGATACTCACATCAAGGGACTCTATCAGTGCCATGGCTCGCAGTATGGCATCGAAGCTATCAAGCTGGCCTGGCCGGAAGAGCATTCCGCCATATGCATGGACTGGAATGACAGGAGAGGAGGAGCCGGAATAGATCATCGTAAAGAGGCTGAGCAGGCGGATCCAGGCGCTTTGACGTTCCTCCAGCGCATTGCGACCCTCGTGCTGCGCCGCGCGGCGCAACTGTTCATAGAGGCCTTCCAAACCATAACTTGTGGAATAGGTTGCCAGCGAGCGAGGAAGGAGATCACGCGCTTCCGCGAAAAGCACGATCACCAATCGCATGATGATACGCGTAGCGGCCTGGTAAAACGCCTCCAGCACGCGTCGTTGTGGCAATTCAGCACCATGAGGCGAGTGACGCACCCTGTCAAGCAGCGCAGGGTTGCCGCGTACCGCCTGGTTCACCTCGTTCAGTAAGGTCTCTACCGCCTGGCGCACCTGTTCACCAAGGACGGACGAAAGTTCGCCCTGGCGTGTGCGTGACGCCTCGGCGGCTTCTAGCAGCGGGAACGTATAGCCGTTACGCGGGTTGATTCCTGCCGGCCCCAGCAGGGTATAGAAGCCATGCAACTGACGACGCAGTTCCTCCTCTGCGAACCAGGCCTCCACATCCCACTCTGCCCAGGAATCGTAATCCAATCCCGCGTAGCACAGGCGGAACTGGCGTCCGTTCGTCAGCAGGCCTAGTTTAACGTTTTTGGCGCGTAACAATTCTAAGAGCTTGCTATAGGCGGTGCGCCCGTGACCTTGACCAAGTTGCTTGGTCGGCTCGATCCAGAGAAAGAGGGCCGGTTCTTTCTGGGTGCGATCACGGAAGAGGATGCGATGCGGGCGCAGGCGCTCGTGCATGAGTGTCTCATAGGTCCATTGTGAGGAAACGGTGTTGCCTTTCTGCCAGCGAGACGCCTCATGCCCGAGGAAGATGTCCAGTACCCCGTCGAGCCAGGCGTAGAGCGGACGAGAATCGGAGCCAGGCTCAAACGCTTTCTCGCGCTGACACCAGGTCTCAAAAGCCGTGTACCGTTCCCGCAGGCGCTGATAGCTAAACCACTTGGGAACATCCGGGTCACCTGGAAAAACTTCTTCTAAAAGAGCAGGGGCGACCACCAGACCGTTATGGCGTAAATCAGCCCACCATGCATGGAGGCGTGAAGGGGTCATCACTGGCATCAGCGCTGCTCCTTTCCTACACTACCCGTATTCCGTACAATATACTCAATTGCCAGTGGCTGGAGGTCGACCGTTGCCAGCGTATAACGCCTGGGCAGTACTTGCTCAAGGATACGCTTTTGTTCGCCCAGGACTAACGCTTTCATGCGCTCAATATAGGTATGCGCCAGATCCCACTCTAATTGATGGAGGTGTTGCTGTTCTGCTTGCTGTATCTCGGTAAAAAGAGCTGGCTGCAAGAGCCTTTTGCGCTGCTTTTCGATTTCCTTTTGCAGCGCTTCCAGGTACCTGGGCTGCTTTTGTCGTTCCAACTCTCTCAGGCGTTCTTGGAAGATGGTCGTCTCAGCACGAACTTCTTCCTGCAGGCGCTGTCGCAGACGCTGTGCAAATTCCTGGCGATACGTGTCACGCCGCCCGGTAATCAGCGTGCGTATCTGGCGTTGGTGTTCGTGCCATTGGTCGCGCACGGCCTCAGTCCATGTAGTGAGTTCCTGCTGCGCCAGTGGCGTTCGTGGTAGTGGTTCAAGCCGTGCCCACAGGTCCTGCTCGAGCGAATGCAGGTGATACCCACGCACCTCAAAGGGTACAAGAATGACCTCCTGGTGCGCGACTTCACGAAACTCGTTGGTCACTTCCAGCAGCAGGTGTAAAAGCAAGACTTCTTTGAGTGAGGCGGGGAGCAGACAGCCCTCCAGAGTCCAGCGGGTCAAACCTTTGCCATCCCACATACGCCTGCGGAGGACTCCAATAGCTCGTTGCATCAATGGATGCCCCAGGCGAATGAGTTCGGCATCGTTGCGCGGCTTAAAGATGCGTCTGGCACCATGCTGCTCCTCAAAATACGCTGGATCGAAGACCAGCTTGGGCAGGCCGACCAATGAACCGCTCTGGCGTTCAATGGTTTCCTTCACCAGCTTTTTCCAGGTGGGAGGCACTTTTCTGAAGCGGTACGCCCTTCCCCTCTCAGCCTCGATCAGCTCTCCTTGTTCATGAGCGACTGCCTGCATCAGTAAGTGGGCGGCGTGCTCAGCCGAGAGGTCGAGCACCATTTCGGTCTCGGTCAACCGCTGCATCGCCCGAATGCTCTGCTCCAGGCTCCCTCGATCACGCGTGCGTAGGTCTTCCTCTTCCTGTGGGTGTTGCTGTGCTGCCTGGATACGCGCTTCTAAGGCTTCGTCGGAAAGTATCCCCTGTGTGAAGTGCTGCAGGATGGCGCTATCGATGACCTGGCCGACGCTTCCCAGGTCGGAGCGTGCCTGGTTCACCTTCTCGACCACCCTGGCCATGAATCGCAGATCGGCCTCGTCGTCGCTGGTAAAGTGAAAGGCGTAGACATCGCGTTCCTGCCCGTGGCGATCAACACGTCCGTTGCGCTGCTCGAGGCGCATGGGATTCCAGGGGATCTCCAGGTGGATCACGTACCGACAGGTGATTTGCAAACTGATGCCTTCCGAGACAGTATCTGTGCCGACCAGGATGCGTAGAGGGTTCGATGGATCATTGAACGCATTCTTGATGCGTTCGCGTTGTTCGCTTGATGCCCCTCCGAACAGGCTCTCCACCTGTGGCCGCTCAAGATCGGCCCGACGCAGGCGTTCCATGATGTAATCGAGGGTGTGTTTGTATTCAGTGAACAGAATCAGCCGCTCGTCATCGCGCAACGTTTTTCCTTGCCTCAAGTTATCATTGATCCACCGAAGCAAGCGTTCCCACTTGGCATCGGGCGGCAAAGGGATGGTGGCAAGTGGCTGTTGTAATGCCTGCGCGCTCCACCCCAACTGTTCCAGGCAGGTATTGACCGCCTGACGCTCGCTCTTGAGGGGTTCGGCGTAGCGACGCAGCCAGGCACCAGTCTGCTTGATGGCATCTTCTTCGCGTAAGCTGCGCTCCTGGTC
>WNGL01003107.1_pt1 | contig 27232 bp, 24 predicted proteins | sample 5400591 | NCBI WGS metagenome assembly WNGL01 (sample SAMN13153377, study PRJNA577476) | soil metagenome | isolation source: 80 cm soil or saprolite under Garry oak tree replicate 1 | place: USA:California | collected 2016-06-15 | reverse complement strand
CCGGAATCAAAACCGCCGTCCTGCGCTACGTGGAGTTGCACCATATGCGCGAAGAGTCCGCCGCCCGCGTGAGCCGCATGCTGGCCGCCCCTCACCTCCCCAAAACCAAAGAGGAAGCGTTGGCTCTCTGTCCGCAGCCGATCTTGGATCTGATCGCCAGCTTTCAACACGCCGTCGTTGGCGACCTCATGAAGAAGACCTTCGCTGCCGCAGAGTCTCTCGACGCCTCGCGCATCCTCGTCACCGGCGGAGTCGCCGCCAACCGTGAACTGCGCACGCGCTTCACCGCCGAAGCCGCTCGCCGCCACCTCGACATTGCTTTCCCAACTCTCGCGCTTTCCACTGACAACGCCGCCATGATCGCCGCCGCCGCATGGCCGCGCTTTCAGGCTGGAGAATTCGCCACCCAGGACCTGACCGCCGATCCGTCCCTGGCGCTCGGCCGCTGAACCCAAGACCTAAATCAAGGCTTCCGGAAGGTAAGGCAATACAGCTTCCCGTCGCAAATCTCCCGCGCCGTCACTTCCTTCATCTCTTCCGGAACAAGCTCGATCGGGCATCGCACATTCTCGCTTCCCGGCTCAAAGCTTTTTCTTAATCCCGGTGTGCGCTGGTAGTTCTCCTTGATTACCCTTTCCGTCTCATCCACGATCACGATCTTCGTGCCCGAACGCGCCACCCAGATCATCTCTTTAATCGCGCGCAGCTTATCGGTGAAAAAGTTGATCCCCCCAACGTGAAACACGCAATCAAAAGCCTCGACCTTAAACGGCAGCCGCTCAGCCTCACCGTGGAACAGGTGCGCGTTCCGACCCCAGTGCTTCAGATTACGCTGGCACCGTCGCAGCATTCCCCAGGAGAGGTCCAGCCCGTAAAAATCTATATTTTCAGGCAGATAATACAGGTTCGCTCCAGTCCCCACAGATACCTCGAGCACCCGATCGCCCGGCTTGATCTCCAATTCGCTCAGGAATTCCTTCCGGTAATTGGGCTTGCGCTTGATCCAGTCATACAAGCGCTCGGCCAGGTCGTAACCCGGCGCAATCCTGTCATAAAGTGTCTGATATTTGAGATTTGGCCCGGTCACCGTGCTCACAAACAACGGTATCCCATCGCGGATGGGATAGATGCGCCCGGTGGCGGTATTGCGGAGATTATTGCCGGCCAACTCGAGCCCATAGCGCGTATCTGGGTCGCAAAGCAGCGACAGAACGTGATCATCCATAAAGCGGTCGGCCGGTCGACTTGCCGTCCTAAAGCAAGAATACGACTAGGAGCCTGTTATTAACTTTCGCACGGGCGGCGTTGCGAGTGAAAATCGGGCCAGACCGGGGTCCCCACGGACAGGCCCTCGTTCGTGGGGTGGGAGACGAGGCGGAGGCCGAAGGTTGTGGCGGGTCCACCGTCGAGGCCGACAACAAAGTATGGCCCGATTTGCGCCGCAACCCGAGGTCCCCGCCGCGCGGTCTTTGCGCGATGGGGTGGAAGTCGAAGGGCTGGGGCCAATTTTCCTCATCTCTTTGTCGCTCCTCGCTAGCAGACACCCGGTATGCGTCGCTCCTCGCTCCTCGATATGAGAAAAATTGGCTACCAGCGCCGCCCGTGGGAAAGTTAATAGCAGGCTCTGAGTATCGCCAACCGCTCTCCAACTTACCGGTCCTGCACCCGGTGCGTAATCCCCGCTGCTACAATCGGAAGGGCCAAACCCTACCCGGTTTTCGCCAGAATTTCATGAGCCAGCCGTCCGCCCCACAATCGATGCCCGTACGCCTCTTCAACACTCTCACCGGACAAATCGACCCGCTCGTCCCATCCGACGGTCAGGCGCTGCGCATGTACGCCTGCGGGCCCACAGTCTACGACTACGGCCACATCGGCAACTTCCGCACCTTCCTGCAGATCGATGTGCTCCGCCGGTTTCTCAAGCTCAGCGGCGTCGAGATTCGACACGTTATGAACATCACCGACGTCGACGATAAGATCATTCGCAATTCCTCGGAGGCAGGCCTCTCCATTGGTGACTACTCCGCGCGCTATGTCGATGCCTTCTTTGAAGATATCGAGGCTCTCCGCATTGAGCGGCCAGAGGAGATCGCCCGCGCAACCGAACATATCCCACGCATGGTCGAACTCGTGCAGAGGCTCTCCCAGTCCGGCGCCGCCTACAAGACTGAAGACGGATCGTGGTATTTCCGTCTTGCCTCGTTTCCCGAATACGGCAAGCTCAGCAAAAAGGACTTGAGCGGCATGGAAGATGGCGCACGCGTCGACGTCGACGAATACGAGAAGGATTCGGCTCGCGACTTCGCGCTCTGGAAAGCTGCCAAGCCCGGCGAAACCGCATGGGACACGGCGATCGGCCACGGCCGCCCCGGTTGGCACATCGAGTGCTCAGCCATGTCGATGGAATTCCTCGGTGACAGTTTCGATCTGCACGCCGGTGGCGAAGACCTGATGTTCCCGCACCACGAAAACGAAATCGCGCAGAGCGAAAGCGTGACCCACAAGCCGCTCGCGCACCACTGGATGCATGTACGGTTTCTCCTGGTCGACGGTCGCAAAATGTCCAAGAGCGAAGGCAATTTCTATACTCTTCGCGACTTGCTGTTGAAAGGCTACAAAGCCTCCGCCATTCGCTTGGCCCTGATCTCCGTACCCTATCGCCACCAGCTCAACTTCACATTCGAAGGACTGATCGAAGCCACCGCCGCCATCGAACGACTGCGCAATTTTCACGAGCGGCTCGTCAATGGCGCATTCGCAGCCGGCGAAAACTCCGATATCCAGACCGCCGCCAAAGACGCGCAAGCCGAATACATGGCTTCGCTCGCCAACGACCTCAACACCGCCGAAGCCCGAGCACCCATCTTCGACCTGATCCGCGCCTCCAACTCCGCCATCGATCATGGCCGTTTTTTCGACTGCGACCGCAATGCAGTCTTGAAAGTTCTCGCCAGCTTCGATGCCGTATTTGATGTGATCGAAGATCACGACGCCGAGCCCACAAAGCGCGCCGTAGCATGGGCTGAGCAGTCCGGCCGGCAAGCCGATATTGCGCCCGAGTTGCAGGCACGGCTATCGCTCAGCGACGAGGCCATCGACGCATTGGTCGCCGAACGCACGCAGGCCAAAAAGCAGCGCAACTTTGCCCGCGCCGATCAGATTCGCAACGAACTAGCCGAAAAAGGCATCCTTATCGAAGACTCAAAAGACGGTGTACGCTGGAAACGCAAGTAGCGCTGGCGCATACGTCATACCACCGAGGAGGCCATTCCCCAATGGAAGCCAACGAAGTCCAGGAACTGAAGGAACACGCCGAACAGGCCGCAGAATCCGAGTTGCGCCCCGTCGCCTTCACCATGAGTCTGCTCGCTGTGATGGTCGCTGTCACCACCGTGCTCGGCCATCGCACGCACACCGAAGCCGTGCTCAACCAGAACAAGGCAACCGACCAGTGGAACGAATATCAGGCCCACAAAATTCGTTCCAACGACACCTCCCTCGCGTCCGACCTGCTCAGCGTCGTGACCATTGCAGACAAAAATGCCGCGGCCAAAATAACCAAGTCCTATGCCGACCACCAGGAAAAGTGGACCGAGAGCACAAAAGAAGACAAGGAAAAAGCCGAAGCCCTCGAAACAAAAGTCGAGCAAGCCGAAGCCCGCGCCAATCGCTTCGATCTGGCCGAGGCCCTGCTCGAGATCGGCCTCGTCATCACCTCGGTCACCCTCCTCACCCGCAGCCGCATCTACTGGTATCTAGGAATCGTCTTCTCCATCGGCGGAATAGCATCCGCTCTTTCCGTCCTCATGCTCAAGTAAAAGGCGCCCCGCACACCATCGTCGCGTGCCCCTCCCTCGTGGTAGACTTGGCGCGCCATGAATGCTCGTCTTCTTGCCTCGCTTCTAGTTCTGTCCAGTGGCCCGCTCATCGCGCAAGCGCCCGCCGCTCCCGCCGTCCACTCCAGTGAACTCGGCTTCAGCTTTAGCATTCCCAGTGATTGGGAAGTCGTCGACGCACAGCCCACCTTGGCCGGCGTAAAGGAGCAACAGGCGCAGTCCGCAAGTTCCGAGGACGAGAAGAAGGGCATCGCCTGCGTCCAGATCGCAACCACCGCCAAACACGGCCAGCCGGCCTCGGTGATTCTCGCCATGGCGCTGCCATTCGACTGCTTCGGTCAGGTCATGACAGATAAGGATTTGGCGGGCTTTGCTCAGGGCGCCTCGGAGGGACTCAAGTCGTCCTTCGACCTTACCGACCCTGCATTTGGAACCTACTCGCTCGGCGGTCACGGCATGTGGATCGAGCGAGCCAAGGGCAGCCCCAAGGGTCATCCCGAGATGAACTACACCGTAGAGATCACCTGCGGCCTGCTGAAGAAAGGTGCCGTCTGCTGGATGGCGATGGCCGCGGACGACAGCGCCCTCCACATCTTCGAGAACGGCGCTGCCGTTTTAGATGGTGATTCCTTCCCGGCACTGGTGCCAAAGACTGCGTTCGATAAAAAGCCTTCGGCTTAGAAGGGTTTTCCTAGCATCACTTTACCGGCACTTGTTCCCGATCTTCCAAAGAGATCGGTTTGCTCTTGGTCTTGACTTGTGCCGTAGTAAGCAGAAAGACGGCAACCACGACCCCCGCCATCCCCACGAACTCCGCCGCCACCGGCCGTTCGTGCAGCAGGAAGATCCCCAACAACACCGCCACCATCGGGTTCACATACGCATACGAAGAAACCTTCGCCACCGGCACATGCTCGATGAGATAGATGAAGCCCGTATAGCCGAGCAGCGATCCACCCGTGATGAGCCAGGCCAGCGAGCCCACCGCCGCGGCGTTCAGGTGAAACTGGGGCCACTGCCCCAACGCGCTCCCCATGGTCGTGTTGAATGCCCCTGCGGCAAGCATCTGCCACGATGCCGCCACAAGGCTGTTCACCGGCAACTTCGTGCGACGCGAAAGCAGGCTGCCAACGGTCCATGACAGCGCCCCGGCCAGCAGCGCAGCCAGTGCAAGCAGCCGCGTTCGGTCGCCCGCAAAGCCCGTCCGCAGCGAAGGCCACACCAGCGCCGCCAGCCCAACGAAACCCAGCCCCATTCCTAGCCACCCACGCGCAGGGAGCGGCTCGCCTCCGGGCAGAAACATCTCAATCAGCGCAACATAAAGCGGAATCACCGCGAGCACCAGCGAGGCCAGTCCGCTCGGAATCGTCTCCTCGGCATAGACCAGCCCCACATTGCCGCCGCCCAGCAGAAGCAATCCGATCAAACCCAGCATCAGCATCGTTTTTGTGGGGAACACGAGACGCAGCCCACGCATCTTGCACCACGCCAGCAGAATCGACCCAGCGATCAGAAATCGCGTCCCCGCCAGCAGCAGCGCCGGCATCTTAGCCGCGCCGATTCGTATCGCCGTATAAGTCGATCCCCAGAAAAAGTACACGCTGGCAAACGCCAGCGCAATCGAAGTTGCGGTGACAGGCTTATTACCGGGGTTCGTCTTTGCTGATTCTAGAGAGGCCATTGAACTCACAGGACTGATTCCATCCTAGCCTGATGCGCCATCGGCCGCTTCCCGCTTATCGCCTCGAAGTCAGCCGCTTTCTTTCCCAGCTGCCTTGATGCAGAATGACAAAAACTAGTCTGAAACGCTTGTCTCCTCGCCTCCACCATCCATCGAGCGCATCTTCAGATCAATGAAGTTCTCGACCCTCTCGACCGCAGGGGCTCGTGGATTTTGTGAGCCGGCAGGGTGTATGATTCGCGCCGTAAGTTATAGAAAGCGGACATTCAAATGTCAGTGCACGATCACTGCTCGGCCTGTGGCAAAACGCTGACCCCCGAAGCAGAATACTGTTCAGCGTGCGGATCTGCCGTCCTGCGCGCGCCATCTTCGGCGTCCGCCAGCCGAGACACTTATCCGCAACCTTCCCAGCAGGCGTCATATAGAACTTCAGGATTCAGCCCGGGGCGGGAGGCAGCTTCGCAGCTATCCGCCCTTCAAGACTCAAATGCCTTGGCCAAAACAGAACCGGATCTCCTTACCGGATCAGCAAAACTCTGGAAGCTCCTAGTCAAGGCAGTCTCCAATAACACCTTGAAAAAGGTGCTATTTCTCTTCGCCATGTTCATCCTCGCTTTTGCCGCGATCATCTGGCTCTTGGTTTATTTCCAAAGCGCCGGCTCCAATTGGCTTCCGACAACCCCCCACCGGCGCGGGTAAGGCGAAAACAGCAGCCCTGACAAGGCCAGCCGTTTCGGGCCCATGCTATCCTCAAGCCAGCGGGGCTTCCCATGCAAAGGCAAATTCCAGCCGCAATGTCACTCCTGCCGGCATCCAAACGCTGGTCGCGGTCACGCGCGCTTTGCATCTGCCCGCGCCGCCATTTGCGCGTGCTGCCCACCCGCACTCGACCTAGTCTCTTCGGCGGCGACTAGTTTCAGACCGCCGAAGATCCTCGCCTGCTCTTGCGAACCCCCCCAATCGGTTCGCTGAACTGGACGACCCGTTCGAGAGGGTCAGTGGCTGTGCACCATTTCCAGCCACGGAACGTATCTGCCGCGGAGACAAGACGATGACCAAGCAAGAAATGCACGCTCAATTCGGACCGAAGCTCAATTGTCCCCTTCCAGGCCCCAAGGCCAGGGCCGCCGTCGAAGCCGACAATCGCCTCATTTCGCCAAGCTACACCCGCTCCTATCCGCTCGTCGCCAAAAGCGGTCGCGGCGTTCGCGTTCAAGACGTGGACGGCAACGAGTTCCTCGACTTCGCCGCCGGCATCGCCGTCACTTCCACCGGCCATTGCCATCCGGAGGTTGTCGCCGCAATTCAAAAACAGGCCGCGGAGTTGATTCACATCTCCGGCACCGATTTCTTTCATGAGCCTCTGACCGATCTGGCCGACAAACTCTCGGCCATTGCTCCGATGCCGGGCCCGCATCGCTTCTTCTATGGAAATTCCGGCGCTGAGGCCATCGAATGCGCCCTCAAGCTGGCGCGTTATCACACCGGCCGTCAGAACGTGATTGCATTCCTCGGCGCGTTTCACGGCAGGACCATGGGCGCGCTTTCGCTCACCGCATCGAAGCCCCAGCAGAAGCGCCGCTTTGCACCTCTCGTTCCCGGCGTGACACACGTCCGCTATCCCTACGCGTATCGCGGCTGCACCGGCGGCCCGCAAGAGGAAGAAGCCTTCAGCCTCGGCTGCGCGCGCTACATCGAAGAAAAGCTCTTCAAAACCATCCTCGCGAGCACTCCGGAGTCGAGCCCGACATCGTCTGCATGGCCAAAGGCATCGCCAGCGGAATGCCGCTCGGTGTCTGCATGAGCCGCGCCGACATCATGGACTGGGTCCCCGGCTCCCATGCCTCCACCTTCGGCGGCAATCCGATTTCCATCGCCGCAGCTCTCGCGACCATCGACATCCTCGAGCGCGAAGGCCTCAGCAATGCCGCTCGCGTCGGCTCGAAAATGATCGAGCGCCTCAATGGCTGGAAGACCACGCATCCGATGGTCGGCGACGTGCGCGGGCGCGGCCTCATGATCGGCGTCGAACTCGTCAAGGACAAGGCCTCGCGAGAGCCGGTCAACGCACTCCGCAATCGCGTCGAAACGCTTGCCTTCGAGCGCGGCCTCATGATTCTCGGCTGCGGCGAAACATCGATCCGCCTCTGCCCGCCCCTCACCGTCAGCGAACAAGAAGCCACCGTCGCCCTCGACATTCTCGAAGACGCCCTCACCCAGGTGGAAAAGGAGCACGCGCACTCCGGCGAGCTCGCAGCTACCACTGCCTAGATACGTCACGCAAAGAAAAAATGCCGCGTTCGCTCAATCGAGCCAGCGCGGCGTTTCCATTTATCAAGCATTGGGACGCGTCGCGGATCATGCAAGTATGCGAAATTTAGCCAGACCTGGGCACCGGGATACCGTGCCCGCCTCAAACCCTCAATTGCCGCAGATAAGGAACACTCGCCTTCATCAACGGCAGATCCATCTCTACAAAATAATTCTGAACGCCGCCCGTCTTCGCTGCCTCAAATATCTTCTTCCAGTTCAGCGAGTCCTGACCCACCGCTGCGATCTGCTTTGTCTGTGCAGACCAGCCCTGCACGTGCATCGAAATGAATCGCCCTGGATACTTCGTAAAGTACTCGGCCGCATCGTAGCCTTCGCTGATCGTCGACACCTGAAACTGAAACTTCACCAGCTTCGGATCGAGAAGTTGAAACAGCAAATCGTACGTCCGCTGCCCGTCAACCTTCGAAAGCTCAAAGTCCTCGTTGTGTAGCCCCTGCACGATCCCGGCCGCCGCTGCTCGCTCACCCATCCGGTTGTATTCGTCGGCCGCTCTCTTCACGTCATCCTTCGTGGGATTCTTCGGACCGCCCAAACTCGCCACCAGCATTTGTGTCAAACCCACATCCCGCGCCCACGCAATCCGTCCGTCCTGATCCTTTCGCAATTCGTTCATCGAGAAGTGACTGCTAACGCACGAGAGACCCGCATCGTGCAAGATACTCCGCAGTTCGGCCCCTGTGAACTTGCTGAGCCCGGCAAATCCCGAGTCCGAGTATCCTACCGGTGAACACAGTTCCACCGTCTTGAATCCCGCTGCCGCAAGCTCCTTCAGCGTGTCGCGAAAATCCTTCGCGATCATCTCCCGCACTGGCCACGTCTGGCATCCAATCGGCAAGCCAAGCGGATCGGCGTGCAACAACCGCGCGCCCGACGACATAACTCCGCCCATCACCGCTCCCGCTGAAACCGACTTGATGAATTCTCTTCTCGATGTTTCCAACACTCTTGTCTCCTCGCGAAGGATGGCCCTTCGAAGCCGGTACCGCGCGCGCTCCTGGCTCGACGGAGGCTCAAATACACGCTACACCCTGTGCAGGATCACAGGAATACTTTCAGGAAGTCGCCACGAAGTTCCGATGGAAGGATCGGATCCATCTGGCGCTGGTCCAATCGCTGGACGACCCGGAGCCTCGGGTGCAGGCTTCGGCATCTCCCAGCCCAGATTGATCGATTGCTGCAACTCGATCCGGTCTCCTTTGAGTGTTCCCTTATAACTGTTGTTTCCAGCCTTGAACTCAACGTGATCCCCGTCGACTTTTCCGCCCACGATCGCAGTGGGCACATCGTCTCCGCCGAACCAGCCGCCGCCAATGCCTTCCACACTTCCCGAAAGCGTTCCGCCATTCTGCTGCATTACGAACACAAAATCGCCTCTCGTCAGCATCGCCAACAGTTCAGATTCGCCCGTAGCCGCCTTGACTGGCCTCCACACGCCCGTAATTCCCGACCCGTTCGGAACTTCGCGTTCCCACACCGCAACCTGCGGCCGCAGCTTTACCGCTTTCGCCGCAACCTTCACGCTTGCCGCGGTGAGCCCCGGCGACGTTGCCTCAACCGTGATTTCGCCCGCCGTCTTCGTCGATTGAATCAGAGCCATGCACATCCCCGAAAATGCCTTTCGCGATGTTCCCTTGTCCGAAGCATGATCCGTGGGATCCCCGTTGCCCACGCCAATCAGTTTCCCCCCTCCCGAAACGCGGAACGTCACTTCGTTGTCCGTGATTGGCACCACGCGTCCCTGTGCATCCTGCACTTCAACCGCAAACATCGCCACGTCCTCGCCATCCGCCAAGACTTCGTTGCGGTCCGCGCGCATCACCAGCTTCGTCGGAGCGCCGGTCGTCTCCCGCTTCTCCGTCAACACAGCCTTGTCTCCCTTGAAACCCCTCGCCTCGATTGTTCCCAGCGCGTACCTCACGTTCCACGCAACATGCGAATCCTTCTTTACATCTTTCACGCCTAGGCTCTGCCCGTTCAGCAGCAACTCCACCTTGTCCAGATTTGAAAACACCCAGACCGCAATCTCCTTGCCTTCCAATCCCGGCCAATTCCAATGCGGAAAAAGGTGCAGCACTGGCTTGCCCGTCCACCACGACTGGTAGTAAAAGAACGAATCCTTCGGGAATCCACACGTATCGATAATCCCGTACTGCGAACAGATATTCGGCCACCCATTCGGCGACGGCTCACCGCGATAATCGAAGCCCGTCCACACAAATCCACCCGACAGCCACGGCCGCGAATTGCAGAAGCTCCACCATCCCTCCGCTGAAGCGCGTCCGGTCGTCGTGTAAGGATCGTAGGAACTGACATACCCCTTCGCCGGATCCGTAACGTAAATCCCTCGCGTTCCCACCGCGCTGACAGTCTCCGTGCCCATCACCGGCTTCTCTGGATGCGCCTTGTGAAACGCCTCCGCCTGAGGGTCCATGTAGTTGTAACCCGCAACATCGCACAACGCCAGCCCACCCGTTCCAATTGCCCCCGTCGGCGCAATCGACACCGGCCGCGATCCATCGTGCTTCGCCGCAACTGCTTTCATCGCTGTCAGAATGCGCGCACCCTTCTCCCCGTTCGCCTGGCCCTCTTCATTCCCCATCGACCACATGAATACGCACGGATGATTGCGATCGCGCCGCACCAGGTTCTGAAACTGACTCAACCCCTCAAGGTTCGAAGACATCATGCGCGTCTCGTCAAACACCAGCATTCCCATCTGGTCGCAGGCATCCAGCAACTCCGGCGTCGGCGGATTGTGTGACGTGCGCAACGAATTGCAGCCCATCTCCTGCAGCTTCGCCACGCGGTAGTACTGCACAGCATCCGGCAGCGCCGCTCCAACGCCTGCATGATCCTGGTGATTGCACGTGCCCTTCAGCTTCACCGTCTTGCCATTCAGCAACAGACCTCTTTCTGCATCAAACTCCGCAGTGCGAATTCCGAACGGCGTCTCGTAGCGATCCACAATCGCCCCGGCCACCTGCACCTCGGTCACCAGCTTGTAGAGATTTCTTTCCTCAAGCGACCAAAGTTGCGGCCTCTTCACGCCAATCTCCTGCTTGTAAACCTGCTCCCCTCGCTCCGCAATCGATGCCGTCGCCGTGGCGTCTTTACCCACTGCATTTCCCGCAGGATCCAGAATCGTCGACACCACGCGTGCGTTCTGAGCCGTACCGCGATTACTTACCTCCGTCTGAATCGAAAGCCGCGCTTCACCCGATCGCACCTCCGCTTTCACAAACGTACCCCACCGCTTCACGTGCACCGGGTTCGTCTTCACCAGCCAGACATGCCGGTAAATTCCCGCTCCTTCATAAAACCAGCCGTCGCTCTCCGTCGCATCCACGCGAACCAGCAGCACATTTCTTCCGCCAGGAATCACAAAATCGGTCAGATCAAAACTGAACGGGTCATACCCCCCGCTGTGACGCCCGAGGTAAAAGCCGTTGAACACCACCATCGTCTCGCGGTACGATCCGTCAAACTCCACCATAATCCGCTTGCCCGCGTCTCCCGCTGACAGCTCAAACACGCGCCGATACCAACCGACACTCGTCGCAGGATAGTTCCGGCCCAACGGATAAAACCCTTTGCTCGAAAGATCGGGATCGTTTTGAAACGGCAGTTCAATGGCCCAGTCATGCGGAAGATCCAGGTGCTTCCATTCGCTGTCGTCAAACGCAATCGTGCCCGCAGGCATGAAACTCCCCGTCTTCTGAAAGTTTCCCGCTCCACTGCTCCCAAACCCAAAGTCCTTCGTCGCATCGTCGGCATGCCCAAAATGAAAGCGCCACCCGAAGTCCAGCAGCAGCCTCTCGCGTCCTGCGCCAGACAGTCCGGATTCAGGCGGCATCGTCGCGCTCAGTGGCCCAGACACTTCTCCAACCGCCTTCATGGCGGAATCGATCGGCCCCGCTCCTTGCGCTGCCGCCACCGCGGCTGGTGCCAGAAGGGTGGTCTTCAGAACATCACGACGTGAAAAGGTTTTCATTTTGTCCCCCAATATGCTTTGGCAATTTCGAGCGAAGGCAGTATACGCCTCACCACCATCCATTCAACAACTCCGTCTGAAACTCCCAAATAGGCGCAATTGCAAGCCTATAAAAGATTGCTTCCTCGCCCAGAATCGAACACCTGAATCTCAAAACTCCGAAGTGGAAGTCGCGATGTCGCAGCAGGCAGACCGCAACCATCTATAACTCACAATCAAGCGATGCCCGGCACCCCGCGAATCTCCCGCAATTCGGAGATCTGGCATCGCCCGTCGATATGCCCGGGTATGCGCATTGGCGATTTGGCAAAATCCGAGATTCGCTCCTTGCGACATCGGCGTTCCCCGGTACTGATGTGGCTGCAGAGAGATGACTATGAACTGACGCTAAGCGCCCGGTCTTGCTTGCAAACGGGCCAGAGCATCTGCGGCAAGCTCCTGCGTGAATTGATCTGCAGGCATCGCTTTCACGAGCCTTGCAGCTTGGCCCGCCCACATTTGCATGTAGTCCAATGAGCCGGCCTTTTCCGACGCCGCGCGCAGAGGCGTAATCAGCGTCGCCGCGTATGGGAAAGCCAAGGCGCTTTCGGACATCGGCCCGGCTTCCCGGAGGTATCGGTTCAGAATGCCTCTGGCAGGGCGCCCACTGAACAGATTCGTTATGGCTGTGCCTGTAGCAGTCGCCTGTTCAAGCGCCTGACGGTATAAGGGAGATACGTTCGCCTCTGGGCAGAAGAGGTATGCTGTGCCCAACTGCACACCTGATGCGCCAAGCGCAAATGCCGCAACGATGCCTCTCCCGTCAGCAATCCCTCCCGCAGCGATCACCGGAATCGAAATAGCATCTGCCACCTGAGGTAGCAAGGCGAATAGACCAGCCTGAGCTGCGACATTGGTTTCAAGAAACATCGCCCGGTGCCCGCCCGCCTCGAAGCCCTGAACGATGACTGCATCGCATCCGTGATATTCAAGCCACATCGCTTCGTCTACGCTTGTCGCGGAAGACAAGATTTTCACGCCCAGCTTCTTGAGACGCTCCATGAGTGCGGGAGTGGGCAGTCCGAAATGGAAGCTTACGACCTCAGGCCTTACCTCCTCCACAACTTCACACATCTCTTCATTGAATGGCAGCCTGAGACGGCTTTCCGTCACGGCTTTAATATCGAGACCTAAGCGTTCGTAATGCGAACTCAGGAAGCTCTTCCATCTCTCGTCGGCGACGTTATCGGGAACTGCCATAGTGTGGCAGAAGAAGTTGAGGTTGAATGGGCGATCCATCTCCTCGCGGAGCGCATGCGTCGCTTCGCGTACGCCGTCCGGACTGAGTAGCGCGCAAGCGAATGATCCCAGAGCACCGGTAGCCGAGACACTTCGCGCCAATGCGACGGAATCCGCCCCAGCCATCGGCGCTTGGATGATCGGAATTTCGAGATTGAGAAGATCAAGCAGGCGTCGGTCGGGCCACGATTGCATAGTCCCATTGTCTCGCATAGTTCACCGCCAGCACATTCGTTGCGCGGACTACTCGGATTATTCCTATGAATGTCGGCCAGCGTTCGCCAATCGGCCTGCGCACGATTCTCGGTTGGCGCTATCAGACCAACGCACTCAACCAGCCTCGATCCCGAGTTTCGGGCTGCGTAACCTTAGGATAGGTACCCGATCGAAATCCCCGCCAATTTGCGCCCCTCAACCCTTCAGGCAGAGAATGGTTGCGATGGGGACAATCGGTCGGCTGAAGATTGAGTGGCTGCAACATGCGCTCGGCCGCCTCGAACGCGTGGCCCACCTTCGAGGCCGTGCGCAAGACCTCCCCGCTCACCTCACCGTAGGAATCGCAGGCGAAGACGCAGCCTTCTTTTACCTGAGGCGCAAAGGCTATACCGTTGTGGCGCGCCGATGGTCCTCCGGCGATGTGCCAGGCGACATCGACCTGATCGCGTGGCATGGGCCGATGCTCTGCTTTATCGAAGTGAAAACCCGCACCGCGCGCACCATCACTCCCGCCGAAGTGGCGGTCAACGACCACAAACGCACGACATTACGCCGCCTGGCCCGGCGTTATATTCGCCAACTGCCTCAAAAGACCGCTCCGGCGGCTCGCTTTGATGTAATAAGTGTGTATTTGGGGGCTGGCACCAAAGTCATCTCAGACGAACCATGCAACCATCCGCAGACAGAGTGTCCCGGTCACAACTCCGAATCGCAATCCGAAAGCAATCCAGGTTACACATATCCCGCGAAGATTCGCGAGATGGAGTTCCAGCACTTCGAAAGCGCCTTCGCCTGGAGCGAAGATTACCGCGACTAAAGCGGTTCAGCCCTGCGCATCGACGAACTCCTCATGCCACGCCATCTGAATCGCCTCAAGCTTCGATTCATTCGACTTGGTCCGATCATCCGCGAACCCCTCAAGCTCCGTTACGTAGCGGTGTAAATCGGTGAAACGCACGGTCAACGGATCGAGCTCCGGAAATTTCTCCCGCAATTGAATCCCGATCTCTTCTGAGTCGGTCCACATGATCTCGCGCGCCATTGTTACTTCCCCTCCGCCATCGCAAGTGGTTTCCCCTCGGAAGTGTAATTCCGGTTCCACTTCGGAATCTCCACCACATACTCCCCAGGCTTTTTGATAACAGCTTGGCAGCCGAGGCGAGAATTCAGTTGCTGATCCGCGGCCATATCCATCCGGTCGAGCTCGTCATCATCGGCTTCGCTGATCCCGTCGGCGCCTTCCTTGATCCACAAATGGCACGTGGTGCACGCGCATACGCCGCCGCAAGCGTGGTCGAGAAAGACGTCATTGTTCTCCGCCACATCGAGAAACGACATCGGCTTGCCGTGATGCTCGTAAGGCATGGTGCCAAACTCAAACTCGACTACCTTGCCTTCAGGCTGGAACGTCACCCGCACCAGCTTCTCGGGAGGAATCTCTTTTTTGGGTGTCTCGCTCATAACTCAATACCTCAGCACTAACCTGACCAATTGCCCTTTGGCGTATTAGCTTACTTGAACTCTGCCCGCGCCATGGGATGTGGAGCGGTGACTTCATCTCCCAGTTCGTCGCCTGCCGTTTCCATCGTCTTGCCGCGAATCGCCGTTGTAACCGCCGCTTCCATCATTAATTCGGCAAAGCGCCGCGTGGCCTGATCAAGCGCAAGTGTTGCGTCCCGGATGGCGGCCAGATCCTCGCCTTCCTTAACCGAGGCCAGCCGGTCGCGTGCTGCGGAGATCGCCGATTGTTCCTCGCCACGCAACTCTTGCCACGCCGCACTCTCCGGCGCACGCTCCACTGCAGCCAATATTGTGTCAGCCTCATTGCGCGCCTCAATCAGCAGACGCTTGGCAAAGTCCTCTTCAGCGTGATCAAACGAGTCGAGAATCATGCTCTCGACCTGCTCGTCAGTCAACCCGTAGGTCGCCTTTACCTCAATCTGCGCGGCCTTTCCGCTGCGTTGCTCGCGCGCCGAGACCTGCAAAATGCCATCGGCATCTATCAGGAATTTCACTTCGATGCGAGGCAGTCCCGCGCTCATCGGCGGAATACCCTTCAGGTCAAATCGCGCCAGCGAACGGCAATCGGCAGCCAGCTCTCGCTCCCCCTGCACCACGTGAATGGCTACATTCGTCTGTCCGTCCACACCGGTGGTGAAGTGCTCCGTAGCCGACGCAGGAATCGTCGAGTTGCGTTGAATAATGCGCGCCACCGTTCCGCCAAGAGCCTCAATACCCAGCGAAAGCGGCGTCACATCGAGCAACAACATCTCTTCCGTCGTCTTCGATGCGCCTGCGAGAATGTCCGCCTGCACCGCCGCTCCCAACGCCACAACCTCGTCTGGGTTCAATTCAATATGCGGTTTCTTTCCGCGCGCAGCGAGATGAAAGAGGTCATCCACGAGCTTACGCACAGCGGGAATCCGAGTAGATCCGCCAACCAGCACCACTTCGTCGATCTGCTCCGGCGTAAGGCCAGCATCGATAAGGGCCTGCTTGCAAGGTCCTGCCGTGCGTTCGAGCACCGGCTCGATCAACTTCTCAAAAACTTCGCGCGGAATCTCGCGTTGATACCGATCGCCGTTCGGCAGCTCCATGTCGAAATGCGCAGACTTCTCGCTCGATAGCTGGATCTTGGCATCGATGGCTGCCTTGCGTAATCCCTGCACAGCGCTTGGGTATTGACGCATATCGATTCCGTGCTCATTGCGAATTTCATCGAGCGCAATCGCGATCAGCAGATTATCTATATCGTCGCCGCCCAGGTGCGTATCGCCGTTTGTTGACTGCACTTCGAAGATTCCGTCGCGCAGCTTGAGAATCGAGATATCGAACGTGCCCCCGCCCAGATCATAGACAGCAATCGTGCCTACATTGGCGCGATCCAGCCCGTAGGCCAGAGCGGCTGCGGTGGGTTCATTCACCAGTCGCAATACTTCAAGCCCAGCCATGCGCCCAGCGTCCTTCGTAGCCTGTCGCTGCGCGTCGTTAAAATATGCGGGAACGGTGATAACCGCCTGCGTAACCGGTGAACCAAAAAAACGCTCGGCGTTACGCTTGAGCTGACGCAGAATGTAGGCCGAAATCTCAGGCGGCGTAAATCGCAACTCGCCCAATTGAATGCGTGGCACTTCGCCCGCTTCCACGTCGTCGGCCAGACGGAACGGAAAAAGCTTCAACTCGCTTTGAACTTCTTCAAGTCCGCGCCCCATCAGCCTCTTCACGGAATAGATGACGCGCTCCGGCGTCTCGATCAGCGCTCTGCGTGCGCTATTACCCACTGTGACCGTGGGTCTGCCGCCTTCCGGTGGAATGGGATCGAGCGCCACCACCGAAGGCACCAGATTAGAGCCATCGACGCCGGGAATCACCACCGGCGCATGGCCCTCCATATACGCGACCAGGGAGTTGGTCGTCCCAAGGTCAATTCCGACTACGCGTCCTTCCGCCATGCCTTCCTTTAAGCTCCAAGAGTTTCGGTTACGTCGCGGACTAGGTTGCTGATGTAGCGCCGCCTGTCAAGCAGTGCCACCATCCTCTTTTGCGAAGATGTGCGCTTGGCAACCTCGCCCGCATCCCACACCTGCCACTCGGCGCGCAGATCGCGATCCACATCATCCAGCAGCCCGTCGAATTTTCTCTTCGCCTGCTCGAGGCTCGACTGTAAATCAGGGTCCGTATCACCCATCTTTTTAGCCATACGCATTTCTTCCAACTGCATGTTCAGGTCGAAGGCCTCTTCAAGCAGGTCGGCCGGGACACGCGACGGATCCTTTTGTCCCTTGCGATCCTTGCCTGCGTGCTCTTCCCCAATCTCCGCACCGTGCAGCTTTAGCAAATACTCCGTGCGGCGAATCGGATCTTTGAGTGTGCGATAAGCATCATTGAGCAATGCCGTGTCGGCGAGGCTCCATTGCTTTTCATTCTCGTGCGCACGGGCAAAGCGATCAGGATGCAGCTTGCGGCTCAGGCGGTGAAACTCATGCTCTAGCTCGCCCAGGTCGAGGCCAAGCCGCGGCGCCAGCCCGAATACAGAGAAATAATCGCCGCCGGGCGGGGGCTGAATCTTGCTGCAATGTGGACAGAAAAGCGTGGCGTCGTTGTGAGCCACGGAACACGACCAGCACGCAACTGGAACTGCGGAATCTAAAACTTTCAGCATGTTTGAACTCCGGCGATTGACTACGATGAGAAGGACGAACCGCAGCCGCAGGAGCGCGAGGAGTTCGGATTGATAAAGTTAAAGCCCTGCCGCATCAGCGTCTCTTCATAGTCGAGCGTCATTCCGTGAAGATAAACAAACGACTTCGGATCAACGAAGACACGCACTCCGTCAAACTCATAGATGCGGTCACGCTCGCGCGGTCGCGTGTCAAACTTGATCGAATACGAAAGCCCGGAGCATCCGCCACCCATTACCCCGAGACGCAGCCCGCCCTCTTCCAGAGACACGCCTTCCTTGGCCATGGCTATGCGCACGCGCTTGATCGCACGCTCCGTCAGCTGCAAGCCCTGCGAGGGCGCAGCCTGCGGTATGGCCGGCTGCGGTTGAGCCGCAGAGGCGCCCTGCGCCGGCTTCGATTCGATGCTTACCATATTCGACATAGTTCCCTTTATCCCGCGTCTCCTGCGGCGCTCTTCAATGCCGAAGAGCGAGCCGCGAGAGCGCAAGCTTACTGTGCTGCTGCAACCGTTGCCGACTCGGCTTCTGCAACACTATTCTTCTTCTTCCAGTCGCCGATGGCCGCGCGAATCGCGTCCTCAGCCAGCACCGAACAATGAATCTTCACTGGCGGCAACGAAAGCTCTTTCACGATGTCGGTATTCTTGATCGCCAGAGCGTCCTCAACCGTGCGGCCCTTGATCCACTCGGTTGCAAGTGAAGAACTCGCAATTGCTGAGCCGCAACCAAAGGTTTTGAACTTCGCCTCTTCGATGACCTGAGTCTCCGGATTAACGCGGATCTGGAGCCGCATCACGTCGCCGCACTCGGGCGCACCCACAAGACCCGTGCCCACTTCCGTCGAGCTCTTGTCAAGTTGGCCCACATTGCGCGGGTTGTTGTAGTGGTCGATTACCTTGTCGCTGTATGACATGATCCAAATCCTCCTGCGGGGGAAGCCGCCTAACTCTTCTTTTGATTCGGCAGGCGCACCCGCCGATTCGGTAAACTCGATTGCCTGCGTGGGCATTCCCTCAAGAGGCAAAAGCCCACGCTTTGAAATTTGACCTCTCGGCACCTCTAAAGCCGTGCCATTTCAAAAACACCAACGGGACGCCGCGGCCTACTTGCAGTGCCGAAGGCCACTGGCCCCACCGCAGCTGGTTAGTGCACCGCCCACTGAATCTTCGTCAGATCGATTCCCTCTTTCACCATCTCGTAGAGCGGTGAAAGCTCACGTAGCTTCTTCACGATGTCGACAACCTTCGCACCGACGTAGTCCACCTCGGCCTGCGTGTTGAAACGGCCCAACCCAAAGCGAATCGAGCTGTGCGCGACGTCGTCGCCCAAACCAAGGGCCTTGAGAACATACGAGGGCTCCAGTGTCGCCGAGGTGCAAGCCGAACCGCTCGAAACAGCTACATCATTGATGCCCATCAAAAGCGACTCGCCCTCTACATATACGAAGCTCATATTGAGGTTCCCAGGCAAGCGATGCTCCATCGACCCATTCACGTGAATGTAGTCCAGCTCCGACTCCAGCTTGTTCTTCAGCCGATCGCGCAGCCCCCGTAAATAAGCCCCCTCAGTGTCCATCTCTTCGCGAGCAATTTCGCAGGCTTTGCCGAGTCCAACAATGCCGGGCACATTCAATGTGCCGGAACGCATGCCGCGTTCGTGCCCGCCGCCATCGATCTGTGCAGCAATCTGCACGCGCGGATTGCGCCGGCGAACGTACAACGCTCCCACACCCTTGGGGCCATAAATCTTATGCCCGGAAAGTGACAGCACATCGATGTTGTCGGTCATCACATTGACCGGCACCTTGCCCACCGCCTGCACTGCGTCGGTGTGGAAGATGATGTTCTTCTCATGGCAGAGCTTGCCGATTTCGCGAATCGGTTGCAGCACGCCAATCTCGTTGTTCGCCGCCATGATCGAAACGAGAATTGTCTTGTCATCCATCGCCCGCTTCAGGTCTTCGAGGTCGATGAGCCCGTCATCCTTCACCGGTAGATAGGTCACACGGTAGCCATACTTCTCGAGCCGTTTACACGTATCCAGTACAGCCTTGTGCTCCGTCACCTGGGTGATGATATGGTTGCCGCGCTCGCGGTACATCTCCGCGATGCCCTTGATGGCCAGGTTATTCGACTCCGTCGCACCGGAAGTAAAAATAATCTCTTTTGCGGTCGCGCCGATGATCTTCGCAATCTGCTCGCGCGCCGTTTCAACCGCTTGTTCCGCTTCCCATCCGAACGAGTGGTTGCGGCTCGCCGCGTTGCCAAACTTGTTGGTGAAATAAGGCATCATCGCTTCCAGCACCCTGGGGTCGAGGGGACTGGTGGCGTGATTGTCCATGTAGATCGGCAACGCCACGCCCGCTGCAGCTTCAACTTGGCTGACTACTGTACTCATCTGACCTCTCCCATTGCTGATTTGCTGATCGCTGCTCCGCTCGCCGCGAATGACAAATCTTTCGTTAAACCGTTAATGAAACCAGTCCGCCTATTTCATGCACTCGGCCCGGCTGAGGATGATGCTCGTGCTCGGCCAGATCTTGAATACTGATGCTCTTGAGAACGCCGGCGATGGTTTCATTCACTCGCGCCAGCGGCTCTTTGATCGTGCAACTGGGCGTAAGCTCACATCCCTTTGCGCCTTTGGTGCACGAGGTGATAAAAAACGGACCGTCGATTGCCAGAATCACTTCATAGGCCGAAATCGCTCGCGCCTCCTTCGACAGGGCATAGCCACCGTTCATGCCGGCGTGCGATTTGAGCAACCCCGATTTGGTCAGCTGCTGCAGAATCTTGGCAAGCAGTTGCGCCGGAATCCCGTAAGCGTCGGCAATATCCTTTGCACTCGACGCAGCCGTCTCCGGGTGCTCGGCAAGGAACTTGAGCGCCATCAATCCGTAGTCGGCTTTTTTGGTGAGCTTGAGCATTGAATATACGACTTCTTCGGTCCGCATTTAGTATACGACCAATTATGTCGGTATTTCAAGCCGCGCCTCCGCCGGAGAAAGAATGATTGAACAGCACACACTTTGGCGTGAAATATTCAGCAAATATGCGTTTGAAATTAGCGAAAAGATCGCTACAATCTGCGAAAAGAGCATCTGAATCACTCTGAATAACCATGGCTACCGCCTGCAAACATCCCAGGGTACGAATTGTTTCCAGACACGAAGACACGGAGTACGTTGAGTGTCTGGAATGTGGTGATGTCTTTGATTCTGAAGAGTTTCATGACATGGAAATCGAAGAATCCACCGAGCTTAAAGAAGTAGCGGACGACGAGCGGGCCAGTTAGCCGTGCGGCGAGGGATTTATCCCGGACGCCTTCGCTAAATATCCTATTTCCAATAATTTATGGCGTCTCGGGTGCCTTGGGGGAAGAGGCCAAGGCTGAGACGCGCCTGAAGCCATGCGCCTTCCGAGTTCAGAGAATGGTGCCTGAAAGCCCCTATTTCTTTTATTGAGAGACGTGACCGTTGCTGGACCCGCTGACCTGGTGAGAAACCACCCATGCATAATGCAGGGCTGATGCCACAGTGAGGCCAACTGTGGCATCGAGCGCAACCAGGCGCAGAACCACTACCCAATGCGCCGTTGTGAGTTGGTGCAGCAGCACCACTGCGACCGCCGCTACTTGGGCAACTGTGTTGGCTTTTCCAAATAGACTCGGACCGAACTCGCGTCGGCCTACCGCGGCGTAGAGAATCGCAGCCACGAGCAAAATGCCAACGTCCCGCCCAAAGACAAGCACTGTGACAGTCGTCGGTATCAGCCCTTTATGCATCAGCACCAGAAACAGCGTGCTCAAAAGCAGTTTGTCCGCCACTGGGTCGAGATACTGGCCAAGCATAGTCCGCTGTTTCAGTGTCCGAGCCAGCAATCCATCGAGTGCGTCGGTTAGCCCAGCCGCAAAAAAAAGGGCAAAGCCGAGTCCAAATCGGTTTTGAAGAACGGCGGCTACAAGAAAGGGTGCCATGCACATGCGCAGAAGAGTCAGCAGGTTTGGCGCGGTGCGGAACGGATTGAGCTTTGGATTCGGGATGTCTGTCATGACGCGTTCAATGAGCAACCCCAGCGCCTGAAAAGCAGGCGTGCTCTATCAGTCAAAGATGGTACAGCATGCTGAGGCGGTACCGCAGGATTTGGATTAGTTCCGGTGATTCGTAGACACGCAATGCGGAAAGGTCCGCGCAAACCTGCGCGAGCGGGCCAACTCCGGTTTCCCCAGTGTCCTGATCCTGATAAACTAACCTCTGTCGCAACAAATAGGCGCGTAGCTCAGTTGGTTAGAGCGCTTCCTTGACACGGAAGAGGTCGCTGGTTCGAATCCAGTCGTGCCTACCATATTCATCAATAACTTACGGAAGATCATCGAAAAACGCGATACTCTTTCGATAGATTTATTCCTGCTATATTGTTTATATTAATATACTTACATAGAAGGATAGCACTCAAATTCATCGAAGGCACCTTTATGGTGAAGACTCCACCTTCCGGCAACAAATCTTCCTCTGATTACTACTTCATTATCCGTTAGGGAATGGAATTACCGTATGCGCAGCGCTGAACCGGAACATATCGCGTCGTGTGAACATTTCTGACGAATTCCCCCATGTCTACAAGATCCGAACCGACTACCGGATCGGAGTTGCAGGAGTCGTTCCGGCTCTACCGAAAAGGTATGCGGGCGAGCCAAACATCCGGCCCGCTCCTTGCTACTGTTCAAGTTCCGCTACAGATTTCGCAGTCCTGCTTTGAATGCGAATCTCGACTCCCTTCAAGCCATCGGCATCGGCGGCCAGATGGACCGTTCCCGATACTTTGGATGCGCGCAGAACAACCAGCGCGCGCCCATGAAAGAGGGTGATGTGATCGCCTTGGTACGACTCCCGGTTCGTGCCATCCCCATTGCCGACCGCAGCAATTGATCCAGATCCGCTCACTGCGAACTTCACTTCCTGGTTCGCGTTAAGTTGTGGCCGACCTTCAGCATCCATTGCTTCAACGGTGATGAAGGAAAGATCCTGCCCATCGGCTTGCAATTCGGTGCGGTCCGCAGCCATGCGAATCTTGGCTGGATTGCCCACCGTCTGCAATGAGCTCGTGGCTACTTCCCGATCGCTGTTGATACCGATTACCTTCAGCACGCCTGGAGCGTACGCAACCGTGAACAGCGCCTTGCGCTGCTGTTCCGCCGTGGTGGGCATTTCGCCGATGAGCTTGTCATTGAGGTAGAGCCGTACCTTCTCAGTTCCAGCGTCGACCTCCACCTGCATGTCCTTGCCTTCCTGGCCCGGCCAGGTCCAGCTTGGCAGACTCGGGTAGACACTCCAGCCCATCGCGACGATCTTCTTGCCGTCCGGCTCGGGCAGGCGAACAGTCGCATAGACGCGGTCGCCCCCGTTCCACAAAATATCCCGGTAGTAGGATTGCGGCTTCCGGTAGCCTGTGAGGTCGATGTCGCCGGAAGACGCTGCGTGCCACGGAAATCCCGGCATCAGGAGCTTCATCATCGAATTGGAGTTGTCCTTTTGTGGCTGCTTGGAGTCGTCCTTCTGTGCCTGCGCGAATGCTTCGAAGGGGTTCTTTCCGTCCGCGCCCATGTTGGCCAACATCTGTTTCATCATGGGACCAATCTGCATTGCCTGTTTTGCCTGTTCTGGTGTTATGTATACCCAGCTTCCGATTCCTGATTCGCCAAGATAATCCATCGCCGTCCAGACAAACTCGCCGACGATGTACGACTTCTCATGCACGAGCTTCCATTCTTCGAAAGCTGCTGCGGGCATGGACTCCGTGGTCATCATGATCCGGCTGGGGACCCGCTCATGATCCTTAGCCTGATTCTGCTCGAGGTTGTAGTTGTAGCCGGTGATATCGAGCTGAGCCATGACGGCATCAGTATTCGCCGTGTACGTTGCGCCAGGGAAAGCTTCAGTTAAAGGCCGCGTGCTGTCGAGCGAGCGCACACGGGCAGCCAGTTGTTTCGCAATCGGCGCTCCGTCCTTTATCCACGCTTCTGGGATCTCGTTGCCAATGCCCCAGAAAATGATCGCTGGGTGATTGCGATCGCGCAGCACCATGGAGTCGATGTCCTGCTGCCACCACTCGTTGAAGAACCGCGCGTAATCGAATTTCGCTTTGGCTTTGGTCCAGACATCGAATGGCTCGTCAAGCACCAGCAGCCCGAGTCGGTCGCACGCATCCAGAAACGCGGGTGAAGGAGGATTGTGCGCGGTGCGGACAGCATTGAAACCCGCGGCTTTCAGCAATTCCACCTTTCGTTCCTCGGCACGATCAAACGCCGCCGCCCCCAGAGGGCCGTTGTCATGATGAACACTTCCACCGTTAAGTTTGATGGATTTGCCGTTGAGCAAAAGGCCCTTCTCTACCGACCAGGCCAGCGTGCGAACGCCGAAGTTTGTCTCGACGCGATCAATGAGTTTGCCTTCATGCCGGATCTCAGTCACTGCTCGATAGAGAGTCGGGGTCTGCGGAGTCCACAGCTCCGGATGCGACAACACGATCTTCTGCGTCGCATCTTCGTGCAAACCAGCCCCGATCCGGAGTTTTGAGTCTTCCTTTGCCACCGGCTTGTCTTGCGCGGAGAAGATTATGGTTCTGACGGAAACTTCAGAAGAACCAGAGGTGTCGTTTTCGACCTGCGTGCGGACAACAAGCTTCGCGCTATCGGCCGATTCCTCCGAAGTGCTAACGAAGACGCCCCACGGAGCCACATGGATTGGGTCGGCAACGACAACGTGCACGTGGCGATAGATGCCTGCCCCCGTATACCACCGGCTGCTGGGCTGCTCGGAGTTGTCCACGCGCACGGCAAGGATATTCGACCTCGTGAAGTCAAGTTCCTGAGTCAGGTCAAAGCGAAAGCTCGTGTAGGCGTACGGATGAAGCCCGAGCCTCTTCCCGTTCAGAAAGACCGTGGTGTTGCTCGCCACCCCATCAAACTCGACGCTGACGCGCTTTCCTTTCCAACTTGCCGGAGCCGTGAATGCCTTCCGGTACCATCCAATTCCAGCCGGAAAATAGCCGCCACCTGACCCCGTCGGATTCTTTTCCTCGGGAGCCTGTTCTATGCTCCAGTCGTGAGGCAGATCGACCGATCGCCAGACTGAGTCGTCAAAGGACGGCGATTCCACCCCGGCAGGGTCACCAAGAAGAAACTTCCAATGCGCATCGGCCCGTATCACTTGGCGGGCAGGTTGAGACTCCTCCGCCCGTGCGATGGACAGTGAAACTGAGACAACGGCAATCAAGGTCGCGATCAGCCGATGGAAAGTGCGCTGCATCTGATAACTCCTTCAGTCCGGCAATGAGTGAAGTCGGAGAATCCAGCGGTTGCGGGGGCGGCCCCGTAGAACAATTGGCAGTGGCGTGCGAAATCCTCGATGCGTCAATTGACAGTCTGCACAGTTCGTGAGGAACGCCCGCCCCATCTCTACTTGGTTGGCTGGTTATCTTGCTTGGGCGTGGCCGTGAAATCCCCCGTGACGCCAAACGGCTGGACTTCAACGCTACCTGAGATCTTGCCCGAATCGTCGAGCGACGCTGTGTAAACCATTGTGAGCTCACTGCCGTTGTAGTCGGTCTTAAACTGCCACGTCACCTTGTTTCCGTCGATGGTGCCAGTCACCGGCAGATCCTTGTCTTCGGTGGACTTGCAACTGCCAGAGATCTTGTTATCGGCGACGGAAAACGTGCAGGCCTGGTCGCTCTCGTTTCCGGCGATGTTGTTCTGAACGGACCATTGACCTGTGAGACCGGGCGCTCCTGCCGCGAAAGCAGAGGAGGCAAACAGGACAACGGAGGATGCGAAGAGTTTCTTCATATTTGATCCTTTCGGGTTGGCTTTTGATTGAGCTTATTGTCAATGCGTTCCGTGTGAGGCGGCCATTTCTTCCGGCGAGGGCCGCTTCATCAGGAACGGAAGTGGAATGAGCAGCGCAACGATCACGCCGAGAACAAAGAATGCGCTGATGAATGCAAGCACATTGGCCTGTGAATCCACCATCATCTGGAGTTGTGCGAGCGATCGCTGTCCTGCGTCGGCGACACTGCTCCCACTCTGAATGGCCGATTGCCGCAATGCCGACAGATATCGATCGAAGAAGAAGTTCCCGTGATGGAGATGCGAGACAAGGTCGATGCGGCTGATCTGCCGGTGACGCGCGAGGTATGACACCAGAAATGAAACTCCGATGGCTCCTCCAAGATTCCTCGCGAAATTGCTGATGCCGGAGACCTGGTTGTTGCTCTCCCTGCGCATACCGACATAGGAAAGTGTGCTGATGGGGATGAAGATGAGCGGAATCCCAACGACCTGGAACACTCGCATCCAGACGACGGTTGAAAAGTCTACGTCCGGCGTAATGCGCATCATCCAGAACATGCTGGCCGATGTCAACACGAATCCCACGGCAATGACCTTGCGCGGATCGAACTTGCTTCCCAGGATGCCGGCAACGGGCATCAGAACAGCGAGAGCAATGCCTCCTGGAGACAGCGCCCATCCGGCACGCTCAGCCGTGTATCCCAACTGCAGTTGTAGAAACTGCGGAATCAGGATCGTTGATCCATTCAGAACGATGCCCAGCGTGAAGTTGGAAAGTGTCGACGATGCGAAATTCCGGCTCTTGAGAAGACGTAGCTCAATAATTGGATTCTTGTCGGTCCACTCCCGCCAGATCATCGCGAGCAGCGCAATGACGGCGACAGCGACCGCCAGGCGGATGATCCCCGAGTCGAACCATTCAAGCTGCTCACCCTTGTCGAGCACGTATTGAAGGAGCCCAACCCCGAGCACGGTGGTGGCAATCCCGAAATAATCCGTATTCTGCCCGCGCCTCTTGCCCATCTCGAGCACATGGGGAGGATCATGCACAACCCGTTGCGTCAGGATGAGCGAGATGATCCCAATCGGCACGTTGATAAAGAAAATCCAGTGCCAACTGTAGTTGTCCGTGATCCATCCGCCCAATGTAGGCCCAATCGCCGGAGCCACCACGATGGCCATTCCGTAGATCGCAAAACCCATGTTGCGCTGCTGAGGTGTGAAGGTGTCGGCCAGGATCGCTTGCTCGCTCGGCCCGAGGCCCCCGCCGCCAAGGCCCTGCATTACGCGAAACAGGACCAGCATGGGCAGGCTTGTGGCCAGTCCACAGAGCATTGAACTCAACGTGAAGAGAACAACGCAAGACATGCAGAAGCGCTTGCGGCCAACGCGCGTCGACAGCCATCCGCTCATCGGAAGAATGATGGCGTTCGAGACCAGGTAGCTGGTCTGCACCCAGGTACTCTCATCCGAAGTTGCCCCCAGATTCCCGGCTATGTGGGGCAGGGCAACGTTCGCAATTGAAGTGTCAAGGACCTCCATGAACGTGGCCAGGGTGACCGTCATGGCCACGACCCAGGGATTGAAACGCGGCCGAATGGCGGCTACCTGAGCCATACTGTAGCCTCAACGGACATCCCAGGACGGAGGCGATCCAGATTGTCCTGGTTCGCATTGAGGCGAATGCGAATTGGCATGCGCTGAACCACCTTAATGTAGTTGCCGGTGGCGTTTTCCGGTGGAAGGACGCTGCTTCGGGCACCTGTAATTGCGGGAATACCTTCAACGGTGCCTTCAAAATCTCTCTTCAACGCGTCGACATGGACCTTGGCTCGCTGTCCGGCGCGCATTCTTGCCAGTTG
>WNGL01001666.1_pt1 | contig 27232 bp, 27 predicted proteins | sample 5400591 | NCBI WGS metagenome assembly WNGL01 (sample SAMN13153377, study PRJNA577476) | soil metagenome | isolation source: 80 cm soil or saprolite under Garry oak tree replicate 1 | place: USA:California | collected 2016-06-15 | reverse complement strand
CGCCGCGTGTTCGGCGCCGGCATCAATCTCACGCATCTCTATCACGGCCGCATCCCGTTCGTTTGGTATCTCCAGCGCGATCTCGGCTACGTGAACAAGATCTATCGCGGACTGGCCTTCGCCGACGACGCGCCGCCCGACGAGTTCGGCGGCAACACCATCGAGAAGCCTTGGATCGCGGCGGTCGAATCCTTTGCCATCGGCGGCCACTGCCAAGTCTTGCTGGTGATGGACTATGTGCTGGCCGAGCGCAGCGCATTCCTGACGTTGCCCGCCCGCAAGGAAGGCATCATCCCGGGCGCGGCCAATATGCGCTTGCCGCGGTTCACCGGCGACCGCATCGCGCGGCAGGCGATCCAGTATGAACGCCGGCTCGAATGCGACAGCCCGGAAGGGCGGCTGATCTGCGACGAGATCGTCGAGACCGGCGAGATGGACGCGGCCATCGAGCGCGTGGTCAAGGGGCTGACCAATTCGGGCGTGGTGAGCGCCGCGAGCAACCGGCGCGCCTTCCGCATCGCGCAGGAGCCGCTCGATATGTTCCGCGCCTATTTCGCCATCTATGCGCGCGAGCAGGCCTATTGCCACTTCAGCCCGGCCTTGATCGCAAATCTCGAGCGCTACTGGAACGCGCAGAGCCGCAAGCCCTGATGCTCCTTGGCGCTGCGGTGAAAATGCTTTACCACCGTGCCGGACGGATTTCGGACCAATTGCGAAAACGGCAGGCGGAGCACGCGCCGCCTCACGAGGGAGCCCAAGAACCATGCAAAAAGCACTGCGCAAGGAAAAACCTGCCGCCGCCCAGCAGCACCATGCGGCTGATCTGCGCACCGCGCTCGACTGGCTGCGCAGCCAGGGCGATCTGATCGAAACCGACAAGACGGTCGATCCCGACCTCGAAATCACCGGCCTGCAGAAGCACATGGACGGCGGCTGCCCGGTGCTGTTCAACAACGTCAAAAGCAAGCCCCATCATCGCGTGGTCACCAACCTGTTCGGCGACATGAAGGTGATCAACAAGATGTTCGGCTGGAAGGATGACGCCGAGCGGGTGAAGAAGCTCGCCTATGCGCTGAGCCATCCGCTCAAGCCGGTCGAAATCCCGCAGCAGGACGCGCCGTGTCAGGAGCACGTGATCAAGTCGCCGAAGGACGTGAACGAGCACGTGGTGGCGATCCGGCACACCACCTACGAGCCCGAGCTGACCGTGGGCTCGGCCATCCGCTGCGTCACCGGGCCGGAATTCGATGGCGGCTCGGACCTCGGCTACAACCGCATGAATTTCCGCTGGGGCAATGTCGGCACGTTCCAGATCTCGCCCGGCTCGCACATGTGGCAGGTCGTGAACAAGTACTACAAGTCGAAGGAACCGGTGCCGATCACCATGTGCTTCGGCGTGCCGCCGGCCTGCACCTTGCTCGCGGGCGCGGGCTTCGACTACGCGGTGTTGCCCATGGGCTGCGACGAGATCGGCATCGCCGGCGCCGTGCAGGGCGCGCCCATCCGCTTGGTCAAGGCGCGCACCGTCAACGCCATGGCGCTCGCCGATTCCGAGCTTGTGCTGGAGGGCTACGTCAATCCGCGCGACCGCCGGTTCGAGACCAAGGAATCGGAGGACGCCGGCGTCCAGGGACGTTTCCACTTCCATCCGGAATGGGCGGGCTACATGGGCAAGGCGTACAAGGCGCCGACCTTCCACGTGACCGCCGTCACCATGCGCAACCCCAAGACGAAGCCGATTATCTTTGCGCTCGGCGTCCACACCCTCGACGACCACAACATCGACACCACGGTGCGCGAGGCGGCGATCTACGAGCTGTGCGAGCGGCTGCAGCCCGGCATCGTGCAGAACGTGGTGATCCCCTACTGCATGACCGACTGGGGCGGCTGCATCATCCAGGTGAAGAAGCGCCACCAGATCGACGAAGGGTGGCAGCGCAACTTCATGGCCGCGGCGCTCTCCTGCTCGCAGGGCATGCGGCTCGCGATCGCGGTGAGCGAGGACGTCGATCCATATTCGATGGACGACATCATGTGGTGCCTCACCACGCGCGTGAACCCGCGCGCCGATATCCTCAATCCGATCCCCGGCGGCCGCGGCCAGACCTTCATGCCGGCCGAGCGCATGACCGCGGGTGAGAAGCAGTGGACCGCCTCGAACACCAATTTCGAGGGCGGTATGGGCATCGATGCCACGGTGCCGTTCGGCTACGAGAGCGACTTTCTGCGCCCGGTCTATCCGGTGGACCGGGTCAAGCCGGAGGACTTCTTCAGCAAGAAGGACATCGAGAACGCGCGCTCGCGCATGGTGGGCTGGGTCCACTCGCTCGCCCGCAGCGGACGCTGAGTGATGCCAAGCTATCGTCGTCATTGCCGGGCATAGCGCGTCGAAGACGCGCGTAAACGCGCTTATGCCCGGCAATCCATCGGCCTTCGTAAAAAGACCTTGTTGCGAAAAGGATGGATGCGCGGGTCAAGCCCGCGCATGACGGGTGGAAAGAGTGGCTCCATGCTGCTGTCCGACGTCTTGATCATCGACGCGACGGACCGGCTCGGCTGGGTCGCCGGCCGCGTGCTTGCCGACCTGGGCGCGGACGTCGTCAAGCTCGAGCCGCCCGGCAGCGACCGCGGCGGCGCGGACTGGCGTGCCTTCAACGTCAACAAGCGAATCCTCGAACTCGATCTGCAAGCGCCCGCCGACCGGGCGCGGATCGAGGACTTGCTGCGCGCGTCCGACATCTGCCTGCTCACGCCATCCGATTCCGCCGCGCATCTCGATCCGCAGACGCTGCGGGAGAATTATCCGCGCTTGGTTGTCGTCGCCATCCGGCCGTTCGGCGGCGTCGGTCCGCGCAGCACATGGAAGGCGAGCGACATCGAGCTCATGGCCGCGGGCGGCGCCATGGCGCTCGCAGGCGAGCCGGACGGCATGCCCGTGCGGGTGAGCGAGCCGCAATCCTACGGCTGGGCCGGCGCCCAAGCCGCGATCGGCGCACTCGTTGCGCTGTTTCATCGCCACGCCACCGGCCGCGGCGATCTCGTCGACGTCTCCGCCCAGGCGTCGGTCGTGACCGCGCTGTCGCATGCGCCCGCCTTCGTCGATCTCGTCGGCCTCGAGCCCACGCGCGCCGGCGCTTTCATCACCGGGCGCTCGATTAAAGGCGCGCGCTATCGCGTGTTCTGGCCGTGCCGCGACGGCTACATCAATTTCATCTTCTATGGCGGCGTGGCGGGACGGCGCACCAACGAGCAGCTCGTCGCTTGGATGCGCGAACGCGGCGCCGAGCTCGGCGCGCTCGCCGCCATCGACTGGAAAGTCTGGGACCCCACCAAGGCCGATCAGGCCGAGGTCGACGCCATCGAGGCGCCGGTGGCGAAATTCTTCGCTCGCCTGAGCAAGCGCGAATTCCTGACCGAAGGACACCGGCGCGAAATGTTGGGCTATCCGGTGTCGACGGTCGCCGATATCGCCAGCGATCCCCAACTGGCGGCGCGCGGCTTCTTCCAGGCGGTCGCCGGCTCCGCCGAGCGCTTCTGCGGCAGCTTCGCGGTGGTCGACGGCGCGCGGCCGCCCTTGCGTCACGCCCCCGGCGAGCCGTTCGCTGCGGCCAAGTGCACGCAAGCGGCGCCCGCGATGGCGGAGCCGCCGCGCCGGGCCGGGGGCGAGCCATGACCGCGGTGGCGCAGGCGCTGGCCGGGCTCAAGGTCCTCGAGTTCGGCGGCTATGCCGCGGGCCCGCATATCGGCAAGGTGCTGGCCAATTTCGGCGCCAGCACCATTCACATGGAATCGCGCGAGCGTCCCGACGGCTTCCGCATTCAATATCCGCCGTTCAAGGACAATCGCCACGGCTACAACCGCAGCGGCTGCTTCGCCTTCTTCAACGATTCGAAATACAGCGTCACCGTCGATCTCAAGAAGCCCGCGGGCGTGGTGCTCACGCGCCGCATGGCGCAATGGTGCGATCTCATCATCGAGAACATGCGGCCAGGCGTCATGGAGCGCCTCGGTCTCGGCTTCGCCGCGCTCGCCGAGCTCAACCCGCGGCTCGTGATGCTGTCGACCTGCAATATGGGACAGACCGGGCCGCGTGCGGACCAGCCGGGCTTCGGCTCGCAGCTCTCGGCGCTCGCCGGCATGTGCGAGCTGACCGGCGTTCCCGATGGTCCCCCCATGCTGCTCTACGGTCCCTACATCGACTACATCGCCTCGCTGCTCGGCACCTCGGCCGCGATCGCGGGCGTGATCCGCAGCCGCAGGACCGGCCGGGGCGCGCTGATCGATCTGTCGCAATACGAATGCGGCCTGGTGTTCATGGGCGCGGCGCTTCAGGATTTTTTCGCCAGCGGCCGCCTGCCCCAGCGCCGCGGCAACGACGACCCCGTCGCCGTGCCGCACGGCGCGTTCCCCTGCTGCGACCGCGCGTGGGTCGCGCTGTCTTGCTGGTCGGACGCCGATTTCGCAGCGCTCGCCCAAGCGATCGGCGACGAAAAGCTGGCGATCGACGCGCGCTTTGCTTGCGCCGCCGCGCGGCGGGCCAATATCCAGGCGCTCGACGCCGTCATCTCAGGTTGGACCGCGCAACGCAGCGCCGAGGCCGCCGCCGTCGCCTTGCAGGCGGCCGGCGTCGCCGCCTATCCGGTGGTGACCATGGCCGGCCTCTACTCGGACCCGCAGCTTCGCGCCCGCCGCCAGTTCCGCGTGCGGCGCCATCCCGAGATGGGGGATCACGCCTACTGCTATCCGGGTTTCGATCTCGCGGAGGCTCCCGGCGACATCGTGGGGCCGGCGCCCTGCGTCGGTGCCGACAATGACTTCGTGTTCCGCGATCTCATCGGATTGACCGAGGCGGAATACGACTCCTACCGCCAGCAAGGCGTGTTCGACTGAGGTGAAATTGTCCCGCCGCACCACGTTCTCGCATGCGGAACGGCGGACCGCGATTTGCCGGATGCACGCTGGCGACCCCGCGTGTAAGCTCGCCGCCGCCTAGAGGACGCGAATGGCCGCACAAGCCGATCCCATGAACGGTGCGACCGGCACGTCGAAAACCGCCGATGCCGCGGGACGCTCGAATCTCGAGCCGCGGCTTTGCTACGACGATCTGCGTCAATGGCTCGAGGAGGCGCGCAAGCTCGGCGAGGTCAAGGACGTGAGCGGGCTCACCTGGCAGCAGGATATCGGCATGGTCGCCGGCATGGTTCACGACGACGGCGCGCCCTGCTTCGTGTTCGACCAGGTTCCGGGGACGATCAAAGGCAGCCGGGTGCTGGTCAACTTCTTCGGCGGCAAGCGCAAGAACATGACGCTCGGGTTCCCCACCGATCTCAGCAAGATCGAGCTGAGCGAAGGGTTCCGCACCAATTTCATGGGCCCGATGACGCGCATCGCGCCCAAATACGTCGCTGACGGTCCGATTTTCGAGAACGTCATGACCGGAGACGACGTCGACGTCACCGCCTTCCCCGCGCCCAAATGGCACGCGGCCGACGGCGGCCGCTACATCGGCACCGGCAGCTTCAACATCACCCGCGATCCCGACGAGGGCTGGGTCAACTGCGGCACCTATCGCGTGATGATCCACGACGCCAAGACCGCGGGCTTCTACATCTCGCCGGGCAAGCACGGCCGCCAGATGCGCGACAAGTACAAAGCGCGCCGCGCGGCGATGCCGGTCGCCGTGGTCTGCGGCGGCGATCCCATGACTTTCCTCATGGCCTCAAGCGAGGTGCCCTACGGGGTGAGCGAGTACGAGATCGTGGGCGGCGTGCGCGGCAAGCCGGTGGAGGTCATCAACGGCCCCGATTCCGGCCAATGCCGAGATCGTGCTCGAGGGCTTCGTCGAGCCCGGCAACGAGCGCGTCGAAGGGCCGTTCGCCGAATGGACCGGCTATTACGCCAGCGACCTGCGGCCCGAGCCCGTGCTCGACATCAAGGCCGTCTACTACCGCAACAATCCGATTCTGCTCGGTTGCGTGCCGCAGCGTCCGCCGGACGAGATTTGCCGCTATCGCGCCGTGGTCCGCTCGGGCCTGTTGCGCGAGAATATCGCGAAGGCGGGCGTGCCCGGGGTGACGGCGGCCTGGGCGCACGAGGTCGGCAACGCGCGGCTCCTGCTCGCCGTCGCCGTCAACCAGCGCTATCCCGGCCATGCCAAGCAAGCCGGCCATATCGCGGCCATGTGCCACGTCGGCGCCTATTGCGGCCGCTACGTGATCGTGGTCGACGACGACATCGACGTGTCCAATCTCGAAGAACTGGTCTGGGCCATGCTCACGCGCTCGGACCCCGCCACTTCGATCGACATCATCCGCAACGCCTGGTCGACCCCGCTCGATCCGCGCATCGAGCCCGAGCGCAAGGCGGTCGGCGACACCACCAACAGCCGGGCGATCATCGATGCCTGCCGGCCCTGGCACTGGCGCGACAAATTCCCCAAGGTGAACGTGCCCACGCCGGAGGAGCGCCGCGTGGCGCGGGAGAAATTCGGCCACCTGTTCGACACTTGATCGGAAGATGCGCGTAAACACGCTTATGACGGCTTAACCCTTTCGCGCGATCCTCGATTGCAAGCCGGGAGCACTACCGAGATGTCCTTGCAACGGAATGGATTTCGTGCGTTTGCTGTCATACATGGCCCTTGATCGGGCGATGGCGGAGGAAACGGAATGCGGCGTCTCATCATCGGCATGACCGGCTCGACCGGCGCCATCTTCGGCGTGCGGATGCTTGAGGCGCTTAAGGGCAGCGACGTCGAATCCCACCTCATCATCAGCAAGTGGGCGCAGCGCACGCTCGAGCACGAGACCCCCTACACCGTCGAGCAGGTGCGCTCGCTCGCCAGCGTCGTCCACAGCCAGGGCGACATGGGCGCGTCGATCTCATCCGGCTCGTTCAAGACCGAAGGCATGGTGGTCATGCCGTGTTCGGTGCACACGCTCGCCGGCATCGCCAACGGCTACGGCGAGCACCTCGTTCACCGTGCCGCCGACGTAGTGCTCAAGGAGCGCCGGCGGCTGGTCCTGGTGGTGCGGGAAACGCCGTTGTCGGAGGTTCACCTCGAGAACATGCTCAAGCTCGCCCGCATGGGGGTGACGATCGTGCCGCCGGTGCCGGCGTTCTACAACCACCCGCAGACGGTCGACGACATCGTCAACCATATCGTCGCCCGCGTGCTCGACCAGTTCGATCTGCCCGCGCCCTTTGCCAAGCGCTGGGACGGCCACCTGCACACCGCGACCAAGATCGCGACGGTGGCGGGAAGCGCGGGCCCGGCGGCGAAAAGCGGGACGTGAGGGTTTTCGGGCGATACTCCGTAGCCCGATTGAGCATTAGCGAAATCCGAGAGTTCGTCGCGTGGGAGGGCGCGAGCGCCCCAAGGATTTCGCGCGCTCCATTGCGGCGGCGGCCGCTGGAATTTATGTCGTTCGGGGCGCATAGTAGCCCCGTGTCTACGGAGGCGCTCCCATGCCTCTCACAGGGCCAGTTCCCGAGGGCAAGAGCTTCTTTTGTCCCCACTGCGGAGCACTTTATTCGGTGACCCATTCGCGGCTTCCCAAGAGCGAAAGCAACGTCGCAAAATGCGTCGTTTGCCTGCAGATCATGGACAGGCGGGATTCGACGAAAGCTCCGGTCTACAAGCTTGTCCAGCGGCCTGAAGATGCTTGACCGCGTGAAGCGCGAATACCACCCCACCCAATTCTATCGCAGCTCTCATGGAGCATGCGAAGCAACGCCACCTGCAAGGAGACCGCGATGACGCGACCGTTCGAGGGCATCAGGGTGATCGACGTCACGCATGTGCTGGCGGGGCCGTTCGCAACCTATCAATTGGCCGTGCTCGGCGCCGACGTGATCAAGGTCGAGCACCCCGACGAGCCCGACCAGAGCCGCGGATCCGGCACCGACAAGGCGCTCAACCGCCGCAACATGGGCACCTCCTTCCTGACGCAAGCCTCCAACAAGCGCGCGATCACGCTCGACCTCAAGGCGCAAGCGGATCGCGACATCCTCAAAAAGCTTGTCGCCACCGCCGACGTGTTCGTGGAGAACTACCGGCCGGGCGCGTTCGACGCGCTGGGCCTGGGCTACGACGCGCTGTCGGCGATCAATCCGCGGCTGATCTACGCCTCGTTCTCGGCCTTCGGCCAGCACGGTCCGCGCGGCCCACAAACGGCCTACGATCACGTGATCCAAGCCACCTCCGGCATCATGGCCATGACGGGGACCAAGGACGTGCACCCCGTGAAGTTCGGCGCGCCGGCGATCGATTACGCCACCGGCATGACCGGCGCCTTCGCCTTGGCGTCGGCGCTGTTCCAGCGCGAGCGTACCGGACGCGGCCAGCGCATCGACATGGCCATGCTCGACGTGGCGATGATCCTGATGAGCTCGCATCTGACCGGCTATCTGCGCAACGGCGTCCATCCCAAGCCCCACGGCAATCGCCATCCCCATGCCACCAACGGCGCCTTCGAAACCAAAGACGGGCTGGTGATGCTCGGCGCCAGCAACCTGCGCCAGCAGCGCCGCTTGTGGACCGTGCTCGGGGCGCCCCGACATGATCAAGCGCACCAACGACGAGCGCGATGAGGATCACGACCGCGAGATCGCCATCCTCTCGGAGATCATGTTGACGCGCACCGCCGACGAGTGGGAGGAGTTCTTGCAAGCGCGCCACGTGCCGGCCGCGCGCGTGCGCACCATGGGCGAGGCGCTCGCCGACCCGCAACTGGCGACCCGCGGCGTCGTTCACCGCCATGCCGGCGCCGCCGGGGTGGAGGGCGGTTTCGGCGTGCCGCTGGCCGCGTTCACCTTCGCCCATGGTGGTCCGCGCATCGACTCGGCCCCGCCCACGCTCGGCCAGCACAACGAGGAAATCTTCGCCGAGCTCGGCCGTGAGTGGCGCGAAGCGCGCGCCGGGTGAGCCGGAGAGCCCGGACGAGGCGCTGGCGACATCCGGGATGGATCGCCGATGCGCGGCTTTTCTCGGATTTCGCCGCCGCGCGATCCGCGCTACGCTACCCACGCGGCAACCGACGGAGATCGAACCATGGTCAAGTACACCTGGGACCACATCCATTTGCGAACCGCCAATCCCGAAGCGACCGCCCAGTGGTATGAACGCATGCTCGGCGCCGAGGTGATCCGCACCATGCAGCAGGGCAAGCCGCGCATCGACCTCAAGCTCGGCGGCGCCAACATCTTCATCGCGCCGGTCGCGCCCGGCGATGGCGTCAACCCGCCGCCGGTCACGCCCTACCAGGGCCTCGATCACTTCGGGCTCACGGTCAGCGGGATCGATGCCGTGGTCGCCGAACTCAAGGCCAAGGGCGTCGAGTTCACCCGCGATCCCACCACGGTGCGGCCCGGGGTGCGCGTCGCCTTCCTGCGCGCGCCCGAGGGAGTATCGATCGAGCTGCTCGATCGCAACGCCGCCTGAGCCGGACGAAGCGGCGAACGCGAGCGGAGGAGGAGGAACCATGGACGATAAGCGCTTTGCGGTCACCCATACGGACGAGGAATGGCGCCGTCTGCTCACGCCCGAGCAATACCAGGTGCTGCGCGGACACGGGACCGAAGCGCCCGGCAGCTGCGCGCTCAACTATGAGAAGCGTCCCGGCACGTTCGTCTGCGCCGGATGTGGCCAATCGCTGTTCGTATCGAAGAAGAAGTTCGAGAGCGGCACCGGCTGGCCGAGCTTCAACGATCCGGTTCAAGGTGCGGTCGAAACCTCGACCGACCGAAGCTATGGGATGGCGCGCACCGAGGTGCATTGCAGCCGGTGCGGCAGCCATCTCGGGCACGTGTTCAACGACGGGCCCGCGCCGACGCATCTGCGCTATTGCATCAACGGCGTCGCCATGAACTTTGAGCCCGAGCAGACGTAGCGGCGCTTGTCGCCACGCAGGCGCTTCGGGGGGCGCACGAATTTCGCGTGATGGTTCGGGATGGCGCGACCAGCTCACGCCGCGGCGTCGAGCGCGGTAGCGTCTCAGTTTAAATGAGACACTGCCGACCGCGTAACAAACTCCGCTCATTCCCGCGAAAGCGGGAATCCAGGGCCGAGGGCTGGGTCCCCGCTTTCGCGGGGACGAGCGGAAGAGAGCAAACTGAGACACTACTCGAGCGTCTCGTCATCGGCATTGCGGCAACGATCCATGCAAAAAGCCCGGCAGCTGAGACTGCCGGGCTTTTTTTCGTCTCTTGTTCGTGGCTCGGTTAGATGAGCAGCCTTGCGGCTGCGAGCACGATCCCCGTGACGAATACAGCCATGGAGGAAAACAGCAAGATTTCGTTCAGAACTTTGGTCATTGCAGCCTCCCCTGTGCGGACGATCCCCTGTCCGCAGGCGTAGGCGACCCCAGCACCATGGCCAAAAGGTGACGGCGACCGTCGAAAATTAAGGCAACAGGGATCGTCGAAAATTGCGTGCTGGTCCAGAGCCTTAGGCTTTCCGGAAAAGGGCTGGTTGTGTGCAGCGGTCCGCGCACGCGGTGGGGCATGCGGATCACGCAGGAGCGCACCTAGAAGTCGCGATTGGTGGGGTTGTTCCCGAGACCCGCATCGAGCGGAAACGCGTGCGGGCAATTGATGGCGCGGCCGCCCACGCTGTTGATCGGCGGCGGCTTCTAAACGGGCACGGCCGGCTGGACCGGCAGCGACGGCGCGCTCGGCGCCAGAACCGGCGGCAGGTAGGTGCTGCTGCCGCGCGAATCGTGCGCGGGCGTTCCGCGCGTTCCTTCGGCTGATCCTCGCTCCGAGCAGGCCGTTTTGGCAGGCCCTGCACGCTGATTGGGATTGCACTCTCGTCCAGCGTTATCGGTAGGACGGAACGCTCGACCTGTGGCGGGACGGGAGGCTCAACGCGGTGCTTCTTCGGCCGCGCCGATGCGGTTTCGCCCGTCGCAAGAGCAAATCCCACAGCGAGGGTGAGACTTAAAACCTTCGACAATGGCGCGCGTATGTATGATGAAAATAAACATTCCCCGGGTGCCGCCAGTGGAACTCGTTCACCCGCACCTCATCCGTGCGCTCCCTCGGGGGTACTCTGTGAGATTTTTACAACGCTTGGGATTTTTTAGAATCGCACCGCAATCCAGCACTGATTTGTCTTGCAATGTCGCGCAATCACAACAACGGGGGGCTTCATGGATGTACAGGCAACGTACTACCGCAGACGAGCCATCGTGGCCAGGCAGTCCGCGGCGGGAGCAATCGACCCATCTGTAAGGGCCGCGTTCGCAGAGGTTGCGAACCATTGGCTCGCGCTGGCGGAACAAGTCGAATGGCTGCGATCCGTTCAGCACCGACGCCTTCGCGTCGATGGCGCGATAGGGGAATTGGTCAGCGGTGAGCCGAGGCGCCGCAGCGGCTAGATCCCGCGGCGGGACAACACGAACGGTGCGCCCATGGCCGGGGGCCGAGAGACGAGCCCTGTGCCGCGCCACGCCGCTGCCGCGCTCGCGGTCAATTCGTCCGCGGCAGGGTGTAGGCGGCGCGGACCTTGTCCAGCAAGGCCGGCGGCAGCTCGCTGACCTGGGCCACGAGGCGTTGCAGCTCCTCGCCCGCCAGCGGCGACACGCCGACGTTGATCCGCTGGGCCTCGGCGAGCAATTCGGGGTCCTTCATGGTGGCGTCGAACGCGCGCCGCAGCGCGGCGAGGCGATCGGCGGGGACGCCGGGGGTGGTGAAAAAGGCGGTGCCCACCTCGGTCGCATTCATGACTGCGCTGAGGATCGCGCGCTCCTCGTCGTTGCGGGCGAGCTCGACGGCGGTGGGAATGTCGGGCAGCTCGGCGTGCCGCTTGAGCGCGAACTGCACGAGGATCGCGACGTTGGCGTCGCGTATCCAGTCGGGGTGGGCGACCTTGAGCGCGGTCCACGAGGTCGAGTGACCCTCGACCTCGCCGCGCTCGACCGCGAGCATGGTTTCGTTCGAGCCTTTGTATCCCATCACCAGCTTGAACTTCGTTCCGAACACGTTGTTCATGACGGTGGGATAGATCGAGACGGTCGAGCCGACCCCGGTCCCCGACAGCGTGGATTCGCGTTTCTGGGCATCGGCGAAGGTTTTTACCGGCGAGGTCTTCCACATGAACACGATGTTGACGAGCGAGTCGATGCGGCCGATCCAATTGAGCTCGGCGGTCTTGAAGCGCACGCCCTGAGTGCCGAGCTTCTCGTCGAGCGGGATGGTCGGCGCGCCGATGCCGATGACGGTGCCGTCCTTGGGAGCGACGTTGAAAATCGTGTTCACCGCCAGGAAGCTGCCGGCGCCGGGCTGGTTCTTCGGCACGATCGAGGGCTTTCCGGGAATGTGCTTGCCGAGATGGCGGGCGAGCAGCCGCCCGAAAGTGTCGTTGCTGCCGCCGGGCGGGTAGCCGATGACGAAATCGACGGTCTTGCCGGCGTAGAACTGTTCCGGCGTTTGCGCCGATGCTTCGGCACCCAAGACTCCGGCAAGCAAGACGGCGACGCAGCTCGCGCGTAGACACAACTGCACGTCGTTTTCCTTCCCTGTTGTAGCCCTCGGGGCGGATGGGCTCCAAGGGCGTTTATGCCCGTCCATAGCCCGCGAAGACGGGCGTCAAAAGCCCTTCTGGCGGGATATAGCGTAATCCGCCTTCCCGTTCCACAAAACACTGACCACGGGTTGCGGCGGCGCTGCTCGCAGCGGAATTTATGATGCCGCGCTCGCCTCTCGCTTGCGCGAGGAGGTGGTGTATCATTTTTCGAAAGTTGCTTTGTCCGATCCAGCAGATGCCGGTTTCTTTTTCCTCTTCCTCGCGGCGCAGGCGTCGCGCCATCATCATCGGGGGCTCGATGTCCGGCCTGTTTGCCGCGGCATTCCTGCGGCAGAAGGGGTGGGACGCCGACGTCTATGAGCGCTCGATGGTCGAACTGGTCGGCCGCGGCGCCGGGATCACCACCCATCCAGAGCTGCTGGACGCGCTTCGCGAGAGCGGCGCTGGCACCCGCGACCTCGGCATCGAGGTCGAGAAACGCATCGCTCTCGACCGCGACGGGCGCGTGATCGCAGAGAAATACCTGCCGCAGATTCTCACCTCCTGGGACCGGCTGCAGCGGCTCCTGCGCGAGACCATCGATGCGGCGCGTTACCACCTCGGCCATACCTTCGAGCGCGTGGAGCAGCACGGCTCCGGCGTCGTCGTGCATTTCGCCGGTGGGCATAGCGAGCGCGCCGACATCCTCATCGGCAGCGACGGCATCCGTTCCAGTGTGCGCGCGCAGGTCGCACCGGCGATCCAGCCGATCTATTCCGGCTATTACATCTGGCGCGGCGCGCCGAACGAAGCCGACCTCAAGCCGCGGACGCGCGAAAGTATTTTCCCTTACTTCACGTTCTTCCTGCCGGAGCGGCAGCAGATCATCGGCTATCCCATCGCCGGACTGAACAACGACCTGCGATTCGGCCATCGCCGCTACAATTTCATCTGGTATCGGGTCGGCGACGCGCAGACGCTGCGCGAAATGTGCGTGGACGAGAACGGCCACCAGCACGAGTATTCCGTGCCGCCGCCGCTCATCCGCAAAGACCTGATTGCGCAAATGCGCGCGGATGCCGAAGCGATCATGCCGCCGCAGTTTCTGGATTGCCTCAGCCAGATGCGGCCGTTCTTCACGCCGATCTACGACTTCTCCACCCCGCAATTGGTATTCGGGCGCGTTGTGCTGGTCGGGGATGCTGCCTCGGCCGCGCGCCCGCATATGGGCTTCGGCATGGCCAAGGCCGGCGGCGACACGGAGGCGCTCGCCGAGGCGCTCGGCAGCCATGACGATATCGACGCTGGGCTTGCCGCGTATAATAGGATTCGCCAGCCGATCGGCGAACGCATCATGCTGCACGGACGCAAGCTCGGCACCCATCTCGGTGTGAATTTGCGCACGGACGAAGACCGCGCGATGTGGAAGCTGTTGCAGGATGATCGCGCCATGATGGACTGGATCGCGGTACCGAATTTCTTGGCCGCCTATCGATGACCGACCTGCCGAAACCCGATTACGCGCGCAACATGCGCATCATCGGCCATTCCGACCAGGGCGGCAGGCCCGACGGCGTGCAGATCATGGTGCATCGCGGCTACGCCTATATCGGCCACATGTTCTCCAACGGCTTCAGCGTTGTCGATGTACGCGACGCCAAGCGCCCGCGCGCGGTGAACTACCTGGCCGCGCCGCCGGGGACCTGGAACATCCACCTGCAAACCCATGACGACCTGCTCCTCGTCATCAACGCCAAGGACATGTTCGCGGCGGCGGAGTTCGCCGACGAGAAGGCCTATTACAAAGGTCAGCTCGGCAAGGTGGTGGGCACGGCTGAGAAGAAAAGTACCGCGCGCGACTGGACTGCAGGGCTCGCAGTCTATGACATCTCCAAACCGCACACGCCGACGCGCATCGGCTTCATGCCGGTTGACGGCGGCGGCATTCACCGCATCTGGTACACTGGCGGACGGTGGGCCTACGTCTCCGCGCTGCTCGACGGCTTCACCGATTACATCTTCATGACCGTGGATATGGACGACCCGGCGAATCCGCGCGCGGCCGGGTGTTACTGGATCCCAGGCATGAACCAGGCCGGCGGCGAGACGCCGTCATGGCCGGCGACCAGCCGCTATGGATTGCACCATGCGATTGTGCACGGCGACACCGCTTACGCCGCATGGCGCGATGCCGGCATGGTGGTGATCGATGTCGCCGACCGCACGCAACCCAAGTTGATCACGCAGCGGAACTGGTCGCCGCCGTTCGGCGGAGGGACGCACAATTGCCTGCCGCTGGCCGACCGCGATCTCCTTGTCGTGCTCGATGAAGCCGTGCTGGATCATCAGGAGGATGGCCTCAAGCTCATCTGGGTCTTCGACAACCGGGTGAAGGCAAATCCCGTGAGCATTTCCACTTTCCCGACGCCGGCGGAAGCCGACTACGTGCATAAGGGCGGCCACTTCGGCCCGCACAATATCCACGAGAACCGGCCGGGCAGTTTCGTAAGCTCGGAATTGATCTTTGCGACCTATCAGAACGCAGGAGTGCGCGTGTTCGACATCCGCGACCAATACCGGCCCAACGAAGTTGGCGCGCTGGTGCCGCCCGCGCCCGCGCGCATGATGGACCACCGGCCAAATCGCGCGCAGGTGATCCAATCCGCCGACGTTTTCGTCGATGCCGGCGGCCTGATCTACAGCACCGACTACAACGGCGGGCTGTACATCCTCGAATTCACGGGCTGACCCAAGCGTTGAGAAACTGCAGAATGAGCAAGCATGGCGTGATGCGCATTTGTCCAGCGGCAAGCTACGCCGCTCAACAAGCGTCCGCACGAGAGATCGATAAATTCGGAAGGAGCTTCGAATGCTGACGCTTTACCACAATGACATGTCGCTGTGCGCGCAAAAGGTGAGGATCTGTCTCGCCGAGAAAGGACTCGCCTGGGAGGACAAGCACCTGGTGCTGCGGGCGGCGGAGCATCAGCAGCCGTGGTATCTCAAGCTTAACCGCCGCGCCGTGGTGCCGACGCTCGTTCACGATGGACACGTTGTTACGGAGTCCAATGTCATTCTCGAGTATCTTGAGGACGTCTTTCCACAGCCGCGGCTGCGGCCGAGTGATCCGTATCCCAGGTCGAAGATGCGCCTATGGATCAAGCAACTGGATGAAGATGTCCATGATGCCGGCGCGGCGATCCTCAGTTTCGGGATCGCCTTCCGTCATCAATATCTCGAGCGCGCCGAGCTCGGAAAAGCAATGCTTGACCGAATTCCAAACATCTTCAAACGCGAGCGCCGGCGTGACGTGATTGAGAACGGCACCCGCTCGCAACATTTCATGATAGCCGTGCAGCGCATGCTGCAGCTCCTGGATGAGATGGAGGAGGCGCTCACGGAGCATCGCTGGCTCGGCTGTGAGGAATACACCCTGGCGGATGTTGCCTTTACACCCTATTTGGCTCGGCTCGAGCACCTGAACATTTTCGGCATGGTCGGCGATCGTAATCGCGTGGCCGAGTGGTATGCTCGCTGCAAGGCGCGGCCAAGTTTCGAATCGGGCATCAAGACGTGGGAAAACCCGAGCTACATCGAACTCATGACTCGCCGCGGCGCGGAACACTGGCCCGACGTGCAGAGCATCATGGCCGGCTTGAAATCAGCGGCGTGAGCAAGTGTTCCGCAAATCTAGGCTGTGTGCTTACTAACCGCGCAGATCGCAAGTCCGCTTTCGGGGAGCAGAGAGGACAACATGTGCTCGTTCTGAGCCTTCCCGAGCAGCCAGTTCATTGGCGGGCTCCCGCCCTAGGAGGTCGGCAGTAATGACGCATGAAGACTTGCGCTACGACGTTTCCGACCAGATCGCGGAGATCAGCCTCGCGCGAGCGCCAGTGAATGCGTTGAGCCTTTCGCTGCTCGAGCAACTCATAGCGGCGTTGCGGCGGGCCGCAGCCGACGAGAACGTTCGCGCCGTCGTGCTGACGAGCGCGCTGCCGCGTCGATTCAGCGCGGGGTTGGACTTGCGTCTGATGCTCGGCAAGCCGGCAGCCGAGGTGCGACGGTTGCTGGACAAGCTCTACGTGGAGTTGGCCGACGTACAATACAATCTCGGCAAGCCGTCGATCGCCGCCGTCGGCGGTTCTGCGCGGGGTGGCGGCATGACGCTGGCCATTTCCTGCGACGTGCTGATTGCCGGGGAAAGCGCGACATTTGGCTATCCCGAAATCGATCTCGGCCTCGTTCCGGCAATTCATTTTGTGCATCTGCCGCGCATTGTCGGCCGTCATCGCGCCTTCGAGCTGCTGTTCAGCGGCCGCGCCTTTGGCGCCGAAGAAGCCCTTTCCCTCGGCCTCGTCAGCCGGATCGTGCCGGACGAGCGGGTGCGGGACGAAGCACGGGCAATGGCGCGTGTTTTTGCGACGAAGTCGCGATCAACCATGCGGCTGGGACGCGCTGCTTTCGTGCGTATCAACGATCTCGATTACCGGCGCGGCATTGGCGAGGCGGTGGAGAATTTCTGCGACGTTGCCGCGACCACCGACGCTCAGGAAGGAGTGCGGGCGTTCATCGAAAAGCGGCCGCCGAATTGGTAGTCGGCGGCAAATGGCTGTTTAGCGTGCACGCGCGTGCTGATCTGCGCGTCCGGCACTCCGCGTCGATTCCCTGCGGGGCCGAGGCACGGAAGCAATTGGACCTGAAGCGGAGGCGTCGGCGCTGTCGGGGTGATGTATTGCGGCTGTTGGCAGCCGCAATTTTTGCTATAGACGACGGGTTGACCAACGGGAGGAAGTCCCATGAAGGGAATTGTCTTCGCTGCCATGATTGCGGCCTTGGCGATCGGCCCGGCAATGGCGCAAGAAACCTGCGCAAGCAAAGCAGTCGACAAGAATGGCAAGCCACTGGCCGGCGCCGCTCTCAACAGCTTCGTGAAAAAATGTAAACGGGAGGCATGCGCGCCAAAGGCGGTGAGCGCGGAGGGCAAGAAACTCTACGGCGCCGCTAAGAACAGTTTCATGCGCAAATGTGAGAGGGACGCCTGAGTCGTTGGGACAGCGCCCCTTCCGCACGCGTCCGCCACTTTGCCGACGAGGTGATCGAATGAAGCGACGGGATTTCATCAGCCTTGTCGGCGGCGCGGCGGCGGCTTGGCCGCTGGCGGCGAGCGCGCGGCAGCCGGCGGTCTGCGAACGGCCGCGGACGTTCCGCCAGGGCCTGAAGGCAATCCGCCATATCGAAGGCGAAAGGGGGCGCGCAGTGCTTCGGAGTTTGTTCGGCTCATTGCTCCTCAGCGGCGCCATGGCGATGCCGGCGGCCGCGGAGAACGCGCCGGGGGTGACCGACAGCGAGATCAAGATCGGCCAGACCATGCCTTATACCGGTCCGGGCGCCTGGCTCTCGTCTATCGGTTTGGCCGAGAAGGCCTACATGCAAATGATCAACGATCAGGGCGGCGTCAATGGTCGCAAGATCAACCTGATCAGTGTCGACGACGGCTTCCTGCTGTGGCGAACCGGCAACGAGACGCGCAAGCTGATCGAAGTGGACCACGTCGCCTTTACTTTCGGTTCGATTGGGACGCCCACTCAGGTCTCGGTCGCAAAATATCTCAACGAGCGAAAAATTCCGCAGCTGTTCATCGCGAGCGGCGCCTACCGCTGGGGCAATTACAAGGAGACCCCCTACTCGATCGGCGGCCTCGCCCCGAGCTACCGACTGGGAGCGCGTCTTTATACCCGACATATTCTCCGGCAGGATCCAAATCCAAAAATCTGTATCCTCTATGAGGACAATGACTTCGGTCGCGACTATACGGCCGGCATGCGCGACGTGCTGGGCGACAAATACGCTGCGACCGTCAGGGAAGCGACCTACGAGTTCACGGATGCCTCGATCGACCGGCAGATCGTCGAACTCAAGGCGACCGGCTGCAATGCGCTGATCGCCGTCACCCTCCCGCCGTTCGCCGTGCAGGCGATCCGTAAGGTCCGCGATCTCGGCTGGAAGCCGATTTTTTTCATGAACAGTGTCTCAGTCTCGGTACCCCTTGTGCTCCAGTCGGCCGGGCTCGAGAGCAGCATCGGTTTGTTGTCCTCGACCTGGATCAAGGACCCGCTTGATCCTGCCTTTGAGAATGACCCGGGGATGAAAGATTGGCGCGCCTGGATGAGCAAGTATCTGCCGGGTGAGGATGTGCGCCGGCCGAGCTTTGTTTACGGCTACAACTCTGCGGCCACCATGGTGCAGGTGCTCAAACAGGCGGGCAACGATCTCTCGCGCGAGAATATCATGCGCCAGGCGACGAACCTGCGCGACCTCGAGCTGCCGATGCTGCTGCCCGGCATCAAAGTCAGCACCAGTCCGACCGACTATTATCCGGTCCAGCAGCTGCAGCTGATGCGGTTTGACGGCAAGCGCTGGGTGCGGTTCGGCGATTTGGTCTACGACGAGTGAGCCGCACTACGGATTGCGCGCGATCTGCTCCAGCACAGGTTTCCACATCTGCTGCTCGGCGTGGATGAAGGACAGGAGTTCGGTCGGCGTCATCGGATGCGGATAGTTGCCGGTCGTTTCGAGCTTGGTCTTGGTCGCGGGATCGGTGACCGCCGCGCTCAAATCGTCGCTCAGCTTGCGCACGATGGCGTCGGGCGTCCCGACCGGCGCAACCAGCGCGAGCCAGCCGCGGGCGTTGAAGCCGGGAAGCGTTTCCGCGGCGGTGGGCAGATCCGGAAAGTCGGACAGGCGCGCCGTCGAGCCGACGGCGAGCGCCTTGATGGCTCCGGCCTGCAACGCGCCCGCGAGTGGCGGATAACCGTCGATGACCATCGGCACGCGCCCAGCGATCACATCGTTGAGCGCTTGCGCGGTGCCGCCGAGATAAGGAACCATGAGCAGCTTGATGTCTGCTTGTTGTTGTAGCGCTTGGCCGACCAGGTGGGACAGCGTCCCGCGTCCGGTTGCGGCGTACGAGATTTCGCCCGGCCGTGATTTCGCGAGCGCGATGAATTCCGGCAGCGTCGTCACGCCGAGCGAGGACGTCACCGACAGGAAAAACGGCTGCTCGCCGACGAAGCCCACCGGGACAAAATCGCGCGGCACTTCGAGCGGCAGGTTGGCTTGCAGCCCCGGCAGCGTCACGAAGGCGGACGAGGCGGGCATGTAGAGCGTATAGCCGTCGGGCGCGGCGGCAGCGGCGGTGCGCGCGGCCACGGCGCCGCCGGCACCCGGATGGTTGAGCGCGAGGACCTGCCGCCCCCACATCTGCGACAGGCGGTCGGCGACAATCCGCAACAGCGCGTCCGGGGAGCCGCCCGGCGCCGAATGGGTGATGATCCGGACCGGCCTGGCGGGAAAGTCCTGCGCTTGCGCGCGCGCGATTCGTGAGACTGCCGGCAGCGCAGCCGCACCCGCGGCCAGATGCAGAAATTGTCTACGAGGAAGTTTCATCGCGTCCCGTCTCACTGCGCGCCTGCCGACGGCATGCCCCTCAGGACGGCGTCGGTATGTCGCGCTGACAGCTTGAGGATAATGTTACACCGTTTGTTTGCGCGCGGAAGAACTGATGTCGCCCATTGGCACGAAGCGGACATCAGCCAGCGATTCCAAACATTTTGAGTGTGACAGAAAACCACATGGGACATGGGCCCATACCGTTCGATCATTGACCGGTCTGATTTGTGTCGGGAGAGTGCCATGAAAAACTTTTCGGTCTTATATGCGGTGGTGCTTTTGATCCTTGCGATGGCCGCGGTCGCTACGTCCGCCGATGCGAAAACTTCAAAGAGCAAGCAGCAGTATCTTCAGATAAAGCTCCAGGAGGCCACAATCTCAAGCGTTCGCGCGAAGCCAGCATCGACGCCCGCCTCAACTGCAAAAACTGGAGGAGCGATGCGGTCACGTTGAACGCAGCCAAGCTGCCGCTCATCTGGATTTGAACTTCAATGCCGGCCACGTACGCACAGGCAGCTTCAATGGCCAAAGTTATTGTCTTTCTCACATTCGTCACCTTCGTCGCGCCCGGTCCGCTCGCATCCGAAGCTTGGGCAGGAAGGAAGGTGAATAAGCCTAGCAGCCTGTCCCAGCATGCAGTCAAAGGGGAACATTATATGGAAGTCACAATTACCCACAGGAAGGCGGGCGGTGGGCCTAAATCTCCTGGAAAACCGACCTTCGGAAACGCGCGCTGAGCGCGCTACCCAGACTGCGCGCGCCAAAGCCGTCCACGCACGGCGAGGTCGATCGGGAACACGGCCGTGTAGGATGCTGGAGCTCGCGGGGTCCGCTTTGACGCCCTGACGCGCTTGTTTTGAGCCTTTCCGCTTTTGGCCCAAGGCGGAGACGTGAAGCCGCGGTGGCGGGAGCGAAATCCCATAGAGCAGCGGTCTACTGACGGCACCGCGATGTGCTATCGTTTGGGTCGCAGCACCGACACCGACGCCTTTACCGCTAGAAATTTCTTCCTATGCAAAAGAGCCTGCTGTTCATCCCTGGACCCGTGGCCGTTTCCGAGCCAGTGCTGGCCGCGATGCCGAAGCCGCTCATCAATCATCGCGGCCCCGAGTACGCGCGCCTGCTCCACAGCATCGCGGAACGCATGCAATCGATCTTCGCAACGACAGGCGATGTATTGTTGTTGGGCGCATCGGGGACGGGCAGCCTCGAAGCGGCGGTGACCAACATGTTCGGCCCGGGTGACACCCTCCTCGCGTGCCCGACCGGCGTTTTTGGCGAGCGGATCGCCACGATCGCGAAGATGTGGGGCTGCACGGTCGAGGTGCTCGAGACGCCATGGGGCGCCGGGGTTGACCCTGAAGCGTTGGCCGCGCGGCTGCGCGCCGACCGCGAAAACAAGATCACCGGCATCCTGTTGACCCACAACGAGACCTCCACCGCCGTCCAGATCGATCTGGGCGCGATGTCGCGTGCGATCGGGAATCACCCGGCGTACGTCGTCGTCGACTCGGTGAGCGGGTTGGGCGCGAGCGAATTCAAGATGGACGAGTGGAAGCTCGACATCGTCTGCGCTGCGTCGCAAAAGGCGCTCGCGTGTCCTCCCGGCCTCGCGCTGGTCGCGGTGAGCCCGCGCGCATGGAAGAAGATAAAGGCGAACAAGGCGCCGCGCTTCTACTTCGATTTACAGAAGCACAAGGAGTTTTTCGACAAGGGCGAGCCGCCCTGGACGCCGCCGGTTTCGGTTGCTTTTGCACTCGACGTCGCGATCGACCTTTACGAAAGGGAAGGGCCCCGGAACGTCTGGGCGCGTCACGCACGCTACACCGACGCGCTTCATCAAGCCATCAAGGCGCTTGGGATGCAGATCTTCTCACGCGACGGCGTGCATTCGGTCACCGTCACCGGCATTGTGACGCCACACGGGCTCGACAACAAGACGGTGTTGACGAAGCTGCGCGATGAGCATGGCGTCGTGATCTCCGGTGGGCAGGGCAAGATGGCCGGGAAGATGTGGCGTTGGGGGACGATGGGGGCCATCTCCGAGGCCGACGTGGTCGCCGCGCTCGGAGCCTTCGAAACCGTCATCCGGCAGATGGGCTACCCGTTCGAGGACGGGGCTGCCGTCAACGCGGCGCTCGACGTTTTCGCCGGGACCGGCAAGACGGAGTTCCAATCGGAGGCGGCTTCATTGCGGGCCTGACGCGGCCGGAGGGCAACCTGACCGGATTTTTCCCGATGTCCGCTTTGGCGCCGCTCTTCGAGGATAAGCGGACCTAACGCGGACATCGGGACATCGACGTGAATGCAGACGGTCATTGGAAATTGGTATGGTTGCACGACTATCGACAGCGAGGCCACATGACCTACGACGCGATCAATTTCGGCAAGAAGTTCGGGTTATTCCACGAGCAATGGCAGCCGAAGGTCGTAGCCGAAATGAACGACTACCAGTTCAAGCTCGTGAGGCTGCAGGGCGACTTTATTTGGCACGATCACAAGCATACGGATGAGACCTTCATCGTCCTAGAGGGCGTTCTGAGGATCGATTTTCGCGATGGGGCGGTCCGGTTGTCGGCGGGCGAGATGTTCGTTGTCCCGAAGGGTGTAGAGCACAAGCCTTACGCCGAACACGAGGTCAAGCTGTTGCTGATCGAGCCGCGTGGGGTACTCAATACCGGCCATGCGGGCGGCGAGCGCACGGCCGAGAATGATGTTTGGATTTAAGGGCAACTAAGGTCCGTTAGTGCCACGAAGCGGACGTACCGAGACGTCTGCTATTTGCCCGCCTTCGGGGGCAAACCGGAAAACATTTGCTCCTTCTGAGCCTTTCCACCTTTGACCCTGGCTGCGTAAAACGCCCCGCTGCGAGGCGGCACGATCAACGCGAGCGCGGATCGAGCGCGTCGCGCAGGCCGTCGCCGACCAAGTTGAAGCCAAGAACAGCAAGAAAAATTGCCAGCCCCGGCCAAACCGCCATCCAGGGCGCATTGACGAGGAAACGCTGGGCGGAGTTGAGCATGCTGCCCCACGAAGGCGCGGGAGGCTGTTGACCAAGGCCCAGAAAAGACAGCGACGCTTCGGCGATGATGGCGGCGGCGATCGACAGCGTCGCCTGCACCAGCAACGCGGGCAGGACATTCGGCAGGATATGAACGAGCGCGATTCGCCAATGCGGGTTGCCGACCGCACGCGCAGCCTCGACATAGTCCTCGACCTTCACGGCCATCACCTGGGCGCGCGTCAGCCGTATGAATATTGGCGTCGTCGTAATGCCGATTGCGATCATCGCATTGCCGAGGCTGGGCCCCAGGAAGGCGGCGAGCGCAATGGCAAGAATGAGAAACGGGCACGCCAGAACGGCATCGGTGATGCGGCCGAACAACGCATCGACGAAGCCGCCCACATAGCCGCAGATTATGCCTATCGGCACGCCGACCAAAAGCGCGATCGCGACCGAGATGACACCCGCCAGCAGCGAGGCGCGCGCACCATAGATCACGCGCGCGAGCACGTCCCGTCCGACATCGTCGGTGCCGAACCAATGCAGCGCCGACGGCGCCTTCCGCACGGCACTCCAAGTCTGCAGGTTCGGATCGTAGGGCGAGATCAACGGCGCAAGCAACGCCAGCGCGACAAAAAGCGCGATGACGAAGAGTCCGAACGCTGCTCCCTTGCGGCGTAGCAATCGACGCGTCGCGCGTGCCGCAGGCGACTCGAGAGCCACGTCTTCGGTCGCGCCGCCAAGCCCGGTTATGAGCGCCCCTTCACCCATCGCTCAATCGCGCAGTCGCGGATTGACCAGGATGTAGGCCATATCCGCCAGAAGATTTAGGGCGATATAGGTCGTTGCCGTTACCAACACCACTCCCTGAACCACCGCATAATCGCGATTGAACACCGCGTCGACGATCAGCTTGCCAAATCCTGGAATGGTGAAAATCTGCTCGGTCAGCACGGCACCCGAAAGCAAGGTGCCGAATTCGAGCGCACCGAGGGTAATGACCGGCGTCAGCGCGTTGCGCATTGCGTGCTTGAGAATGACGCTCCGCTCGAGCAGCCCCTTGGCACGCGCGGTGCGGACATAGTCGCTTTCCAGCACCTGCAGCATGGCGCTGCGCGTGTGCCGCATCAGGATCGCGGCAATCGCGTTGCCGAGCACGAAAGCGGGCATGATCATCGAGGCGAAGCTTACGCGCCAGTCCTCCAAGAGCGGCACATAGCCCGAGGCTGGCAGCCAACCTAGCTTCACCGAAAACAGAAAGATCAGCATGATGCCGAGCCAGAAATTCGGCGTTGAGATCCCCCATAACGCGAAGCCGTTCGCCACATAGTCCCAGATGCTATCCTTCTTCACCGCAGAGACGATGCCCGCACCGACGCCGATGACGAGCGCGATGATGATGGCCAATGATGCGAGTTGAATCGTCACAGGGAGCTTTTCACGAATGAGCGAAAGAACCGGCTGCTTGATCCGCATCGATTCGCCGAGGTCGCCGGACAGCACGCCCTTGACCCAATAGACGTATTGGACTGGCAGCGGCTGATCGAGATGATACTGCCGGCGAATCTGCTCGATCACCTCGGGATCGCGCTCTTCCCCCGCCATGACCAGCGCGGGGTCGCCCGGTAGCAGCTGTTGCAGCGAAAAGATGATCACCGACACGAAGAACAACGTCGGGATGAGCTGCAACAGCCGTTTGCCGAGGAACGTCAGCATGGCGTTTGCACGCCTGGCGCGGGAGCTTATTTCAGCTTCAATCCGACCACGCGCACGAGACCGTCAGCCATCTGCCGATAACCCTCAAGCCGCGTCGTGTGAGCGATCAGCATGCGCGGGTGATAGAGGTAGAGAATCGGCGCATCTTCTAGAATGATCTTGGCCAGCTTTTCATAGATCGCCTTACGCTGCGCCATGTCGGAGGGAATGCGCGATTGGTCGAGCAGATTATCGACTTCGGGGTTGCAATAGCCGGGATAATCCAACGGCGCCTTGCATTTGTAGAAGGCATAAACGTTGCCGTCGGGATCAGTGCGGCCGCTCCAGCCGAGGAGAAAGGCCTGATACTCGCCGGCCTCGGCTTGCTTGAGCGATGTTGCGAACTCGGTCACGCGGATCCTCATATTGATGCCGACGTCGGCCGCCATCGCTTGAATCACCTCCGCGACCGCCTGCGGCTCGGCGCCCTTGGCCACCATGAAATCGACGTCGAAGGGAGCGCTGACCCCTGCCTCCTTGAGTAGCGCTTTGGCCTTGTTGACATCACGTTTGCGGACCGGAAGGGCCTTCTGGTAATAGGAATTTTCAGGGCTCACCCATTGATTGCCCGGAACGAATTCGCCGTTGAAGACGACCTGATTGAGCGCCTCGCGGTCGATGGCGTAATCGAGCGCCTGGCGCACCTTGGCCGAGCTGCCGAGCGGATTTTTCGCCCGCTCGCCGCTGCCGACATTGATATCAATTCCCATATAGCCGAGGCCGAGCGCGGTCGCGAGCTTGAGCTTCGGGTCCGAGCGGACATCCTTGATATCGGTCGCGAGCACCCGCTCGATCAGATCGAGGCCGCCGCTTTTGAGATTGGCGATACGCACCGTGTCCTCGACGATCGGCAAATAGACAACTCGATCGATATGGACGTTGTCCTTGTTCCAGTAATCGGCGAATTTCTCGACGACGATCCGACCCTGCGGCACGCGTTCGACGAACTTGTACGGCCCCGCGCAGACCGGACCCAATCCGAACTTGTCGCCTGCCGCTCTTGCCGCCTTCGGCGAGACCATCATGCCGGCGCGGTCGGTCAGCTGCGCGATCAGCGGAGCGAACGGCGTCTTCAGCTCCATTTTGATGGTGAGCGGATCGACGACCTCCACGCGATCGACCGCCGCGAGCTCCGGTTTGCGGAACGAGCCGGCCATGGTCATGTGGCGCTCGAGCGAGTATTTCGCCGCATCCGCGTCGAGCTTCTCGCCGTCGTGAAATTTGACGTTCGGCCGCAGCTTGATCGTCACCGCCTTCCCGTCGGGGGCGGTCTCGTAGCCGAGTGCAAGCTGGGGAACCGCGTTGAGCTTCTCGTCGATGTCGAACAGCTTGTCGCAGAACGAGGCAAAGACGATGCGCCCGACGTACGTGCGCGCGAGCGTCGGATCGAGAACATCGGGATCCTCGGCGAGGCCGATCCGCAGCGTCGTCTGCGCGGAGGCGATAGCGCTGGACAGGATCAGCAACGCGGCCGCAGCCGCAAGACGAAACGTCTTCATCGGACCTCTCCCCTCATCCTCCCGGCTGTTCAACTTTATCAACATCCGCGCCGGCTTGCCTATTCGTCCCGTGCCGAAAAGCATTCATGAGCTGCTCCAATGCCGGCGGGAGGCCACCCCGGCGCGGAACGACGTTCGCTCCCGGCGGCAACTCGCTGGCGCGGTGGCAGGCGGTCGCGTGCGAACCTCCGACGAGTTCCGGCCGTTCGGTCTCACAGCGCGCGACAGCGACAGGGCATCGGGTATGGAATGGGCATCCCGCTGGCGGATGCAGCGCGCTCGGCATCTCTCCGCGCAAGATGATCCGTTCGCGCTTGGCGCCCGGCACGGGCACCGGAATGGCGGAGAGAAGTGCGCGGCTGTAGGGGTGCCGCGGATTTGCGAACAAAGCGTCGTTGGGTCCGATCTCGACGATGCGGCCGAGATGCATTACCGCAATGCGGTCGGCAATGTGCTTCACCACCGCGAGATCGTGCGAAATGAATATGTAGGCCAGCCCGAGCCGCCGCTGCAGGTCGCGCAGGAGATTGAGCACCTGCGCACGGATCGAGACATCGAGCGCCGAAACCGGCTCGTCACAGACGATGAGCTTGGGCTCGACTGCGAGCGCGCGCGCAATGGCGATGCGCTGGCGCTGGCCGCCGGAGAATTCATGCGGATAACGGCGCGCCAGGCGCGGCTCGAGGCCGACAAGCCGCAAAAGCTCGTTCACGCGTTCCGCGCGGCGCGATGGCGGCACGACGTCGTGCAACGCAAGCGGCTCGGCGAGGATTTGCCCGACGGTCATGCGCGGATTGAGTGAGGCATAGGGGTCCTGGAAGATGAGCTGCGCGTTGCGGCGCAGCGGCTTGAGCTCACGCTCCTTGAGGGCCGTGACATCGCGACCGTCGAAACGGATGCGTCCTGCCGTTGGTTCGATCAGCCGCAGCACCAGCCGGCCGAGGGTCGATTTGCCACAGCCAGATTCGCCGACGAGCGCGAGGGTTTTGCCGGCCTCGAGCGAAAAGCTCACCCCATCCA
>WNGL01003872.1_pt1 | contig 27233 bp, 19 predicted proteins | sample 5400591 | NCBI WGS metagenome assembly WNGL01 (sample SAMN13153377, study PRJNA577476) | soil metagenome | isolation source: 80 cm soil or saprolite under Garry oak tree replicate 1 | place: USA:California | collected 2016-06-15 | reverse complement strand
CTGACCACGGCGGCCCGGTACGCTTGCTCGTACCAAAGCTCTATGCCTATAAGAGCGCGAAGTGGCTCGACGGCCTGGAGTTTATGCAGCATGATCGCCCTGGTTTCTGGGAGCAGCGCGGCTACCACAACCGCGCCGATCCCTGGAAAGAAGAGCGCTACTGGTAATCCCGCTAGAGTTGAAGAAAATCTAGCCCAGCCAGGGTTAGATTTTCCCCGCTCGAACTCCTGTTTCCAATTTTAGTACAGTCGGGGTTGCCTTAAACCCCGACTACAGGCTATACTTGCAATAAACGAAGAGAAAGCTGCACAGGAGGACAGATGAGCTCGAAAAAACTGCGTTCTGACACCCGCCAACAGGATCGGCAGCTTGTGCTCTTCACCGGCGGCCCCTTGCTTCTGACCGTAATGTTGATAGCCCTGATCTGGGGAGTTGGCCCGGCCATCTTTGCCGCTCTCCTGAGTGCCCTGGCGCTCCTATATCTATATATTTCCCCGTTTGGGATCTTTGACCTGAATAGCTGGAAAAACCTTTATTTGAACGACTGGAACAGCTTACTGCCGGTCCTGCCTCTCTTCATTTCTGGCGTCATTATCGCAGTCATTACTAGCCAGCGTGAATCGGCTCGGCAGCGTGCGCTCTTCGCGGAGCAAGAAGAGCAGGAGCGAGCTAGTGAGCTTGAAGCGACCTTCGAGGCGATAGCTGACGGCGTGATCGTCTATGACCTGCTGGGTCGTGTCCTGCAAACAAATGCCGCTGCCCGCAAGCTCTTTGCACTCGAAGCCAAGCTCGAACCGAAGTTCAGATTCTCTTTGCGTTCGCTCCTCTCTTTACGCTTGTTCTTTTTACGACGCAATCAGAATGAGCTAGGTGAACAGAAACCTATAATGGTCATACTTGATGAGCAGGGTCAGCCTTTTCCAGAAGGGCGCGGGCCGCTTGCGCGCATCCTGAACGGGGAGGAACTAACAGATGCAAATGCGGTGGATGTAGTGATCCGCACTTTCGATGGACATGAGGTGCATTTGAATGTCACCGGGGCCTCGGTATTTAACCCTCTGGGGCACCCTGTAGGCGCCGTCTGTGTCTTCCGGGATGTTACAGAACGACGTGAACTGGAGCAGCGCACCCATCACACCCTGAATGCCCTGCTGGAGATGGCCGAGACGCTTGTGCAGGTGCCCTATGATACTGATCTCACAAAGGAGCAGCCTGCTCCCGTAGTAGGAGAGTATATGCTGACGATGGCAGTTGAAGGAGCGCGGCGCCTGGCCGAACTAGTTCGCAGCGTTCTCGGCTGCCGGCGCGTGGGCATTATCGCGCTGAACCCTGAGACGGACGTGCTGCATCCACTCGTTGTCGTCGGGCTCACACCAGAACAGGAGCGCCAATGGTGGGATACCCAGCAACAATATACTCGCATGAGCGATAGCCCTTATCCTGACCATGTAGCTCGCCTGCGCGAAAACGAGGTGCTGGTTCTCGATATGATGCAGCCCCCCTTCAATAGTCAACCCAATCCCTATGGCGTACGTACTATGCTCATAGCGCCAATGTTCGTGGGTGATCAACTGGTTGGCACTCTGACATTGGATTATGGCGCTGCGAAACACGAATACAACGCTGAGGAGATCGCACTGGCCAAAGCCGTTGCCAGGCTGGCTGCGCTCGTCATTGAACGCGAGCGCCTGTTGTACGAACGGGCGAAGGCCCGCGCAAGTGAACTGGCTTTGCGTGAGTCCAATCGGCTCATGGACGAGTTTCTCGGCATGGCAGGTCACGAGTTAAGAACGCCGCTCACTGCTATTAAGGGCAATATTCAGTTGGCGAAACGCCAGTTGAAAAAGAATTTTTCTCCAAATGGATTCCCTGCTGAAGACCTATCAAACAAGCTTAAGCTGGTAGAGGAGTTGCTTGAACGCGCTGAGCGCCAGGTCAGGCTACAAAATCGCCTGGTGGGCGACCTGCTGGATGTCTCTCGTATCCAGGCCAACAAGATCGAATTGAACCTTGAACCTTGCGACCTGCTCACCGTCGTCCGCGAAGCTGTCCAGGATCAGCGTCTGCTCTCCTCTTCACGCATCATCCGCTTGAATTTACCAGTGGAGGAGCTTGTCCCGGTCGTGGCCGATGCCGATCGCATTGGGCAGGTAGTAACGAACTACCTCACGAACGCGCTCAAGTACTCGGCGGCAGATAGGCCTGTTGAGGTTTCCCTCCAGCTTGAAGAGAAGATGGCGCGCGTCTCGGTGCGCGATGAAGGGCCAGGGTTGTCAACCGAAGAGCAGCAGCACATCTGGGAGCGCTTTCACCAGGTCGAAAGGGTCAGGGTGCAGAGTGGTTCAAGTGGAGGGTTAGGGCTCGGACTGCATATCTGTCGCACTATTGTTGAACGCCATCAGGGACAGGTTGGCGTCGAAAGCACCCCCGGCGAAGGCTCTACCTTCTGGTTCACTCTGCCTATCGTGTCAGATACTTCGGGTGAGCAATAAAAAAGCTGGCAGGACTTGTCCTGCCAGCGTCATGAACGCGTTAAGAAGTACCAGGTAATCCACTACTTCTCCAGCGTGCTCTTGCTATTGCGTTCTCCATCGTATGAGAGCACGATGCGCTTCCCCTCGTACACTGTCTCCAGGTGAACGGGACGCCCCCACAGCGTGTAGACGTACTGGAGCGTCTTCTCAGCATAGACCAGGTCAAGCTCCTGCCCCTCGAAGAGGTGCTTGATGTAGAGTTCGCGGTTGCCCCGGTAGTCCCCGTTGTCAACAACCAGGTAAGGATAACCAAAGTTGGTCATGCTGGCGACAATCGTATCGCGCACCTTTTCCCAATCTTTCTCGACGATAACCCACTCGTCGCCTTCTTTCTTGTAGAGGTAGAGATCGAGATCCTTGATAAGGTCTTTGGTCAGGTAGTTACGCAGGAACGAAACGTCGTTGTCTAACTCGCGTACTTCGAAAATCTTCTGCCGGCCCATGCCTGGCTTGCGCCCCAAACGCTTCCGCTCCTCAGGAGGAGGATTGTCCCAGCGCTCTTCGATATCTTCGAATATCTTGAAGCCCAGGTAGTACGGGTTGAGCGAGGTTCGTGATGGCGAGAGGACGCTCGAGTGCAACAGGGCAAACTCGATAGTTTGGGCGTCCGATATAACACCTGTTTCGCCCAACCGGCGCATGATGCGTGAGTGCCAGATACTATTATGGTGGAGCATGCCATTGGCAACGTACCGATGCGAGCGGTCAACCGTAATATCGTACACGTCGGCCACGCTGTGTTCGATGCTGATGACCTGGTCAGTCGGATCTTCTTGGATGAACCAGCGATGGCTCGCGAGGTACTGTACCAGGTTTTCTCGCTTACGCGCCAGGCTGAAACCGATCTCCTGTGCGAAGGCACTCGCCGACCGGCTGCTAATCCACACGTTGGGTCCACGGCGGCGCGTAAGAATACCGTAGTTAAGCAGCAAAATCTGGAGCGTCTGGGCAATATCATCGCTGAAGGTGGATAAAATCACCCCTTGTTTCGCCGATGCACAGCCATCACAATCGAAGTAAGCGCGTAAGAAGGCGCTCACAACGGGCTTAGGTGAGCGCAGGATAACATCAGGTATACGTTTCTTCCTCGCCTTCGCCTTCAAGTCAATGCCGAGCGATTGTATGAGATCAAGCACGTTCGCCGAATAGAAGACGACGCGCCAGCGACCTCCTTTCCCGTTTGTGGTCCGTGCGTCCCAGAATGGTGTTGCTTCAATAGAGAATAACTCCGTGACAAGCGCAGCATAGCGGTCGGCCAACTCACGATCGCCCGTTGTGTATCCGATGGCATTCTTTGAGACATGGATATTGCCATCGCCAATCAGATAGCCGAGAAACTCCGCAAATGACTCGGTGACATGGGTGGGTGCGACAAGTGGCAGGCGAGTACTATAGACCGCTTTGCCCTTGTTGCCAAACCGGTAGCCAGTACTCCGAATAGCCTGGGAGATGCGATCTGCCGCATAGTGTGTTTTGCCTCCCATTGAGCGATATACAGTATGCACGCCTACACCTGCTACATCTGCTACAGTAGCCGTAACTATTCTCGCAGGGGGTGAAATGGGTACAAGTTGCTCAGACCACATATTGTCGCCAACGCTCAACGGGATACGTTGTCCAACCTTCACATCTTTCAGCGCAACCCATTGATCTGGCCCAATGCTCAACTTATGCTCTTCCGCTCCTTCTAGCACGAGGCCGCGTCGTGTTCGCAGGCGGATGCAGGGGGCATTGTGATGAATGTGACGGTCTGTGATAAGGTCCTGTGCTCCATTGCCACTGCCTACCGTAATCGGTTCATCCTGAGCGAGCAGGTCATGCAATGCATCGTAACGTAGCAGCCCGCGCTCTGTCAGGACAAGGCTTGTCCCGGCGAGGCAGGCCCACCCCTCGTTCATTACCTTCGTCTGCATCATAGGCACGAAGTAGAGCATCTCCGTGCGCACAATTTCAATGATGTCGCGCTGCCAGGGCTCCAGGTGTGGCGCGTGGCGTATCAAAAAGAGCAGGATGTCCTTCTCTGGCTTCTCTGGAAACTTTGGCGGTTTGCCAGGACGTATCTCGCGTTCCTCCTCAGCCTTTTTCGCCTTCTTGTCCAGGCCCCACAGGTCATCGTACTCGCTTGATACTGCGACAGGTTTCTCCTCTTTTTTAGCCGGATCCTCCTCGCGAATCAGCAGATTATAGTCTATATGTTCCTGGATAGAGAGGACGGCATCGAGAAAGCGTTCGACTTCAGCCTTACCATGCTCGAACTCGTACTTGGCGATGCGCTCGGCGTGAATGCTGACCTTGTCGATCATGCGCTTGGAAGTTTGCTGGTAGTAGGCGTTGTTCTTGAAGAAGTCGGTATGCCCGAAGACGTGCGCCGCGACAAAAGTGTTTTGTAGGAGGTCATTCATCTCCATCAGAAAAGCATAGCTCGGGTTGGTGTTGACCACCATCTCGTAGATCTTGCTCAATCCGAAATCATATTGCATCTTTTGCCTGTAATAGGCTTTCCCGTGTGTCCAGTGGCTGAACCTCCCCGGCAAACTGTAGGAGGCGAATTCGTACATGATAGTTGCTGGCACAAGCTCGAAGTGAGTGGGGAAGGGGTCCAATCCGAAGTTGCAAGCCTCTTCCCAGGCATGGTCTATTGCATCACGCAAGCGTTCGATATCGCTATCGGGCATAGCAAGCTCCTTCATAGGGGCATCCCTTGTGGGAGTGCCCACGTGAACGCGTCGCAAAAGCCCCGTTACCTCGTAGGAACGGGATCGCGCTGGGCAAAGAATTTCCGTAGAGCGGGATAGACCTCTTTTTTGTCCGAAATGGTCACGGCGGTAAATTTCTTGTCGGTGATCTTGTTATAGGCCGACATAAGTGTGCTGGGTGAGCGATAATGCCCCTCGCGAATTTCGCCATAGCCAAAGATATTACAGAGTTCCATCAGTTTGTTGACCAGTTGCACACAGCGGTCGTTATCCCAGGGCAGGTTATCGCCATCGGAGAAGTGGAAGGGGTAGATGTTCCAATCGTCCGGGTTGTAGCGTTCTTTGATGATCTCCAGGGCCAGTTCGTACGCAGATGAAACCTGGGTGCCCCCGCTCTCTCCCTTGTGGAAGAACTCTTCTTCCGTCACCTCTTTCGCCTCGGTATGGTGGCTAATGAAGACGATCTGCACGTTGTTGTACTTCGTACGCAGGAAGCGTACCATCCAGAAGTAGAAACTTCTAGCGATGTACTTCTCAAATTCACCCATACTCCCCGAAACATCCATCATGGCCATCACCACGGCATTCGACTGGTAGCGTATCGTGGGTTCCCACACCTTAAAGCGCAGGTCTTCGGATTTGATATCTTGAAACTTGGGCTCGCCCTTGGCGGCGTTACGCTTCATGTTCTCCAGGATGGTGCGCTTTTTATCCAGGTTGGTCAGCGGGCCTTTTTTGCGCACGTCGGTAAAACGCACGGCATCGGTCTGCAGTTCTTGCTGGCGCTTCTGTTCCAGGTTGGGCAGCCCCAGGTCTTCAAAGATCATCGCCGCCAGTTCTTCCATCGTGATCTCTGCTTCATAATAGTCGTAGCCAGGGTCTTTGCCCGCGTCGCCCTTTTTGCCTTTGCCGGGCCTTGGGTCTTGTGCTACCACGTCGCCGATCTTACTTTTCCCATTGCCCTGGCCAGCGTGCTGCTGGCGCCCTGGATCATAGCGGAAACGGTACTCATCCAGAGAGCGTATAGGAACACGCACCATCTTCTTTCCATCCGATAGGATGATGCTTTCCTCGCTAACGATATCGCCTAAGTTCTTCTTGATCGCCTCGCGGATCTTCTCCTTGTGACGTTCCTGGTCGATCTGCCCTTTGCGGTGCAGAGACCAATCATGCTGGGAGACAGACATCGCGCATTCTCCTTTATATTCCGACCGCCAACGCCGCTCTCGCGCTAGCTTCGCTCAGGCGGTCGGTGAGGAAGCTCCTTTTTAGTCCTGCTGCTAGCCGAAAATGACAACTTTCAGGGCGATTGTTCCATCCATATATGCACATTCATCTTATCCCTGAGCACTATAAGTCGGCCACTATGCTGCATCTCAGTACCGATCTTACCTGTTCAGCAGGCTACCGGTGTAGCGCAGTATTTCATTCGCACATATATGGCAGTAACCATGTTCCGTCATGAGGCGGTTCACCACCTCGTTGATCTTGCGCAGCTGTTCCTTGTCGGGCGTGCGGGCTGATGTTGTGATCTTGACGACATCGCGCAGATCGGCGAACAGCTTCTTCTCAATGGCCTCTTTCAGACGTTCGTGGCTGGTGTAGTCGAACGTTTGACCCCTACGCGCCAGCGAGGAGATGCGGATAAGAATTTCTTCACGGAAGGACCGCTTGGCGTTCTCCGTGATGCCAATCTGTTCCTCAATCGAGCGCATCAACTGCTCGTCGGGCTCCATCTCCTCGTCAGTGATGGGATCGCGCAGCTTGGTCTTGTTGCAATACGCTTCAACGTTATCGAGGTAGTTATTTAGCAAGGTGCGGGCCGATTCCTCGTAGGAATAGACGAAGGCGCGCTGCACTTCTTTCCTTGCGATCTCGTCGTACTCTTTGCGGGCTTCGCTAATCAGGTTTAGATACCGGTCGCGTTCCTCTCGCGTGATGCTGGTGTGCTGATCGAGACCATCTCTCAAAGCTCGCAGGGCGTCGATGGGGTTAATGCAAGCCGCGTTCTGTTTGATAAGCGCGTTCGACAGGCGGTTAATGACGTAGCGAGGTGAGATGCCATCCATTCCCTCGCGCACAGCCTCCTCCTGCAGCTCCTTGATATCTTTCTGCTTGAAGTCCTCGATATCTTCGCCATCATATAGCTTGAGCTTCTTCATCAAGCTCATGCCAGCTTTCTTGGATGGCTCCAGGCGGGTGAGGACGGCGAAAACGCTGGCGATACGCAGCGTATAAGGAGCGATATGTACATTCTGTAACGCGCTCTGTTTGAGTAACTTTTCGTAGATTTTGACTTCATCGGATGCGCGCAGGTTGTAAGGGACCTTCACCAGGATGATGCGGTCCTGCAGTGCCTCTGACTTCTTATTGCCTACGAATGCCTGGTACTCGTGCTCATTGGTGTGGCTGACAACGACCTCGTCGGCGTAGATCATGCTGAAACGCCCGGTTTTGATGTTCTGTTCCTGGCTCAATGTGAGCAGCACATACAGGAACTTCTCATCGGTCTTGAGCATCTCTACGAACTCCATAATACCCCGGTTCGCAATGTTGAGTTCACCGTCGAAACGATAAGCTCGCGGGTCGCTCTCAACGCCAACTTCACCAATTGTAGAGAGATCGATGCCTCCTACTAATTCGCTTATATCTTGAGATTTAGGATCGGACGGCGTAAACGTGCCCACGCCTACCCGGTACTTTTCGCTGAAAGCTATACGTTTCACGGGAACATCCTCAATGCGACCCTTGTACTGGTTATCGACCATGTAGCGGCAATGAGGACACAGATCACCTTCGATATACATGCCAAACTCGCGCTCGACATCTGGCCGCAGTTCATTGGGAATCAAGTGTAGTGGCTCTTCGTGCATCGGGCAGTCTTTGATGGCATAGACCCCTGCCGCCTCTATGCGGGTATAGGCTTCCAGACCTCGCTTGATGAGGTACACGATAGTTGACTTACCTCCACCGACAGGCCCCATCAATAACATGATGCGTTTGCGCACCTCTAAGCGCTGGGCCGCCGAGTGGAAATAATCAACTATCTGCTGTAATGGCTTTTCAATGCCGAAGATCTCCTGGCTGAAGAAATTGTAGCGCGGTTCGCCGGAGCGCATGGTCTCAACACCCGCGTCCATGATCATATGATAAATGCGTTCGTGAGAAAGTCTGCTTACTTCCGGCCTCTTTGTAGCAATCTCAAAGTACTGCGCAAAAGTCCCCTCCCACATTAATCCTCGTTCACGGTCTCGGTATTCCTCTAACCGCTTCACCAGGTCCATGGTTCACCCTCTCTCTGTTATGCGACGCAGTGAAGCCTTGCTTCACTCGTGTAGTCTATCTCCGTCTGACAGCCGCGAAAGCACTCGATGCGTTCGAGTAGACATCTTTATCACGTTGACGGCAAAGTAAAAATTCACTTTTACAGTTCCACCCGAATATGCAGATGAAATAAGTCCAAAAAGGCTGGCTTTCTACTCAGCATGTCGAGTTAGAGAACCAGCCCTTTCCTACATCATAGAGGAATGAAATTGTGCAATGCATCACTGGATTACCTGCTGGATGCTCCTGCAATGTTTCGATCCCTTTTCTTTTTTGTCCGCTTCGTTCTCGGTTGAGAAGCAAACTCCTTTATAACATAAGCAGTCTTCTAAAACATTGCTGGTAATTGTAGCATACCGTACAGATAAGCCACTGTCAAGAGCAAGCACGCATGACCATGTATGCTTGCAAGAGAGCCTATGAGGGCCAAACAGCCCTTGCAGTAGACCTCTAGTGAGCATCCTGTGTTAGAAGAGTAATCGGAGTTCCAAAGCCTACCTCCAGCATTTTCGCCGCATTCCCATTGCGCACAGCAATGCCCACATACCCGGAGCTGTCACCGTAGATGAAGGCCTCTCCATCAGTGGGTCCTTCGGCAAAGAAACGATGGCGCTTGTCTACTACAATGTTTCTGGTCGAAAAAAGTATACGCATGGCTTGCTCTGCTTGTTCAGCGCTGAAGAGTTCAGGAACCAGTGCCAGCGGGATACTTGTGATGAGGTTACCGAAGCGATCAACGTGAATGATGTGTGCATCGATCTGTGGTCCCTTACGTTCAGGAGGTCCAATGTCGATGCGCTGAAGCGTCGTAGCATCTATTTGTGGACCAAGTTCGAAAAGTGTGATGCCACGAGCCAGGTATGCGCCTGCTGGTGCGAAGATATCGCGTCCATGAAATGTTGCACTAACCTGTGGCAGCTGATATGCAGGGTTTGAGAGGACAACAACTGCTTGGATGTTCTGCTCCGCCAGGACATAACTAAAAAGCCCGTTATCAGGTCCTACAAAGAACCAATCCCCGGCATGAACAGCGATAGCCCTGCGCGAGCTGCCAACCCCGGGATCAACCACACAAACGAAAACCGTATTTTTGGGAAAAAAACGGTAAGCAGAAGCCAGTATCCATGCTCCCGAGGCAATGTTTTGGGGATCAACATCGTGTGTGATATCGATGATGTGAACGTCTGGGCAAATGCCAGCAATAACGCCTTTCATAACGCCAACATCGCCATCAGCCAGGCCAAAGTCGGTCATTAATGCGATGATAGGACGGAAATAAGGCGAAGCTTGCTGATTCATGCTCTGTTTGCGCTCCTGAAAAAGAATTATGTACTTGTCACCTGGCTTTCCTTTTACCTCCTTCATCGCTATATGTCAATAGTCCTCTGTCTTTTGCTCTGCCGGAGATGTATGCTATACTAGCCTCGTCGGTAGTTAAGAGTACAAGTTGGTAAAGGGTCAGACACCCCACGGATACATCCGGGGGCTTGTGAACTGTCCCCGCATGAGGGGAGGCTGTTGCAAGCCACTCTAAGGTCTGACTAGTCTCAGCCAGGGCATTTCGTCTGGATACAATCAGGCGAGTTATCGGGCTACGTTACCGGGGAAAATATAGGCACCTTTCGACGCTTGCTCTAATCGGAAGCTCTGCGAGCGTTGGGTAAACAGACCTGCGGGGTAGGGTCAGTCCTGACGATTTTAGACAACCCTCGGATAACCTTGACGAAGAGCACCTCACGGTTGCGTGGAACCGGACTGCATTTTTTTGCAGTCACCTGAACGGGAGACCACGTTTCTCCTGTTCCCCAGAAAGCGCGTTCCTGCCTGCGGGCAGCCATTTTTCCCTCCCCGTGACTGGAAGCCAGGGGTATCCAAAAATGGAGGTTTTGATGAATGTTAGTACTGGTGCCCCACATGTACTTCTTTTTGAACGTGATCTACAACTAACAGCGTTACTTACCAGTGAGTTTCAGCTTGCTGGCTATGAGTGCCATGCAGCGCGTACAGCCGTAGAAGTGTTTGATGCAATGGCACGTAACCCTGTGCAAATGGTATTGGTAGATTTGGCACAGGCTGCAGCAGGGCGACGTGAGTTCTGGGTACAGTTGGATGCCCAACGCAAGGGGCGTGGAATACTGGTACTTACCTATCGCTGTACCAACCTTGCAGGATACGGGCCAGAAGACCCCGATGAGCGCGGCCGTGCGGATGCCGATATAGAAGTAGATGGCATGCTTGGCATTATGAACCTCGTTGATGCAGTACGTACGCATGTCCCAGTAGCAATTATAGGTTCACTATCGCGAGGTGCGAAGATTCCCATGACGAGGGGGCAAGCGCCAGCGACGAGCGAAACAACAACCAGGCCCGTAGGTGCTACAGAGGTCACTCTGCGGCTGCCCACAGTAGCATCTCGCAATCGTCTAATGGGATTTGCTGCTTCGGCTGCACCTTCGCGCCAGCAGATCCCAGCAGTGCCATCCCAGGTACCGTCACAACAACCACCAGTTCCACCCCAACAGGTAGAACTACCCGTCAGTACCACGCGGACCTATTCTGATAGGATTCGCGCGGTTATCTATCCTGGTCAGGCAGTATGGAACACTCCTGGCCGCAGTCCCTTGAACTCCGCTGGACCTGTAGTTCAGCCTGATTACGGCTCTGCACCAGCAGCGCAGATGAGTACGCCTGCACAAAATATAGATATGACGATGGCAACCAGTCCTGCCCTCCGAGCTCTTGCCGGGCAAGGTACAGGCTTAGGCCCCCAGCCCGGGCAGCAAGGGCCTCAGGCCTCATTTGATCATGGCGAAGAAACGAGCCTGGCACAGCTATCCCGCATGTTGCACGAACAGCAGTCTGCATATCCCATCCCGGAGAGCGGCTTCCAACAAGCGAAACCAGAAACACAACCCGCGCAAGAGCGTCCAGCTCGCTTCGAGGAGCGAGGAGGAATGATTGTCGCGCAACCCGCACCTGTCAACACCTCGTCACTGCGAGCATCGCCTATTCAGGATATGCCTGTTGAACGTGCTCCTGGCACGCAGGCGCCGCTGAAACCCTCGTTCGTCTCTCCGGTGATGCCTCCACCTCCACAAACCCCCGAACCGGCGTATCAGGACATCGCCCAGAGATCACCGGAGGCATATGGCACAGACGCCGGCGAAGAAGATCATGACGACAGTGTTCATCATGGGCTGGCACAAACTGCTATCCATCGAGCGCTGCGACGCCGGGGATCAGAGGTGGATATAACATCTGATAACACTCTGCTGGATATCATGCAGAGTCTTCCTCCCATGCCTTCGCCTGTCCCTGCGCCTGCCCCGCCTGTGCTCAGTGGCCGTGCCACTCGTTCGCTAGGCAGTGTGCTGCTCGAAGGGCATCTTGTTCCACAAAATCGCCTGGAGGTTGCCCAGAGTGTACAACGTATGCTACGTGGTGTGGATCTGAACTATCACCTTGGTGAAATACTGCTTATGTTCAAACTGCTGACACCTGACCAACTGCTGGCGGCCAGCCTGGTCAGTTATGGGTTGATCTCAACAGCCCAGATTAGCGCCCTCGGCCGCATCCGGCAAGAATTGCATTCTATTGGCCTCGAGTATGACCTGGAAAACCTGGTCATACTCTTCCGCATACTGACACCTGATCAGTTGCGCGAGGTGCGGGCAAGCTGGTCCTAGCAGGTAAACGCCGGTGTGGACTACTGGTAGCAACGGGAGATCGAGATGCTTTTCAAGAATGCCATTATCGTCACCATGAATGCCACTCGTGACATCATCAGCGATGGGGCTATCGCCATCAAAGGTAATCGCATAGTTTCCGTTGACAAAACCGCTGCTCTCCTGCCTATGTATGGGGATGATGAAGTAATCGATGTACAGGGCAAACTGATCATCCCAGGGTTGATCGATACACATGTTCATCTGGCCCAGGCGTTGATTCGGGGGTGCGCGGATGACATGGCGTTGATCCAGTGGCTCTGCGAGCGTGTATGGGTGCTGCAGGGCAATTTCACTACAGATGATGGCTATGTGAGTGCTCGCCTGTGCATTGCAGAGATGCTCAAATCAGGCACCACCACCTTTCTCGAATCCATGCTGGCCCATCGCTACGGCTTTGATGGCATAGCACGAGCCGTCGATGAAAGCGGCATTCGAGCCTGCCTTGCTGGCATCGTAATGGATATCGGTACCTATGCAACCCAGGATAATGCTATGCACCCTGGCATGATCGAAAGCCGCGAAACGAGCTTGCTTGGCGTGCTGGATATGCATAGCAAGTGGAACGGTGCTGCTGCTGATCGTATTCATGTCTGGTTTGGCCCGCGCACCCCGGGAGGCGTCTCCGGCGAGCTGTATCGCGAAATGAGCGAGCTGGCTCACCTGCGCGATATGGGCATCACCATGCACCTGGCCGAGGTCGAAGCTGACAAAATCTTCCTCAACGAGAAATATGGCCTTTCACCCGTGGCTTATGCTGAGAGCGTTGGGCTCCTCGGCCCGAAAACTGTGCTGGTGCATATGGTATGGCTCACCCGGGAGGACATAGAGAAACTGGCTGCCACCCGTACCAGCGTCTCGCATAACCCTTCTTCAAATAGCAAGCTCGCCTCAGGCGTCTGCAAAGTCCCGCAGATGCTTGCCAGCGGCGTCAATGTAGCACTGGGTTGCGATGGCGGGCCCAGCAACAATGACTACGACATGATCCGCGAGATGAAGCTGGCCGCCCTTATTCACAAAGCCGTTACGCTTGACCCCTTGATAGTGCCCGCCGAGACAGTGCTGGAGATGGCAACGATTAACGGCGCACGAGCATTAGGCTTGGAGCATGAAATCGGCTCACTCGAAGCCGGTAAGAAGGCCGACCTCGTTGTAATTGATTTCAACCGCCTTCACACAACGCCTTCCATGAATCCCGTCTCAACGCTGGTATACGCTGCTACCGGCGGCAATGTGGATATGGTGGTCGTTGACGGGCAGGTCGTGGTGGAACAGGGCAACCTGCTGACAATGGACGAGGATGAGATAATCGAGCAGGCCCACCAGCACGCCGTGCAGCTTTACCAGCGTGCTGGCATTGACATCAAGCCAAAGTGGCCGCTCCGCTAGTCTATTACTCCTCGAACACAATATCCTGTGCTCCCTCCCACAGCACGAGCCTGCCCATTTCACGCAGGTGTTCGCGCCCGTCAACCACTGTCAGGAAGTGGTTTCCCGCCAGTTGTCCAACTTTACTGGCGAAACGAGCGCCCCCGTAGGGAAAAAGGATTTCCGTTTCGCTGAACCCACCGGGATAGAACAATATCTCACCGGGAGCCGGGAGGCTGGTGTGGTTCTCATAGCCAACCTCCAGGGTGAAATCACCAAGTGGAATCCAGCATGCCTCGCCACTCCAACGCGCGTGTATGAGCTTGTTGCGGAACGGCAGGAGCTTACTGAACGCTGCACAGGTCTGTGGCGCGTCCGCCTCTTCCATGCGCGCCGTGAATACCAGGGGACCCACAGTGATATGTAACATGGTCATGGATGAGTTTTCTCCTTCCGCCTTTCAATCGCTTCCAGCACCCGTTCTGGCGTCATCGGCAATTCGGTCAGCCACGCGCCTGTGGCATCGTGAATTGCGCTTGCGACTGCCGGCGCGAAGGGTACCAGCGGCATTTCTGCCACGCCGCGCGCACCATAAGGTCCATTGGGGTCGGCCAGTTCCAGGATAATCGGCACGATCTCTGTTGGCATATCCAGCACAGTAGGCAGCAAGTAGGTGCTGAAGTATGGTGTCAGGATATGGCCATCGTGTACCTGGAAATGCTCTAGCAGCGTATACCCTAGCGCCTGGGCGAGGCAGCCCTCGATCTGACCTTCCACCTGCTGTCGGTTGATGGCCTTACCCACGTCATGAACACTGATGATGCGCAGTACTTGTACCTGCCCGGTCAGCATGTTCACCTCGATCTCCACTGCTTGCGCAGCATAGCCATAGCAGTAGTTCGGCGTCCCGGCGCCGATCACGGGATCAAGCGGCGTTGTTGCGGGCGGGCGATACTGTACCGTTGCCTTGACTTGATAGTCATCGGTACTGCCCCATTGCTCCCGTGCGGCCAGGGCAGCATCTCTCACGGCTCGTCCCCCCATCAGTGTCATGCGTGAAGCCGAGGCGCTGCCAGCATTGGGCGCCTCGCTGCTGTCGTTGCAGATTATGGAGACCTGTTCTAGACGCAGCCCCAGGACCTCGGCAGCGATCTGGCGCAAAATAAGGTGCGATCCTTGCCCCACGTCAGCTGCGCCTACGCGCACCTCTGCGCGCTCAAGCTCCGCCTCGCCAAAAAGTTCCACTGTAGCGGTAGCCTGCTCCCGAGAACCGAACGAATAGCCGACGTTTTTCATACCACAGGCAATGCCAATGCCACGACGCAAGTGGGGAGCTGGATGCTGGCGCGGCTCACCGTAGCCAGAACGCGTACGGGCTTCCTCGACACAGCGTTCCAGCACGGGCAAAGCGCTTACACCCGGGGGGAGTGGTCTTTGAGTTGGCTCAATACTCCCCTCGCGGTAAATGTTGCGCCGCCGCATCTCGACTGGGTCGATAGCAAAGCGTCCCAGTGCCTGCGCCAGGCGCGTCACCATCACCTCGCTGGCAAACTGTGCCTGCGGCGCCCCGAAGCCGCGGAAGGCGCCGCATGGGATGTTGTTGGTATAGACTGCATAGCCATCGACAGCGATATTGGCAATCTCGTAACATCCGCTGGCAAACAACGTGGCAACCTTAGTCACTTCCGCACTGGTCGAAGCATAGGCTCCTCCATCAGCGATCACTTCAGCCTCGACTGCGCTGATCCGGCCATCCTTCTGAGCTCCCCAGCGGCAATGTATGGTTATAGGGTGCCGTTTGTGATGGGCAATCATCGACTCTTCGCGGCTCCAGACAAGCGCGGTCGGGCGCTTGAGCTTCCAAGTCGCCAGCGCCAGGAGATGCTGTATGGACAGGTCTTCGCGCCCGCCAAAAGCCCCACCGATGGCGGCATAGCGCACGATTACCTGCTCCTCCTGCAGTTGTAGTATCTCTGCGATCTGGCGGCGGTCTTCGTGCAGCCACTGGCCGGCCGTCTCGATCACCACACGCCCCTGCTCATCAAGAAATGCAATACCTGCTTCTGGCTGCAGATAAGCATGTTCTTGCCAGGAAGTCGTAAATGTATCCTCGAGCACCACGTCGGCTTCGGTGAATGCCTGGGCAACGTCCCCCTTGCGAATTGGTATGTGCAGGAGCAGGTTGCTGCCAAGATGCTCGTGTACCAGTGGAGCTCCGGCTGCCAGCGCCGCGCGCGCATCAGTGACAGCAGGCAAATCATCGTATGCGACGGTCACTAGAGTGGCGCCTGCCACTGCGGCCTCTTTGCTTTCGGCCACGACCAGCGCCACTTTATCGCCTTCAAAACGTACCACGTCATCGCAAAGAACGGGCTGGTCGGCGTCGATTAGCCCATAAGGATTGTAGGGCACGTCGGCCGCAGTGAGCACGGTCACCACGCCAGCATGCTGTAATGCGCGACTCGCATCAATCGAACGGATGCGAGCGTGCGGACGATGAGCGAACACTACCTGGAGATGTAACATACCCGGTCGCACCAGGTCAGCCGGATAGACAGCTGCCCCTGTCACTTTACCCAGTGCGTCCGGGCGGGGCAGCGATGCCCCGATCAAAGTTTCCATACTGGATCTGCCTTTTCTATGCTGCTGGTTCACTCCACCGTCACCTGCAGCAATCCTGGATTGCCCACCTGCTCCTCTTTGAACATATTGCGCACAATCACAGCCCAGTGCTGAGCATTGGCCTGAGAGTCTTTCTTACCGGCGCCTGGTCCACGCGGCAGGATCATCGAGCCTACTGCGGCCAGCGGCACGCGCAGCACGTTTTTCTCACAAAAATCCAGGCTGAAACGCTTGACCTGGCCGCCGCCAACAACGCGTGCCAGCGCGTCCGGCAGGCATACATGGGCGATCAGGCCCGGCTCGTAGTGTGGTACCGTAATCACCAGGTCAAGCTCATCTCCAACCTTGAAGCGCTGTTGAGATCGTCCCTTGCGTTCAAGGCGAACTTCAACAGGCAACTGGCTCTTGAAGGCCCTCCAGTCCTCAATTACCTCAGAAGTCACCTGGACAGCAACGACCCCTTCAAGGCTGCGCAGTATTTCGACCTTGCCAGCATAAGCCAGCGCGTCGGACAGGCGCATCTCCTGTCCGTTGAGCAATACGCGTCCTGCCTCGGCGTTAGTGAGGACTCCAGAATCGCGCAGCCCGATCATAAGGGCCAGGCATGCCGCTGTATCGACGGTGCTGTAGAGGCGGCCCTCTTCATTCAACTGGCCGGTCAGGTAGTTCGTTGCTGCGATAGCCCTGGGAAGATCACCCGGCTCTTTCGTTGCCAGCAGTGCGGCGGCCGCGTAGGCAGTCTCCTCTCGCGTGGATACTGCCATACCCCACAAACGGTATGATGGTTGATGCTCCGCTACCTCGACGTACGTCTTCCCGTTTCGCTCAACCAGCCGCGAGCGCACGTAAGCCGCTGCCCTGTCCTTGTCCTTCTGTGAAGCGCCATTAGCCAGCGCCCGGTAGGCCGCGTGACAATCTTTGATCTCCTCCGGTGGAGAGTCGATCTTGTAGTAGGTGGCAGCGTCCTTCACCATAGCACGAATGTCGTCCAGCACCTCCAGCAGGGCCTTCTGCTTCACTCCTGAGCGTTCGCTGGCGGGCAGGTTGAGGAGATGCTGGACACCCAGCGGCGCGCAATAAGTATCGGGCTTTTTGGTGCCCCCTTCCTCGGGTGGGTAGAGGCAGAAACCCTGCTTTGGCAAAAACATGCTCTTGAGCCGCTTGTACCACACGAGAATAGCTGCTTCATAGTCGCTCGCTACTTCTGCGTGATCCTGGTTGGTGATGTAGCCGGTGTACATGGCCAAGACCTTGGCCGATGTCTGCTGTATTCAGCCATAGGGATACTTAGCCGCGCCTTCGACGAAGAACTGGAAGGGTCGCTCCAGGCCGGGCATCGGCTTGAGTTCTTGTATGTGCGCCTCTTGCAGCGTCACTTCATCACCGGGAGTCAGCAGGCGCAGGCGGCGCATGATATGGCGCAGCTTTCCCGGCTCTGTGATATAGCGCTCGCTGGCGTCCGCCTCACCTGTAAGGGCATCTCTCACGGTAGCCGTGATCGCGCCTGGCCGCACAGGAAAACGTACGACCGAACCGGAGGCCACCGGAAGGTCAGGGGTGATTGCACTGCCATCGGCGAGGAACAGCGGCAGGACTTCGCCATCATGGCGTACCTCGACGAAAGCCTTGCCAGAGGAGGCTCCGACGTCGAGTCGTCCCATCACGGGATCGCCAGGGAACACGAAAGGCGATACGGTCAACTCACTGTAGACCTGCTGTACTGCTTCAAGCGTTGTTTCCATGCGCTGCCAGTCCAGGGTTTCGGGGGAGAGCGCAAATGCTTCGATGCTGTAGCGCGTCATACTATCACCCAGCGTGATCTCCACCTTTGCTTCTCCCTGCACGCGCACAATGTTGTTGTAAATGATCTCTGGAAATTGCAGGCGTACCCTGGTCAATGCTGCAGGTTTGATCTCGCTGTTGCGCTCCCTTCCGGTCGGTACGGCTGCTGCACTCGCTTGTGTAAAAGCGCTGCTCTGGAATACGGGCCCAGGTGGAGCAATAGATGCAGGAAAGGCAGTCATTACGGCAGAGGATCCAATTGCACGGCCATAGACCACATGCGGCTGGCTCAGTTCGGCCAGTTGTTGATCGACTTCGCCTGTGTACGATTGTTCATACCAGGTGCCAAGGTTCTTCTTGATGCAAGCTGCCAGTTCGACCTGTGGATCGCTCGGCGCTATCAAACGCTGATCCTTTACAATCAACTGCACCGGCACAACGCGATCAGTCGCGCTCGTTTTGAGCAACACAGTGATGCGGGCGCCTGGTTTTGCCATTTGCGGGGCCTCGCACTGAAGCTGGAGATCCGCTGGATGCAGGACGGCACACCAGCCCTCCCAGGCCTTATCTTCGATGAACGCGCCCAGCAGGACGATGCCGTAGGGCTGCGGAACGGGCAGGCGGATACTCTTATTCGCGCTCACCTGCTCGTGCAGGCTCTCCTCACTCGTTGCGCGCGCCGGGTCAACGACTACCGCGCGCAGCATCTTGACCTCGACGCGCGCAGTGATCTCGACCTCACCGCCAATGACTCGCTGGACCAGGAAAGGCGCCGTGTTGGAGGCACCTGCCATGATGTACATACCCCGGCACTCTTCCGCCTGCGGCAGCGGCAAGAGGCTCAACTCCTGTACCTTGCCCAGTTCACTGATCGTTAGCGTCTCGCGTCGCTCCTGTTCCGAGCCCTTCAAGGCTACCGTGGCTGTGCGCTCTCCGGCGAAGACGCTCAGGGTATAGGGACCCTCGCCCGCGAGTTTCACCTTGCCATGACACTCTCCCTCGCGATTGCAGGTGAGGCGCTCACGTTTGCCAACACGTTGCCCGCGCTCCTGCAGCTCCACTTCGACGGGGCCTTGATATGGCTGCCCGAAGGCCGTCACCGCGAGGGTATAGTGCAGCATCTCACCGCGCAATTGCTGTTCGACCAGTTCAGCGTTGAGAGCGGCCAGGCGATACTCCGCGACTTCGAAACGACAGGCATCGATGTCGATCCCATCCAGTGTTGCTTCGTACTCGCCTTCTGGCAGTCCTTGCATAGACCACAGGCACAACCCGTACTCATCTAGTGTAAGAGGATAGTCGGCATAGGGATTACCGCTCAGGCGCAATTTGAGCTTCATTTCTGTACTGACAGATTGAGGGGCAGCGATCAAGAGGCGAACCGTGTCGCGATTGGCGCGATAGAGTGCCTTGTCGCAGGTGAGCGAAACCAGTTGAGGCCTTGGCAGGGCCGCCGGTTTGATGTGCGCTCCGGGCAGCGCTATTTCTTTGTCTTGACCACGGAACAGGATGGTAGGTTTAGGAGCTCCCGAGATACCAGAGGTCGCCAGGAGAGCATCCATGCCTGAACGCTGCAGCCAGTGAGCCTTGAGAAAGATGAACCATTTCCCTACGAGTGCGGCGTCTCCTAACGTATTGACAAGAGTAGCATCTGAAATGCTAATAGCCGGGTCATAAGCAGTTGGAGGGAGCCACCGCCCACAGCTAGGGCAATATGTGGCCTCCGGTCGTCTCTGGCTGCCACAATAAGGACATTTCGCCAGTCGTCCTCGTTGTACCATAACAGTCCTTTCATTTGTATCATGCCTGGGTTACCGTACGTTGGATATAAGACTTCACTAGCTAGCTGGCGCCTCCTGCGCTCAGCACGGCATCGAGGATCTTGCGATACCCCGTGCAGCGGCAGATATTGCCACTGAGAGCAGCCTGTACCTGCTCAATATTGGGATGTGGTTGTTCTTGTAGCAGTTTAGCGCCCGCCATGAGCATGCCCGGAATGCAATAGCCGCACTGTACAGCGGCGTGATCGATGAAAGCCTGCTGTAGTGGGTGTAGTGTACTCCCGTTCGCGAGTCCTTCGATGGTAGTAATCGCAGCGTTATGAGCTTGTGGCGCGGGCACCAGGCAAGACATAACAGCCTGTCCATTCAGCCACACCGTGCAGGCGCCGCACTCTCCCTCGGCGCACCCCTCCTTGGTACCCGTCAACCCGGCATCCTCGCGCAAGGCATTCAGTAGCGTCTTGTGTTGTGCGCTGGCAAGCTGGTAGGGCTTACCGTTGATGGCGGTAATGATGGTACCCTCAAACCTGCTGGATGTAGCTGTGCCGCCTTGTGTTTCTAACAGTACTGGCTGAGATACCCATCCTTCGGCTTCTTTGCCTGCCGCAATGCGCTGCAGCCCTTGCGTGACGAGAGCAGCCAGTGTGGCTCGCCGGTACCTGGCCGAGCCGCGTATATCGTCGATAGGGGTGACATCTTCATTGGCAAGCTGCCCGGCTTCGTCGCAGACTGCTGTATCAAGTGTTTTTCCCTTGAGATAGGCTTCAGCGGTGCTGGCATGCACAATCGTTGGTGCCAGGCAGCCCAGGGTGATGCGTGCGTCACTGATCTGCTCCCCGTCGAACGCCAGCACCAGTGCTATATTGATCACTGAGATAGCCTGTGCTCGCCGCAGCCCAAGTTTAAGAAACAGGCCGCGCCGGTTGCCGGTCATGGCGGGAACGCGAATCTCACGCAGCAGCTCATCGGGTTTAAGCAGCGTGCGCCGCACACCAGGGTAAAAGTCATGCAGCGGTACGACCCGTTCGCCTTCTATGCTGACCAGTACTACTTCTGCGTTCAGGGCCATCAACGGTGTAATTGTGTCGTTAGCGGGCGATGCAGTAACCACGTTGCCCGCCAGGGTGGCGCGGGTACGAATCTGCGGTGCGCCGACCTCCCAGCAGGCTTGCGCCAGGGGCAGGGCATGTTCTACGCATGCCTCTGATGCTACCACGTCGTTGTGGGTGGCAAGTGCGCCGAGATACAAGTACTCGCCTTCATAGCGTATATATTTTAGATCGTGTATTGCACTGATATCGATAAGCGTCCTGGTTGCTTTCACACCCCGCTGCAGCTCTACCAGCACATCGGTGCCGCCGGCGACGAGCCGCGCTTGCCCGTTAAGTTGATGTAGCAGTTCCAGTGCCTCTTCGAGGCTGCCTGGTTGCAGATAGCTTTGCCACATAGACACTTGCCTTTCCAGAAGTGTTGAACATCGTTGTTCCGCTTTCCCACAGCTCGGGTAGAATAGTTCAGTAGAACGCTCCACGTCTGGTAACCTTGTAAAAGCTATCCTATTATACACCTTGCGCTAGTAACCGGGATTTTTTTCCTAGCCCTCCTCTTTGGTGCGTCTTTCTATCTCAGCGCTTCTCTGCTATACTGGTGCTGCATCTACTCGACCTGAAAGTAAATGTGTCTCTCACGTAGTGGAAAGGATAGCGCCTATGCCCAGTCTCTTTGTGCGCTGTATGTTGTTTGTCAGCTCGTACTTCCCGCTGGCACTCATCTTCAGCATTTTCCTTTTTGACAGGCAACGTTTCTGGGCAGTCATCATCTTGCTCGTCGGTTTATCGGGTCTGGTGATTATGTTGCTCTACTTTCTGTTAATTGCGCCCAGGCGGGCTGTCCTTCATGAGAAGGTAGTCGAACTACAGAAACGTGATGGCGATGTTATGAGCTACATCGCCAGTTATCTCATCCCTTTTGTTGCTTTTCCTTTGAGCAGTTGGGAACAAATCGCGGCAATTATAGTTTTTATGGTTGCCCTGCTGCTCGTCTATGTAAACTCCAATATGATTTACATCAACCCCATGCTCAACCTGATTGGCTATCATCTCTACGAAGTTACTCTGGAGCATAGTGAGTTATCACACTATCTCATCATACGCGATCGTATTGTGCGCGGAGAAAGGTTACACCTGGTGAAAATAGGCGAAAGTATTTTTCTAGGGAGGAGAGCGTGATCACATTGGCAGAAATGCAAGTCCAATACAAAGATATCCTTGAAGGTATCATGGCACTGCTCGCGGAAGACTGGAAGACATGCAGCATGGCCGTCTGTCTTGCTTCTGTGCAGCCGGATGAAGACGTGCCGGCGTTTAGAGTGGTAGAACTGTCCCCGCGCTTAACAGAAAAATTCCGTGATGACATAGTCATTCCCTTCCTTGCGGATCTCCACAAGAAGTGGCTCAGCGCCGGCCTTATATTGTACAACTACGATGCCGCGAGCAAGCCCCTCGTAGACGAGATCGAGCACCTGGATTTCTCCATGCCTGAATACGAGCCTATTAAGAAACAAATCGAGCCATTACAGTCGCTTCCAGACATGGGAACGTTTCAGGAAGATGAGAGGCAGTTCGTTTTGGGGCTGCGCTTCTATGCCATCAGGATTCAGTTCAGTGAGGATCATGAACCGGTGTACTTCTTCCGTTCCTATGCTGCCAAGAATTTGTTGAGCAAGTCGCGCTTTCTCGCCGCCATGTGGCGTGACCAGGATGAATATGATGTTGTAAGCCAGCCGGTGCTCCTTTTCGATAAACACATCGATTGCATGAGCCGGGGCAGCAGTATGTTCATCTTCCACAAGGAAAACTTCCACTACCTCTTCCACTTTCTGGAAGCGGTGATGAAGACCGCGAAACATACATTGAACGTTATCAAAGTAAGGGTGCCGATCAAGAACTTTGACAAATTTGCCCACCACTGTGAAAGACATCCGCAGAAGATGGCGAAACTGAAGAATATCTCGCAAAAGCCCTACTTGAAAGACCTCACGATCGACAGAATCCAGAGGGTTATCAACAGGATGAACAAAGAAGACCTGGGTGAGGAGTTCATTAAGGCGATTAATGAAGAGCGGGTATTGCTTTACGACGAGAAGAAACCCTGGATGTTGCTCAAGCTGCTCGACGATGATTACCTCTGGTCCGAGATGACAGAAATAGGCTACCAGGTCGACGGCAAACGAGAACTTTTATGAGAGTAGTTGTCGCAAATTGAGCCCTGGTCGTTTTTCCGGGTAGCAGCTAGTCGAATGGGTGATGTTGGTTGTCGCTCCATGGCATATAGTGAAGTACAGCTATTGGACTACGCAGTTCAACTATCAAGAAGGACGAACCATGGAGCAAACAACAACCGATACGCATGTTTTGAGAATACTGTCAAATCAGATGGCCGACGCCGTCGAACGCGTCAGTCCATCCCTCGTACAGGTCAACGGTCGACAACGACAGCCAGCGAGTGGCCTTGTGTACGCACAGGACCTGGTCCTGACGGCGGATCACGTGCTTGAGCGCGAAGAAGATTTAACCATTCAAACCCACGATGCGCGTACGCTTCCGGCCCAGTTTGTCGGTCGCGACCCGGCAACCGACCTGGCCGTGCTGCGCGTAGCCGACCTCAAGCTGGATGCAGCGGCGGCTGCCACAGAGGCTGCCCGCGTCGGTCAACTGGTATTGGCGGTCGGCCGGTCTTCAAGTGAAGGGTCGATGGCAAGCGCAGGCATTGTGAGCGCCATCGGTGGTCCACTGCGCACCGGGCGAGGCGCGACGCTTGAACGCTATATCCGCACCGATGCAACCCCCTATCCTGGCTTCTCAGGCGGGCCATTGATCGACGCGCAGGGTGCCGTCCTTGGCATCATCACAACGGGCCTGGTGAGTGGCGTCGCACTGGTGGTGCCCACGTCCATTGCCTGGAGCATCGCGGAAACACTCCTGCAGCAGGGTTATATCAAGCGAGGCTACCTTGGCATTAGCAGCCAGGTTGTACACCTGCCTGCAGGGCAGCGCGCGGGACGCACGCAGGAGCAGGGCTTGCTGATCCTCAAAGTGGATGAAGGCAGCCCGGCCCAGAACGGCGGGCTAATGCTCGGAGACATCCTGGTGGGTATCGATGGCCAGGCCATCATCGATAGCGAGGAACTTCAGGCTTTGCTCACCAATAACCGCGTCGGCAAGACAATCCCGCTTGAGGTGATTCGCGGCAATACCCTCCAGACCTTGCAGGTAACCGTGGGGCAGCGCAAATAGAAACGGTAAACAGGTAAAACAATGGCACAAGAAACAATTTCCTCTCCAGTACCATCGTCACTATCGTCGCTGCTGCCTGATGCCTTCTCGCACGCGCTTGTACAGATCGTCAACCGGCTGCAGCCAAGCATTGTCCAGGTGCGCAACGGTGGGCGCGGCGCCGGTACGGGCATCATCTGGAGCACGGATGGCTATATCATCACCAACCACCACGTCGTTCCCGGCGATAAGGCGACCATCCAGGTACACCTGTCGGATGGCCGCGTACTTGAAGCCAGAATAGTAGACCGCCATCCAAAACAGGACCTGGCAATGCTGCAAATCTCCGCAGATGACTTGCAAGCGGCCTCGGCGGGCGACTCATCAAAGTTGCGCGTCGGCGAGTGGGTGTTCGCCATAGGCAACCCGTGGGGCCAGCGCGGAGTCGTCACAGCGGGTATCGTAAGCGGTTTCGGCTCGGCCAGGCATAATGATGATGATGAACAGCCAACGCACTACATCAAGTCGGATGTGCACCTGGCGCCCGGCAATTCTGGCGGGCCACTGCTCGATGCTGAAGGCAGGGTCGTTGGCATCAACGCCATGATCTTTGGCGGTGACCTGGCTGTCGCCATCCCAAGTAATGTGGTAAGCTCCTGGTTGGAGGCAATGCCTGGACGCCGGGTCGCACTCTCAATAGAGCTACAGCCGGTAGAGGTGCCTGACGATATACGTCAGAGAGCAGGCTTGGAGGCCGGACGAACCTCGGGGCTGCTGGTAGTCGCGTCGCAGGCTGTTGAATCCGGCGGACTGAACGGCAGTCAGCAGCCCGCTGCCACGGGCGTGTTCATCGGCGACGTGCTGCTTGACGCGGCAGGCAAACCGCTGTCTGGTGCAGCATCGCTGCTGGACATTATCGCACGGCGCGGGCCTCAAGACACGATCCAGCTACGTGTGCTGCGGGGAGGTAACCTTCTGACCTTCGATGTAGCAATAGAAACGTTGGAGTTGAAATGATACGTGTGTTCGTTGTAGCGCCCACACCTATGATGCAGGCAGGGCTGCGCGCAATGCTCGCAGCTCCCGAGATGCAGGTGGTAGGCGCGACCTCAACTGCTGGCGAGGTCGTCGCAGAGCTGCCAGGCATCGATGTCATCGTCGTAGACGAGACGCTGCTGGAAGACGTGGAACGTGCTATGGCGAACAACGCGAATGGAACCGTAGCGCTGGTGGTGCTCACGAACAACGATGAGCGCTCGCTGGCAGGGCTGCGGGCCCTCTCACTGCGGGGCTGGAGCGTCGTGCCCCTGGATGCTACCACTGCACAGCTCCAGGCATCCGTGGTGGCGGCGGCGCAGGGGCTCATCACACTGCCTGTAGCATTCGCTGATCGCCTCTACGAACAGCGCCCTGTTGTTGGCGCCGTCAGTCTCGGCACGCTCGAAGAGCCATTGACGGCCCGTGAGCGCGAGGTGCTGGAACTGGTCAGCCAGGGATTATCGAACAAACTGATCGCTCGCAGGCTTCTAATCAGCGAACATACAGTCAAGTTTCACATCTCGTCGATCTCTACCAAACTGGGCGCTTCGAGTCGCACCGATGCGGTCAGTCGCGGGGTGCGGCGCGGCCTGATTACGCTTTGATAGTGCTTCGCATCCCCAGTGTCGTTGCTACTGCCAGCACAACAAGGCAGCCGTACTAACTCGTACTCCTACGTTGGTTGCTTGAAGGATTCATTGTGCAACGAATGGCCAGTTTTGTGAGCAAAGACCATTCTTAACTAAGAGAATCGTTCGGAAGGCAGCTCCTCACGCCGCTTGTCGTCTTTGCCACGTGAGGCTACCCAGAGCGAGATATGAGCTGGCAGCATGGTCTCCTGCACTACCTCCAGCAAGTGGTCGCACAACGTGTTGAGATCAACTTCACTACGCAACGTCGCGCTGAAATCTGCCAATGTACGAGCCGCATCATACTTGCGACGGTAGAAGCGGCGGTCGATCACCCGTTGGATGCGAGCACATGGCCACCCCATTATTCGAGTGGATAATTCCACCTAACAAGTTTTGCGAGGCAAAGACCAGACCAAAGTAGACCAGCGCGAGCAGGACGGTCAATATGCCATAGACCAGGGTGCGATTGATGAGCACATCGATATCGTAGAGCCGGTAGCGCAGGACCGAGAAGCCGATCGAGAGCGGGATCAGCAGTTCGATGCCAGAGATGGCAGTATGAGCAAAAAGGGCTGGAAATAGTGCGGGTCTGGTGAAGAAAACCGGCCCAAGCGAAACTATGCCTGTGAAGAGGATGACGGCTGCCACTACGCCGTAAACCACCCACTTGGTCTGCTGGCGTTGTACTGCGTTGGAGACACGCTTATAGCGATAGACCTGCGAGAACAGGCCGATGCCAACCACGGCAGCAAGTAGTGGCAGTCCGAGAAGAACAGAGATCGTCCCATTAGGAGGAGTGGGAATGAAACTTCCCAGGATACTCAGGAGAGCATAGACAAGGACTATCGCGAGGGTCCAGCGCGGTACGAATCGGCCATCAGGAAAGAGATAGAAAAAGAGCAGCAGGGAGAGCCAGCCAAGGTTATCAAGCAAAGTAGTCAATGCCTGCAATGAAGGGTAAGCCGCTCCAACGGCATCGGGACTGCCTATACTTTGTGCCGCCGGAAAGAGCACGAGGAAAAGCGCGACTAAGAGTGCCATGCGGTCATTGGACCTGCGCCAGAAGATCAGCAGAGCGATTGCAACCCAGACGAACAAAAAGCCAAATTCGAGGACGACCAGGTAGGTTGCAAAAAAATCAACGGACAGGTGCAGGTGATGCAGTTCTTGCACAATGCCCGCGGTCAATTGTTGTCCACACGAGGAGCCAACACAGACCGTATGAAATCGCTTAAATTCGAGGGGGATATCAGCGATGGAGACGGTCACGCTGAGAGCGACCACGAGTATCCACGCTGCTCGTACCAGGACGAGCCAGGAGCCATATAAACGTGTATCGGGAATGCCGCGTGGGTGTGCGTTCTCGGCATTCCCCATCGGGGTAGAAGATCGGTCCAACTCCGTGTTCCTCCGGCTTGGTTCAAGTCACCTCTTCTCGCTCTAGTATACCATGCCTG